>ERZ773022.1272-NODE-1272-length-17360-cov-4.721237_pt1 | contig 17360 bp, 17 predicted proteins | sample MGYA00580839_ERZ773022 | MGnify/ENA primary metagenome ERZ773022 (study PRJEB29015, sample SAMEA2738020) | human oral metagenome | biome: human oral; feature: human-associated habitat; material: dental | place: China | collected 2044 ... | reverse complement strand
CTTTAGATGAAAAGCTAGTGGCATATATATTATCAAGACTAAACTTGAATTAAGACGGAGTAATTTCATCGTTTGGCTAACTCTTCAAAATGAGAACATAGAAGTAAGTTTTTCTAGTGTGCGTAGGATTGTTCGCAGATATAAAATCCAAAATGTTCGTCTTTATGGAAAGAAATATTGGGCGAAAAATAATCCAAGACGGCCACTAGCTAATGCTCCTGGAGAGCTAATTGAAGTGGATACTGTATTTTTAATGAACCATTTTGGTGGACAGAATCTTTACATTACTAATGTGGTTGATATCTACACGAGAATGGCCCATTCTCGTGTAGATTATACATACAGCCAGACCAGTACAGCAGATACAGTACTTGAAGCACAGGAATTATTTGGTTTTAAGTTTAAGATGGTTCAGTGCGATAATGGACGTGAGTTCGGTGAAAGATTTAAAACGATCCTAGATAAGAATGATATCCAAATTCGCCATACACGTATCCGCAGACCAAATGATAATGCACATATAGAGCGTTTTAACCGAACTATGCGTGATGAGCTAATTGGACCATATACTGGAAGAGGTCTAGAAGAAGTATCTAAAAGCATAAGAGAATATCTTATCTACTACAACTATGTTAGGATACATACAATCATTAAGAATGACCCATATTCAAGTGTTGCAAAGGTGCCGAACTCTCTAAGAAACGGCATTCTCTGAGCGACGCTTTTGATTTTATTTTGTGTGTTTTATATAATCCTGATATTTGTCGACTTTAGTATCTTTTCCTGCTTCAGTTTTTATAGTTTCAAGAATTTGTTTTTTGGTTTTTTCGTCTGACTCTGAAAAACCAGAGAATGTTTTATTGCCAATAATAAAGTACGGTACACCTTTTGGGGTCTCTCCAAGGAATTTACCAAAGTTTTTCATGAAAGTAAGATTTTCGGAGCTATTCCACACTTCAAAAGTATAGAGATTTGCAAGATCTTTTATCTCGGAATTGTGTTCGCGAAGAAATTCAGATAAATGTTTGCAGTGTGGGCAACCGTCTCCCCAGAAAATATAGATATTTAATTTTTCGTTCGATGGCTTAATATCTGACTCAGCCATTTTTGCAAAATCTGCTTTTTTAGCAGCTGAGCTTACTTCGTCCCGTGTCTTTTTTGTATCCGTGCCCTTATTGAAAGTGGTTGAAAAGAAGGAGATGGAGATAAGCAAGATTAGGATAATTGCGGAAAGTAGTGCTGTGAGAAGTTTTTTCTTTGATTTATTTTGCATTGAAGTATTTACCTGTGTTATATAGTTTACCATTATACTCGATATAGACTGAATAATTACCTCGAAGTCCATCTTTGTTGATATATTTCGTGATTTCAAGATCTTCTTGATCTGCAGTGTTATTTAAGATATCTATACAGAGTGCTGAATATGGGTGTTTACTTACAGGAACTTTGTAATAGTTGGTGTAAAAATTACGATAGAGGCCAATACGGACTTCGTCTCTCTTTCTAAAGCGCCCAGTTACTACTAAGCGGTCTTCTTCGTTTTTAAGACCGATATTATGTTTGTCGAGGAAGCTTTGATCTACGTCAGAATTAGTAATAAATCCTTGCTTTCTTCCATCGTATTCGGTGAAGCCTAGTGTGCCTAGTTGTTTGGCGGTTTGCATAGTATAGCTTACTCCAGCATAGGGGTCCATTTTCTCGGCACGATAATTATTGGTTGAGGTACGCAATTCAAAGATCACTTGATTATTTTGGAGTTCAACTGTATCTGAAAGGAGGTCTAGATTGCCAGAGGTGAGGCCAGCAGGCTGATTTGAGGAAACACCGTTAGACTTTACGATACCGCCTGAGTGTACTAGGTAATGATTTGGGGATAAATAGTCGAAATCGGAAATATATGGTGAATAGAAGTCGCTTCCACGTTCTTTGCCAAATTGCCAGAGTTGTTCAACGGTCTTATTCTTTTGATCAATACGGAAAATGACGGCACGTGAATATGAATTTTCGGCTTTTACATAGCTGGCTTCGTTTTTACTTTTATTGTTACCATTATCAAAGAGTGTAAGATAGCCTTCTGGAGTGATTTTTGCGGCATGTTGACTCCATTGGTATTCAAAAAATTGACCAATTGGTTTTAGAAAATATTTCTGATAGAAAGAGGACCAGTTTGTTGGGTCGCCTAGAATCCAGTTAATGTCTGTGGTGGTGTAATCAATACTAACTACGGCATCTTGATGTCGTCCAGAAAGAATAAGCGAGTTGGTATTTTTGTCATAATAGACTGAATTATTATGGAACCAATCTGTTTCTGTCCAATTTTCATTCTTGCCGTCGTCTTTTTTAAGAATTTTCTGGAGGTCGATTTTCTTGACAACTTCACCAGTTTTACGGTCAATCTCTACAATATAATCTTCAACCGTGTGATTTTGTTGATTAAAATTATTTGAAGCAACAATTAGATTGCCGTTTTGTAATTCGAAATAGTCATGATGATAGCCGCCAGGGAGAGAATATTCAGCGTAAATTTTTCCAAGCAGATCAATCTCGTATAGACCAGTCATGTAATATGGTTGGCTAAGAAGACGCTCCGTACTGATTAATAAATGGCCATTGCTAAGTTTGGTATTTTCCCATAAGGCGGTGGTGGTAAGGTACCAACGAACATTGCCGTTAATATCGTAGGCTGACATGTAGCCATTTTTTGTAGCAGGACTTAGGAAATAGAAACTTGAGTCGAGCTTGCTTCTATCGGCTTTGGCTACGTCTGCATGTGGGAAGTTCGCGGGAAGTGGATCTGTTTTGATTTCAAATTCACGTTCGACGGTTTCAATGAGATTTTTAACCTGACTATTTTTATCTGAATAAATTTCTTGATTCAGCTCTTGGTTGACTGGAGCAAACTGATTGCTGGTCTCGGTAATATGTTCTGCTTCGAAACGTTCAAGTTTTTTGGCAGCACTGTTTTCGTCAATAACATTGCCATTCCTGGCGATCGATGCATCGGTTTTTAGCTCGCTAGTCTTGACTGGTGTTTCGTAAGAAATTTTTACTTTATTAATTGTGCCAGGATAGAGGCCGTAAATAGGGAGATAGTGTTTTTTTGATTTAACAAAGTTGTGAGATAAAGTTGTTTTGTCATCCTTGCCTGGGATAGTAACGGTTGGTGAAACTTCGTCTTCAGTCTCAAAAATGATGAGTGCTGTAAGTGGTGAGTTTTTGTATGGGTTAAGAATAATGTTTGGATTTTTGATAGTGTGGCCAGTTGAGGTGAAGTCTTTTTCATATTCTTTCTGTAGGGTAATTTGACTCTTTTCAAGCTTAATTAGGTCGGTGTTTTCGCCGCGGTTACTGAGATAGGCGAGACAGAATACTAAGGAAATAAAAACAGCAAGAAAAACCATTAGGTGCGCTGTAAAATAGGAAGGTTTCTTGAATTTTTGAGTTAAACGTACACGAATTTTTGAGTTACGTACGTTTTTTTGCTGTTTAAGTTTGAGCGAAAGATCTGAAATTGTTTCAGTCCGCTCCTTGCGAGTACCTGTACTACTCATGACCACCTCCAGTTATTTGTTTAATTTTATCATAAATTGAATGTTTATGGTAACTTGAATAGAAAGTGGATAAATAAAAATAGAACATAAATGTTCTATTTGTTCTTTTCACTCAAAAGAGCCATGTGTACTTTTGTACACTTTGGTATTCGTCGAAATAAAAATAAAGCATAAATGCTTTATTTGTTTTTTCACTCAAAAGAGCCGTGTGTATAAATACACATCGGTATTCGTCGAAATAAAAATAGAACATAAATGTTCTATTTATTCTTTCTCCTCATGGAGCCGTGTGTCGGCTCTGCCCCGACGACCTGCCGCTTACAAGGCGGCTGCTCTACTAACTGAGCTAACACGGCTTATATATTTATTTTAACAGAGTATTTTATTTACCGCAATATATTTAATGCTTTTTCGAATGATTAAAGGTTTTTGGAGCGCACCTTATTTGATCTAATTAGACGCAATAGTTTATTACTGTGATTGATTAGGCTATTGAATAATACGTGAGCGTTTGTTTGATTGGCGTGTGTTTGAGGTGGTTGTACTGAGTTTTTTCTGCCTCAAGGTAGTGTTACTAATTTCGTTAGTAGCAGCTACGGATTTGTGCTGAGCTGTCGACTGGAGGTTGCGGTTTTTATGAATAGTTGAGATTGCCGCTTTTTTGATTGCGTTGATGGGGGTACTGGCACGAGGGTAAATAATTTTTGGTTGTGGACGCGGGCGAGCCTTGATGGGTTCTTTGATCTTCTTTTCTTTTTTCTTGGCTTTTTCAAGTTCAGCTTTTTTCAAAGCATCTTCTGCGATTTGTTGCTCAATACGAGCGGTGGTAATGTCGATATTTTCTTGATCGCCAGCTTCTTCATAGATAGTAAGGATTTGTCTAAGCGTGGTAGTTGATTTATCGAGATTGTAGGCAGACTCTAGTGCTTCAATAGCTGCCTTTTTGTGACCAAGTTTTTCTTCGGCTTTTGCAAGAGCAAGAAAACGAGCTGGTACTGAGCTATCAAGTTTAAGAGCCTGCTGAAAAGCCATGGAGGCCTTTTCATATGAACCTGTTTCAAGATAGATAAGACCAACGTTATGTAGAGACATCGGATTATTGTCGAGTGATTGGGCGATCTCGAAACATTCAATTGCTTCATCAAAATTCTGCGCTTTAGCATAAAGAATACCTAAGCGGTTATAGGCTGCGGCATTAGTTTCATCAAGTTTTAGAATGGTAAGTAAAGCCTTCTCGGCTCTGAGTGTCTTGCGGCTGTTCATGCTATCTTTAGCGATGGTCCAAAGTTTTTTAATTTCAGCATCATATTTAGTGGTTTCTTTGGCTGAAGACTTTTTGGTAGCAAGAATTGGCTCGAATAAAGCGAGAAAGATGGCAAAACTTAAAATCAGCAATGCGCCTAACATATTAGTTTATTTTAACATATTTTAAGTGGTTTGAGAAATTTTTTGATAGTAATGTGACTCTGACTTTTGGGATTTGGTCTAATTAGATTAGACTAGCAATAAGTTGGAGTTTTTTATTGCCGTTTTTTGAGATGTTTTGATAGGCTTGATCTAGCCCAATAATTTTTTTAAGAAAAAGTTTATTATTGGTTTTGTAGTATGATTTGTAGGCTAGCTCGATTGTAGTTTCAATAACACTAAGAAGAAATGTTTTATCATTATCATTTTCTGGGTCGATTTTTTTGGGTTTTTTCTTCGAGAGCTCCTCAGCTAATTGGGGCAGAGTATTTTTGTCCGAGACGAGAAGTTTTTTTGCATAGTCGAGTATTTCTGCTGAGACTTGTGGTGGTGAAGTTAAATTATTTGATGTCTTGAGATAAAAAAGCATGGACCGGGAGCGGATGGTGGCCAAAAGTTCTTGAGGTTTTTTTGTGAGTAATAAAATATGGATATGACTTCCTGGCTCTTCGATAGTTTTTAATAGAACATTACTGGATCTTTCGGAAAGTAGTTCGGCGTGACGAATAACAAGAAATAACTCTTTGGTCTGTTTATTCTTGGTGAGTTGCATAAGCCCCCTGATATCGTCGATCTGAGAGGAAGTTTCGGCTTTTAGTGATAACGAGATAAGCGGGTTTAAATTGAGCTGAATGTCGGGATCTACTACAAAAATTGTAGTAGAAAAAGTGGCAGCAATTTGGGGTATTTTATCAAGTGAATCAATAAACATCTTGGGTCTATTGTAACTCAAAAAGCTTGAATTCTGGTGGAAGTGGGGCTTCGAAGAGTTGGCGATTGCTGGTAGGAATGGTGATTTCAAGGGATTTAGCGTGTAGATAAAGGCGGTCTGTTGAATCTGGTTTTGCGGAACCATATACGCGATCTCCGACTATTGGAGTGCCTAGATACTTGAGGTGGACGCGTAGTTGATGTGTGCGGCCAGTAGTTGGTTTTAGCTCTATTAGTGAATAAGTTTTACCTTCTTTAAACTCAGAACCTGAAAAATCGGAGTCCTGAAGGATTTTTTTGAGCTTCATCAAATCTTGGTGTGTAAATTTTTTTGTTTCAAGAACTTGGTAGTAGGTCTCGGACTCTTTGCCACCAGCTTCAACAATGAAGGTTGTAGGGTGTTTGAGGTTTCTGGCGATGGGCAAGTTAATGACAGCGTTTGTGAGCTTTGGGCAACCCTCAACGATGGCATAATAGGTCTTATGGGTTTTACGGTCTTGGAACTGTTTGCGAAGCTGAGTCTGGGTGTCCTGATTTTTCGCAAGTATGACGATCCCGCTTGTGTCACGATCAAGCCGATGGACGAGCAGCCCAAAGTCTTCAAGGGTTGGCTCGAGGCAATAATCCCCTTTCGCCATACTAAGTAGGCCTGCTGGTTTATTAAAGACAATCACGTTTTTATCTTCATAGATGGTTTCTGGGCGGACTTTATTGGCCTCTTCCTGCTTAAGGTTGGCATTTGTAAGTGTGTCGGGTAGAATTAATTCGATTTTTGATTCTTCAGTTAATGGAGTGTTTGGTTTTGTGACAACCTGGCCATCAACTTTGACATAGCCTAGCTTAATAAACGATTGTAGGGTATTGCGGTTGTATTCTGGGTATTTTTCGACAAGGGTGTGGTCTAGACGAATACGAGGTTTCTTGGTATCTTTTTCCGCTAAAACAAGATCGCCATTAATGACGCGTGAGAGTGATGGTTTGCTAAATTTTTTTCCAGTTCGATACATTTGTTATATTATAATATATTTATATTCAAAATCAAGCTTAAGCTATCTAGGGTTGTTTTAAAATACTGGCTATTCGATTTATGCGACGACTATCTTAGACCGATAGCTTTTTGGACTCGGAGAAGAGTCTCGTTTGCTTTTTCCTTGGCGTAAAGTTCTCCACTAATAAGTAGGTCTAGGACAGTTTGGTCGCTAATGCTGATTGTTCTGTTTTGGAAATCAGTAAGAAAATCAGAAACCGTAGTTGCAACTTGTTTTTTAAAGTCACCATAACGTGTTTGATTTGCCCAATGATCGACTACTGATTGCAGCGACTGATTGCTGAGCAAGGCTTCGATTTGAAGGAGATTGGAAATGCCTGGTTGGTTTTGAAAATCGAAATTGATAGAGGCAAGAGAGTCGGTAGTGGCTGACATGATTTTCTTGGCGGCTTGGGCTGGACTATCTGACATTAAAATTTTACTATTTTCAGATTCGCTAGATTTACTCATTTTCTTTTCAGGATTTTGTAGATCACGAATACGAAGACCAGATGGAGCGCTTTTGTCTTGATCGCTGAAGGTATTATTGAGGGTTTCCATAAATTTTATTTGATCAGCGGTTTTTTCAGGAATTGTAAAAATCTCGCCGAATTTACGATTAAAACGTTCGGCAATATTTCTTGTCAGCTCAAGATGCTGGAATTGGTCCTCGCCGACAGGAACAAAGTTTGCGTCATAGAGGAGAATGTCTGCGGCCATTAAAATTGGGTAGTTAAAAATACCGACATTAGTAGATGTGTCGCTGTTTTGACTCTTTTCTTTATATTGAGTCATACGGAGGGCTTCCCCCATAGACGTGTAGCAATCAAGGATCCAACAAAGTTCTGAGTGTGCAGGAATATATGATTGGCGATAGATATGAATATTTGAGTTGATCTTAAGACCTGCCGCAAGATAATACTTTATTTCGCGAATGGTGTTTTGATGGAGATTGCCATCAATACTACTAATAATGGAGTGAAGATCGGGGATAAAGATATTAACGTGGTGGGTCTTAGAGTATTTGTTGGCTAAACGCACCATGGGAAGAAGTGCTCCTAGAAAATTTCCGAGGGTGATTTCAGAATTGATACGGATGCCAGTGAGTATTGTTTTCATAGTTTTCCTTGTGGGAGTTAATTAATCTTGATAGAAGAATGATGTCCACTACTATAGAAATTATACTTTAAATCTTGGGCTTGGCAAGTTTACCATAGTTTATGGATTTTCATTTCAGGGTAAGGGTTTATAGGTGATAAAGCTTAGATATAAAAAAGCCTCTATAAAAGAGGCTAAAACGAGTGAATTTATTGGTTATGCAGGTTCTTTAAAAAGTGGGATAGTTCTATTGTTCTCCTTGATGTTGGCCAGTATGTACTGGTGACGGAAACGATCAATGATATCCATTATGGATAGTCCAGCTTCGTGGTCACCGTCAAATTTTATAACCAGAGTATAGCCATTTGGTGCGCCTTGCAATTCTATGAATTTACAATGGTAGCCGATTAGCATGGACCTGAGGTTGCTTTGGTTCTTTCTCGCTACTTCCACATTTGCGATTAACTTCATACGCATATAATTTTCACCTCCTAAGGTACTCCCCGTTTTGTCAGTAGTATATCAGATATGCAGGAAATAAAAAAGATCTGATTTACAGATCTTAAGATATGGTGGAGCATAAGGGATTCAAACCCTTGACCTCGTCAATGCGAATGACGCGCTCTATCAGCTGAGCTAATGCCCCACATACCTTTAGTATACTATAAAATTAGTTTTCGCGGATGGCTTTAATGATTTTTCCAAGTGTTGGTTTTGTGCCATACATCAAAACTCCTACGCGGTAAATTTTTGCGGCAACAAAGCCAATCAGAATAGTTGCGAGGATTAGGAAAATTACAGAAAGTAAAACTTCGATACCTGGAACTTCGCTCATGGCAATACGGGTGAACATGGCCATCGGTGAGGTGAGTGGGAAAAGCGAGAGCGTCTTCATTAATACTGAGTTGATATCACCACTGCTCATGGCATTGGTGGACGCAACAAAGCCGATTACGAAAATGATTTGGATGAGCATTAGGGCAGACGAGAGATCTTCAATTTTAGAGACGGTGGAGGCCATGGCGCCAAAGAGGAAGGAATAGACTAGGAAGCCGAGCAGGAAGAAGATTAGTAGATAACCGACAAGAGAAGCTGGGAAGTTGAAGAGTGTGGTTATGATGGCATTGTTTTCAAAATAGGATTTATTGATGTTGTATGAGATAAAGGCAGCTCCAAAAATTGCGGTGATCTGTATAACACCAGCGATGCTAGAGGCTAAAATTTTACCAAACATGAGAGCGACTGGGCTGGCGCTGGTGATTAGTACTTCCATGGCGCGAGAGGTCTTCTCAGTCACGACACTCATGGCAACCTTTTGGCCAAACATAATGATAACCATATAAAGAACAAAAACCATGACATAAGCGTACCAAAAATTTTTAGCACCATTTTCGCTGACATTTTCAATTTGATGGTTGATGTTAGGGTTTTGAACTTCAGCAATTTGAGTGTCAGACAGTCCATGTTTTTTTAGATAGAAATTAGAATAGATGGTTTTTAGTAGATTATCCATAACTTGTAGGTTTGGGTCTTGTAAAACAGAGACATTTGCTAAATAGGTGTAGGATTTGAGGTCTGAGGAGAGAATGAAGGCAAAATCGACAGACTGATCTTTAATTTTCTTTTTTATTTCTTCTTTTGAATCGTTTGTAATTTTGACATTGGTTTGTGGAAAACTTGCAGCAATACTTGGCAAGATTTTGTCAATTTCGGAATTGTCGGATGCAACAAGAACTTCTGGTTTCTTAATTTCTGAATTTTCGGTGTCATGGGATTTTTTAATAATTTCACCCACGCGAGGTGCAAAGAGTAATCCAGAGACCGCGAGAACTAAGATGATTGTTGTGGTAACAAAAACTTTGTTTTTAAAATATTGGGTAAGCTCATGTTTGAAAATTGTTAAAAATTGATTCATATTATCCTATCTTTTCTCTTTTATGTTTGTAATCTCGTTAATCTCTTTTTCGTCGCCAGCATACTCAACAAAGATATCATTTAGAGTAGGTTCCAAAATGCCGATACAATCAATATCGTATTCTTTGATTAGTTTTTGTATGATTTTTTGTTTTTGATCAGCAGAGGTCATTTTATAAATTAAGCTAGTATCATCAATAATTTTGCATTCATTCTCATATTCGGATTTAATTTTTTGAACATCTTTTGACTCAATTTTTAGCTTATTTCGTTCATAGCTTTGTTTAATTTGCTTAATGTTGCCTGAAATCATGATTTCGCCATTTTTCATAATCAGAATGTCATCACAGAATTCTTCAATATAGTTCATTTGATGACTTGAAAAAATGATGATTTTATTTTGTTTAATCTGCTCCTTGACGACATTTTCGAGTAGCTTGGCGTTAACTGGGTCGAGGCCAGAAAATGGTTCATCAAAAACGATAATATCGGGGTCGTGAGCGATACTGGAGATGAGCTGAATCTTCTGCTGATTCCCCTTTGATAGAGTATCAAGCTGCTTATTCTTATATTCAGACATATCAAGAAAGTCGAGCCAGTAATTTACGGATTTGGCAGCATCTTTTTTGCTCATACCCTTGAGGTTAGCGAGATAAACCAATTGGTTAAAGACCTTTTCTTTTGGATAGAGACCGCGTTCCTCTGGAAGGTAGCCAAAACTAACGGATCTATGATCAAGAGGTTTGCCGTCAAGAAGAATTTCACCACTGCTGGCTTTAAAAACGTTCATGAGAATGCGTATAGTAGTGGTTTTGCCAGCACCATTACGGCCGAGAAGACCAAAAGCATGGCCACTTTTGGCGGTGAAGCTAATATTATTTAAGGCGGTTTTCTTACCAAATACTTTCTTGATGTTCTTTAATTCGAGTTTCATAGGCTCCTTCTTGATTAGTGTTTTTTCATGTAATGTGGGGATGATGTTTAGCTTCACCGCGATTTTGACGGCCATTCTGAGGTATTTTGGATTCTATTATTCTATTCCTGGCACTTTGAATTTTGTAGATAAGGTGATAACTTGTTGATGGATTTTTTCTAGGTCTTGTTTAATTTCTGAGCTTCCTAGGCTTTCTTCAGAGCCAGCCTTGAGACAAAGGTCCATCACTTGCTTCATCCAGTATGCAATTTGTAGCATTTCGGATTCCTTCATGCCGCGCGTGGTGATGGCTGGAGTCCCAAGGCGGACACCTGAAGGACGAAAGGCTCCACCTTTGTCGCCTGGTACAGCGTTAGCGTTTAAAGTAAGTCCAACGAGATCGAGGGCGCGTTCGTAGAATTTTCCGTCAATGCCAAAACTTTTTTGGACATTGATTAGAATCAAATGATTGTCTGTGCCACCGCCTTGTAATGTAAACCCATGCTTGATTAAACTATTCGCTAAGGCTTTTGCATTGAGGACGATTTGTTTAGCGTATTCTTTAAAACTCGGCTGTAAGGCTTCAAGGAAGGAAACGGCCTTAGCGGCAATGATATGCTCTAGTGGACCGCCCTGGGTGCCTGGGAAGACGGCGCGATCAATGAGGATAGGGATATTTTCTAGAGTATGCTCAGGCTTTTTGAGGGGTGAAGCGACGTTGCCATTGGAGAGAATAAGTCCGCCACGAGGACCACGTAAAGTTTTATGGGTGGTGGTAGTCATAACGTGAAAGCCGTAATCTAGAGGGTTTGGATGTACACCGCCAGCAATTAATCCAGCAACGTGGGCCATATCGGCCATGAGGAGGGCGCCAACTTTTTGGCCGATTTCGGCGATACGCTTGAAATCTGGAATTTTCATGAATGCAGAATAGCCAACTAGAATAATTTTTGGTTGTTCAGTTTCGGCGAGACGTTCAATTTCTTCGTAATCAAGATCACCATCCTCAGTAGTACCATAGGAGATGAAGTTGTAGATTTTGGCAGATCTAGTGACTGGAGAGCCATGAGTGAGATGGCCACCGTGGCCAAGATTCATGGCGAGAATTTTATCTCCAGGCTGACACCACGCAAAATAAACAGCCTCATTGGCGTTAGCCCCTGAATGGGGCTGAACATTGGCGTGATCGGCATGAAAAAGCTTCATGGCCCGTTCAATGGCGAGGCGCTCAATACGATCAATATTAGTTTGTCCACCATAGTAACGATAATTTGGAAGGATTTGTTCTGAAATTTGATCTTCGTCCCAGTGGAAATTGACATCTGGTTTACGTTCTTGAATTTGTGTTTCTTGCCAGCTTAATCCTTCGAAGGAAGGGTATCCTTCCGAGTATTTATTAGTAAGAATGGAACCCATGGCCTTTAAAACATTGGCGGAAACGTAGTTTTCGCTCGGAATTAATTCGAGTCCTTCGGCTTGGCGAGTTTCTTCCTGCTTTATTAAATTGAAGATGGGGTCTTTTTGTGTATTATGAGAAAAATTTGACATAACTATATCCTGTTTAAAATTTATGAACGTTTTTGGTATAAGTTATGGATATAATTTAGATCATGAATACCTTCCTTATCTTCAATTATATCACTATTCTGGCCAAGTTTTTCGACTGTATATTTTGTTTTGTCAAAGTCTGGAAAATAAACGTCGGCTTCAGTATCTTCACCATCTACTTCAGTTAGATAAATTTTGTCACAATGAGGCAGGAATTGTTGATAAATTGAGCCGCCACCGATAATGAAGTATTCCTGGGAGTCATTTTGATGGTCTTTGATGAACTGGTTTAGATCATGTAAGACTGTGACTTCTTCGGGGAAAGTTGGCTCTTCATTTGGTGAAAGTACATAATGTTTTCGACTGGGAAGGAGTTTAGGGAGACTGAGAAAAGTGGTCCGTCCCATGACAACTGGGTGGCCTATAGTGGTTTGTTTGAAGAATCTTAGGTCACCAGGGATATTAAAAACTAAACCGCCTTTTTTACCTAATTCACGATTCTTGCCGATGGCTGCAATAATACTAAAACTCATGTGTGCTCCTTTGAAAAATATTTATTACCTTAAAGGTTATTCTGTGACTGGCATGACGATACGTCCTTGATGTTTGTAGTCAATCAATTGAATGTCTTTTAATTCTTTGGAATTGTCAAACTTGAAGAAGTCGTGAATATCTGGATTAATATAGAGAGCTGGTGCTTTGAAGAGTTCACCGTCTTTTTCGATTTTCTCATCCCGACGTCGCAGTTGTTCCTCAATGCCTGGTATTTGATTTTCATAGATATGAGCATCATTAATCACATAGGTCATTAGGCCTGGTTTTAGATTGCAGACTTTGGCGATAAGATGACAGAGTACAGCATATTGGGTGACATTGAATGGCATACCGAGAGGAACGTCGTTTGATCTTACAGTAACGATAAGATTGAGTTTTTGGTTGTTATCTGAAACACTCCATTGAGTATTCCAAACACAAGAAGGAAGGGCAGCGGTTTTGATCCATTCATTTTGCCATAAAGACATGATCATGCGGCGGTTGGTAGGGTCATGTTTAATAGTCTCAATTAGGCCTTGAGTTAATTGATAGCGATTAACGATCCAGCCGTAGGCGGTGCCAATGGTATGGGCAAATTCTTTACCGAAATGTTTGCCTTGATAATTTCCTTCTGCGTCAATCTCCCACTCGTTCCAGATTTTAACTCCGCGTTCTTGGAGCCAACGTACGTCGTTGCTTTGAGCCTGGTAGAACCAGAGCATTTCAAGGACCGCGGTTTTAAAGGCGACAAATTTGGTGGTGAGGATGGGGAATTCTTCTGATAAGTCAAATTGTAAGATCTGGTGTGGAAGTCGAATAGTAGTTGTGGGTTTGATGGTCTGAGCTAAGTGATTAGGAAAATTAGACTGTATATCTTGACTAGTTTTTTGATCAAGAACTTTCGGGTTTGTAGTGACACGTTCACCAGTGGTGAGAATTTTTTGACATAGCTCTAGATATTGTTCGTCGAACTTGCTCATATGACCTCCATTTTTAGTTAGTATAGCATCCAGTCGGTAAATAAAAAAGCCCCAGCAATGCTGGGACTAAGGAAAGAATGTGTACTAGTTGAGGTTGAGTAATAATGATTTTTTACGTTTCCAGTCTGTTGTCCATTCGCCGCGAACGTCTTTTACTGCTGCTTTTAAGATCTTATAAAAGATATCAAAATAGTAACAGTTATGCTGATTCGCAACGAAGCTTGCAATGAAGATATCAACCAGAGTATCTACTTCCATTATCGCAGCCAGGCGTTTCTCTCCTTCGGAGACAAAATTGTTCTTATTATTATTCATTAGTGTGCCGTAATGTCCTGCTGATTCGTAAATTAAACCGCGCAAGATGGCGTCAAGCTTATCTGTGAGCTTGCAGAGGTCACGAAAGATTCTGTCCTCAATATTAAGCTCAGTAGGATCTTGATTATAGATTTTAAAATCATTCAGGATCTGTTTGCGTTTGCTTGGTTTTAAATGATTTAATCTCCTTCTTAAGCACACGTACTCTACCTCGTCAACGTTCTCTGCTCTGAGCTGGTTATCAGGAATATCGCCGTTTTCTGTTTCGCCAAGATCGTGATATGGCATAAAGTCGATGGCGCGGTCTATGATTTTTTGATCAATGTATTTACCGTACTTATCTGCGACCTGCTCTAAAAGAAGACGTACGAAAAAAGCGTGCTCAGTCAGAGTCTCAGGTATCATTGATCCATCTGGGTAGCGCTTATTAACTACACCATAGTTAATGAAGCCTGAACGCAGGAATGTATCCATTGATCTAACTGATTGATAGTGTTTCCAGATCAAAAGAGGTTTCTTTTTAGATTTTTCCCTCTTCTTGGATTTTTCCACCTGCTTTTTTTGTGCGTTGATGAAAATGTCGCTGTCTAGATGAATATTTTCTGGGTCATAATTCTTTGCCGTAAAATTGTCCGCCATACAAGACACCTCCCCTTTTAATACAGATTCGTTGCTCTGCTTAGTATCGCCATAATTGATAAAAACTATGTCTCCACTACAGATTATCGTTTCTTGACCACTACTACCTACATCGAATTGATAGCAATCTATTTTACTATCTTCGTTAAAACTTAAAAAATAGTACATAAGTCCCTCCTTTTAATGTACTAAACCATACTGTAAGTTATTACTTACTACAATATATGTGTCTTTTTATATTATATAACTAGGCGTAGTCTATATCAAACATAAAAGGAATAGTTCCTAGGCGACCTTGATTGAACTTGTGCTTGCTTTTTTGTGATTTTGATATTAAAATATCTCCTAACTTATTGTACATTAAAAGGAGGTTTGATTATGGAGAAGAAAGTTTTGCTTTCGGAAGATGAAACTGTGAAAACTATTAGTACTTTTTTGCGTGGTTTTGCAAGTACAGGTACACATGTGCAGACCTTGACGGCGCTTGGTTATGCAAGATCTAAGCATGCTGGACAGACCAGGATATCGGGTGATCCGTATATTCTGCATCCGCTAAAGGCGGCAACATTCGCTATTTCTAATGGTATTACAGATGACGTTTTAATTGCTGCAATTATATTGCATGACGTGCCAGAGGATACGATGACTCCAATTACGGAGCTTCCGTGTAATAGCGAAGTTAAACATGCTGTGGAGCTAATGACCTATCGTCGTTGTGATGGTGAATCTAAGTTATCTGCTAAGCGTAGATACTACAACGGCTTGATGGAAAGTAAATATGCTCTTCTCTGTAAGGCATATGACCGAGTAAATAATCTTTGGACATTGTGTGATCTTTCGCGCGAGTCGGTTGTGAAGAATATTTATGAAACGGAGTTTTTCTTGATGCCGCTGCTTAAAGACGGCAAGGAGCTATGGCCGGAATTTGCAAACCAAATAAGTGGACTTCGTGATATTTTTCGGGGGGCTATTTATTTTTACTCAAAAACTTATAACTTTGAGATACCAGATCAAGAACCTAGTGACGATGAGTGGTCAAAGATTCTTGGGGAATGACGGGAGACATAAAGGTCTCCCCTTTTTTAGATATAATAAGTGGCGTTAAAATTAATGTAGCTCATTAGTAGATACTTTCCAGATATTTTTCTGAATTTATGTTATAATGAAAATATCGGGGTATTAGCTCAGCTGATTAGAGCGCTTCGCTGGCAGCGAAGAGGTCAGGAGTTTGAATCTCCTATACTCCACCAGATTGTTTTTAAAACTCACTGTTATGGTGAGTTTTTTATAGGTACTGTGGTTGTCTTTATTTTTTACTTTAATTTTTTGTGTGACCCTTTAAAAACAAATAATTTTGAAAAGAGATAATTCAAAACTACGGTAATAACATTGCAAAGTAACTTCCATATCAATTTATCATGATGAAAATGATCGACCATGAGCCACATTATAAAAACTTCCACAAAGAGAGTAATAATTCTAGCAATTAGAAAGTTGATTATCTCTTTTGTGGTTTCTTTTCTGGACTTATTTTTGCTTTTAAAAACCCAAATTTTGTTTGTGACAAAAGCAAAAATAACAGCAATGATCCAAGCGATAATGGTGGCTGGAATAGTCTCGACTGCTGTGAATCTTGAGAGGGCCCAGAAAGAAATTAGGTTTATTAATGTTGTAAGTACACCGAAAAATAAGTAGGCAATGAGGTGTTCATATTTTAGAATGAAATTCTTTAAGTCCTTAATTGAAGTAAGAGCTTTAAGTAAATCGTTTAACATAAGTAGATTATATCATTAGATAAAAAATACCCCAAATGGGGTACTTTTTATCCAGATTACGTTTGAAATTAACGCTTGGAGAATTGTTCGCGCTTTCTTGCAGAGCGAAGACCGTATTTTTTGCGTTCTTTCTCACGAGGATCGCGTTTGATGAGGCCAGCTTTCTTAAGAACTGGACGTAGGTCAGGAAACTCTAGGGTAAGAGCTTTAGAGATAGCTAGTTTAATAGCATCAACCTGACCAGCAAGACCACCACCTGATACGAGGATGGTGATATCAAACTCTTTTTGCTTACCAGCAAGAGCTAGTGGATCAGTAACCTCGGCAAGAAGTGATTTGTTGCCTGAAAGATAGTCAAGAGCAACTTTGTTGTTGATGGTGATTTCACCTTTACCCTTGAATAGACGAGCACGGGCGGTTGCAGCTTTGCGACGACCAAGACCGTAGGAATATTTGGTAGTAGCCATTATTTGATCTCCTTTGGATTCTGAGCAGCGTGAGCATGTTCAGCGCCATTAAAGACGCGGAGACGAGCTAAACGATCTGCTGCAAGCTTATTTTTTGGCATCATGCCCTTGACAGCTTCTTTAAGAGCGTAAGAAGGATCTTTTTCGATAACTTCTTCAAGTCTTAATTCTCTTAATCCACCTGGGAATCCACTGTGGCGGTAATATTTTTTATCAACCATCTTGTTGCCAGTAACTTGAATGTTCTTGGCGTTAATGACAATGACATAGTCACCATTATCAACATGTGGAGTGTAGGTAACTTTTGATTTACCCATAAGTTTGTCGGCGATGACGACTGCTAATTTTCCAAGTGGAAGAGTGCTGGCGTCAATAACAAACCATTCGCGTTTGATTTCTGCGGTTTTTTGGCTAAAAGTTTTCA
>ERZ773022.1271-NODE-1271-length-17360-cov-9.021266_pt1 | contig 17360 bp, 12 predicted proteins | sample MGYA00580839_ERZ773022 | MGnify/ENA primary metagenome ERZ773022 (study PRJEB29015, sample SAMEA2738020) | human oral metagenome | biome: human oral; feature: human-associated habitat; material: dental | place: China | collected 2044 ... | reverse complement strand
CTAGTTGAAGTGCTATTGAAATTCACCAAAGGTTCTTCTAAGCTTCGAATAGCTTCATTCTCGTGATTTTGAACTATTCTGGCTTTAGAATCCTTCAAAAATTAAAATTTAAGGTTATCATAGACTTAGAATAGACCTAAAACATTTATTTTAATGTAATTCTAAGTTTAGAATTACAATGATATTAAAGTAATATAGCTGTTCGATGCTTAGAATGTCTTGATTCTGAGAAATCTTGACTAGAAAATGCCTCGAATGGCTTTTTTCTGATATAGGTTGATAGATAGATGGGTGAGATGATGAACATACAAAAAGAGAAAGTTAGAAAAGAGTTGGGATCCCTCTGTTTGGGAGAACTTGCAGCCACCCTATCCTTCTGGTTGTGTTTTTTCCTTTTGAAAAATCGGCTTGGTGATTGGAAGAGTCTGATCTCCATTCTCTATCCTTTGTCTCTGCTGACATTTATTTTGCTTCAAGGTTCAATCTATTGGGTGATTTTGATTAGAAGACTGTCCAATCCTCAGTTCGGAAGTGGAAATGTCCCTAGAATATATGGTGGGTTCAGAATACTAGATCTTATTTTACTTATTTCAGGCTTTCCTTTTATTGTCTGGAATACACAGAGTGTCCAAGTTGCTATCTTAGCCACACTGATACAGCTTTTTGCCCTTATTGAATGGGTTAATTATTTCCTCGTACGCCTATCTTATAGCTTGAATCCACTTGTTTTATGGAAACGAATTACCAAGGGAAAACTTGAAAAGAGCAGAATAGCTAAGGAGTTGGGGTAGGGGGAATGAAGAGTTTAGTAATTCATTTTACAATATGCTATAATTAAGCTTATGAATAGACAAATTTTACGCCTGAAAAATAAAAAGCAAAAACCAAATTCGGTTAAAATATTGGCATTTGTCGGTATGAGTGGCTCGGGTAAAAGCACGGCGGTAGAATTTGTCAAGCAAAAGGGCTTTCCACATGTTTATTTTGGGGGCGTGATTCTTCAGGCTTTGCATGACGCTAATCTTGAAATTAACGAAAAAAATGAAAAAATGATGCGCGAAAAGCTGCGGCAAGATTTTGGTAAAGACGTGGTGGTTAATAGAATGATTGAACAGATGGAGAATTTAATCAATGCTGGACAGAGGCGAATTTTAGCGGATGGTATTTACAGCTGGACAGAATATAAAATTCTCAAAAAACGCTTCCCTAAAGAGTTGAAAGTTATCGCATTAGTGCCGCCAAAAAGTGAGCGTTATAAGCGAATCAGCGGTCGAAGTGAACGACCTTTGACGCAAGAAGAAACTGCGACACGCGATTGGGCTGAAGTTGAAAATCTTGAAAAAGGTGGGCCGATCGCAATGGCGGACTATTTTATTGTGAATCGTGGATCAGTATTTGAAACACGCCGCAAAATTGCAAAAATTCTGCGCGAGATTGAGTTTTGAGTATTTTAAAAACCCGACAGGTTAACTGTCGGGATAAGGTCTAATTTCGAGAGCAGTCTATTTCCCACTCTCTTTCGGCAGTTTGCCTGCCTTTTGGGGATAATTCTATCTCGAATAGTTTGCCATCAAGAGCTGTATGGCGTCGTTTAAGACAAATCCATCCATCCTCTTTGGCAAGATTTAGGGCTCGCATAAAAGCATTTTTGCTAACTAATAATGTTGGCTGATTGCTACTTATTGAAACCTCAAAAAGATTTAAATCTTCCTGCAACTCTTTAAAACTTATGTCGCTAGTGAAGCGATAGTTTTTTCTATAAAACATTCGCATCAAAATTTGATACTTTGTTTCATTAATTGCAGCTTTCAGTTTATCTCCTCTTGGATATATAAGTTCTTTGCTCATAATTATTTCCTCCTTAAAATAAAGTACATTTTCCTGAGCAAAACGGAAAATGCCGTATCTATATAATACAGCATTTTTGATATTTGTCAATAAGGAAATAAAAAGAGTTAGAATTAATTTTCCAACTCTTTTATAAAAACTTCAGATAAATTTTAATATTAATCTTTATATTTACATATCTTTTATTATTTCTTTTATATATTTCTTTTCTTCATCAGATAATTTATACTTTTCAAATAACTGTTTATCAATTTCATCACTACTTTTTCCCCAATTTATATCAGATTTTTCTGTAAAATTTTGCATAGGAACAAATCTATATGTTTTACTTGTTGCATGTTGACTATTTTTTGCTATTAAAACCAAAGCCCTAAAAAATTTTGTTTTAATATATTTATATGCATTATTTACTTCTTCTTCTGATTCAAATGGTCCAATACTTAGATATGTTTCTGTACATACTGATCCTAATGGTGCTATTATTGGCTTATTAATTATTTGATGCGGAAATCCTTCCCCAGCTCCATATGCATATGTAATAAATATTTTTTGCTTGTTAATTAATTCATTATTTTTCTTTATCTTTTTTTCATCTATATAACCAATTTTTGATTTTCCATAAATCTTAAGACTATTTTTAGATTTGGAGTCATCAATTTTGGTACTAGTATCTAAATCAAAAGGTTTTCTTGAACTAACTAATATATCAAATGTACAATTTTCTTTTTTATGCACTTTTTTAAATATTGTGTATAATGTGTTATATCTAATAAAAATATCTATATCTTCTAATTTTAAAAACCTTTTAAGAGATGTATTATTATTTTTATAAATATTCTTTACATTACACTCTCCATTATAATTTATATCCCACAAAAAATAGTTAACTCCTCCTTTAACTTCAACTCCACTAAAGCATTCTTTTGAATCAGAAAAATCTATCAGTGTTCTGAACTTATTCTCTTCAATCATTTTACTTCTAAATAAATCCAAGCCTTTTCCACCAGTAAACCATCTAGATGGTGAAATAATAGAAACATATGAAGATGATAAAACTTTACTAAGATTTATATATTCATGGTAAATTGGCTTTGCACTTGCTCGAGCCCCACCATCACTTACTTGATATGGTGGATTTCCTATTACTACTCCAAACTTCACTTTTTCATCACTCACCTTAATTTCATCTTCTAAATTAATTTCACTAAACTTCTTATTTTGTTTTAATATTTCATTTATTTTTTGATAATCAACTTCTCCATTTTTATCTTTTATTTTAATTAAGTCATAGGTATTAAACTTAACAGGAATATTATTTATATTAAGATTCAAAATTTCATAAAATCTTCTTGTAAATTCATACGCAATTGAAGAAGTTGGAATTGAATAAATAATATCTTTTACATCATTATGAGAATAACCTAGTTTAGAAGTTAATCTCTTATATAATGCAACTGCATATTCACCTGATTTGCTTGCAATATCAAGTAATTTTCTTTGCCTTTCTACAATTTCTCTTAATCCTTCTTCTGGTAATAAATTTACCATTTCATCACATATTTTTGATGGTGTAATAACCTCTGACTCAGACATTCTATTAAATTTTTTTATTGAGATTATAGCTCTTTCAAGTGGTTCAAGTTTTTCATCATTAGCAAGTTTTGATATATTTTTAATTTTATAATCAAGACTACTTCTTTTAAATGGATTCATGTATTGACATATTTTTTCTATAATTCCTTTTTTTAAATATAAGTTTTTTGCCAGTCTAATATTTTCCTCTTTATCAACTACCTTTAAAATATCGTCCAATGAGTTTACCTCATCTTTTGTTAGGAATGAAAAAAATAATAATCTTTGATAATAGGTTTTTATTTTATTTTCTAATTTCTTTATCTCATTATTTATTGTATTTTCATTTAATTTTTTTGAGTTATCTATTCCTTTATCAATTTTATGATTTTCTTCCTCAAAAAAAGATTCTTCAATATTTAACTCTTCACCTTCTCCCTGATTTACTTCTATTATCAAACCATGTTTTGAATTAAATTCTCCTTGGCTTTCTATTGCTTTTCTAATGTCCATATTATCCAAAATGGATAAGTCCACGGGTAACTCTGAGACTTCATCAAATACACTTCTTTGATTATTATATTCACTTATGGCATCTAAAATATTTGTAGCTTGAACCTCTTTTATTTTATTTTGATTCATCATTATAATTGGGGATATTCTAATCTCTTCTGCAATTCTTTCTTCTAACTTATTATTTCCATTCAAATCTACATTCACATTATAAATTAAAGATTTTTGTTCCTGCATTTTAAATAACCTATCTGGTGCAAAATCAACAAGTAATGTTTGCGGTTTAAGGTTTTCTTTTATGACTTTTTCTTTATTATATAATGTTCTAATATATTGATTTTGAAGTCTAAAAATAGCTTGATCATATTCTTGAGGAGAAGATGTATCTTTAAAATATAACATCGTATCCCACTGTTCAACAGTAGATCCTGTAAGCATTCTATTAACTGTCAGTGTAATTGTTTTTAGATTTGCTATTTCACATTCTTTTATTTTATTTTTTATGTCATTTGGTTTCTTATAGTTCTTTAGAGCTTCTACTCCTGAAATATTTATAATTTCATATTCTCCTAGATTTTTAAAAATATCTTTCTTATTTTTAAGAAGTTCTTCCATTGCATCACAAGAAGCACAATACGGTAATACCATTACCATATGTCTACACATTTTCCCATTTTTAATTTTATTATAATCTAAAAAACCTAATAACTCATCATCTTCTTTACTACCATCTATTACTTGTAATAAATCAAGTATTTCATTTTCATTAATAAATTTTTTATATTTTTTTTCATTATCTTTTTTTATAGATTGAGGCTCAAATAATTTAGAAAGAGTAAAATTAATACCATTCTTTTTAAGCACTTCCATCTTTTCACGTGAGGACTTATTAGGATTAAAAGCAAATCTAATCATTTGAGGGAAACCATAATAAGGATTATCCCATTCATTTATTTCATCTTTATTTAGATTATTTTTATCCCATTCTTCTTGTTCTTTTACAATATCAGAAAATTGCACAAATGAAATGATATCTTCTTTTTTAAATTCACTTCCCATTAGAATACGATATGGTGTTCCTGATAAATGTAATCTAACTCTAGCATTTATTTTTTTTATTTCTTTATCTACTTTTTTTGTGTCAATATCTTCATCATTTTTTTCATTAAATTTTTTTAAATTTTCTCCATCAGATACATCATAACCACTATTATTTAATATTTTACCGAATGACTCTGCTCTTGCCCCAAAATGCGTTTCATCAACAATAAGTAAATCAACTTTTTTATCCAATAATTCCTTATGTTTATCTTTTATATTCTCTCCTTGCAAATCTTGTAAAGTAAGAAAAATAATTATTTTTTTATTTTTAGATAAGTTTTCTTTAATAATTTCTTCTTTTTTCTCTAAATCAGAACTTTCTAAAAAAACATATTCATAAAAATTTCCAGCACTTTCTACTGTTTTTTTCCATTCCTCTTTAACATCTGCTTTAGCTGAAACCACCAATACTAACTTTGCTCGTATTTTTAATGCACAGCAAAGTGAAGTAAAAGATTTTCCAAAACGCATCACTGCATACATTAAAAGATTTTTTCTTCCATTTTTTATTGCTTGTTCAAAATTATCCACAGCCTTTTTTTGGTTAGGTCTTAAAGTCCATACTTCACCTCTTTGATAATGATAATTCTGTGATAATTTATTATCTAGATTATAATAATCATATTTATTTATATTATTATTATAATTGTTTTTTATATCTTCAATTGCAATATCAATATCTTCTGTTTCTGTATCTTTAAAAAACTCCTTACTATAATAGCCCCCTGTTACTAAATCAGCAGTTGTCAATCTTTTTTTCTTTAAATCATTTTCTAAATATTGATGAATAGAATAGTCTCTAAAATATACTTTTTCATTAATTATAGCTTTCTTCTCATATTTTTTTTCTAAATCTGGGAAAATTTTCCCCCACTCTTCTAATCTTTTTGATACTGACCTATATGTGTCACCTATTTTTAAATAATTTGGAACTGTATTGGTTGTAAAAGCATAAATATATGGTTCTATACGACCAACTATAATTTGATCTAATATATCAATATTTCCAATTTTTTTTTCATTCATCAATTTCACTTCCTTTTAACAATTCTTTAAAAAATAGATTTTTTTTGGCTCTCCAATCTCTAATAATACAAAAAACATTTTTTTCTTTTTTTTCATAATCAAATAAGGTTATTTGTTCGTTATGTTTAATGCCTTTCTGAAATGGTACTGTATATGTTAAGCCATCCATTTGCCATAAATTCCAAGAAATAATTTTAGCTATTTTTAAAAGTTCTAATTCTGTTGGTTCTCTCTGAAGTTTATATTCCATATAGTCACAATAAGAAGCTAATAAATTTTCCCTAGCAATTAAAAGACTGTCCCCTTGAAATTCAAAGCCATAAGTACTTTGAAACGCCCTTTCAGACCATTTTAACCATTCTTTTTCATTATTTGTATTTTCATTTACAATTCTCATTTTTCTATCTAAAATACCAATTCTTTCACTTAATTCTATTGGCTTCCCTGAAACTGTGTCATATCTACTTACTAAATAAGGTGCTTCTCCACAAGTGATTTCTAAGCGATTCTCATCAACATATTTTTGCCATGTTTTATTTTTTTTCTTAGGAAAATTTATCTTATTCACCGTAACTTCCCAGCTTTTTTCATTTTCTATATTAAAAATATTTTCCCTTCCAAACCAAGCATTATCTACAAGATTATTCTGCACATTACATATCCAACTTGGAGTGAATACTTCTGCTTTTTCTTTTTTTCTATTTCCTTGTTTTTCTTTTGTTTTCCATACTCTAGGTTGAATAACATTAGAATTTTCCCCTGTTATTAGGTGAAGTAAGATAGGAAAATGAGAATAGTAGTCTTTTCCTAAATTTTCATAATCATCTGTTCCCCAAATAATATTTCTATTTGTTGTCCTATCAATAAGAAGTATTTCTAAAATTTTTTTACTCCACTTTCCTTCATCTATATCAATTGCAAATGCCATTTATTATCCTCTCCAATATATCTTTAATAGTTCATTTACTTTTCTATTTTTTTTATTTTTTTAATTTTAAAAAATCTAAATTTTATTATATATGTTATCAAAAATTTTTACTTCATCACTAGATATCTTTTGTGGCATTTCTTCCTTTCTCACTTGATTTATTATTTTCACTTTTTTAAAAATATTCTTTATTTTTTCATTTGCTATCCAATCTACATTCCATAATTTAATATCTTCACCACTAACTAATTTACAAACTTCTTCATTATAAGTTATATTTAATAATTTCTCTTTTAAAGTTGCTCTTTGAAACCAAATTTCAAAATAACCAGAATTTAAAATTCCACTTAGTTTAGTAAAAACCTTTTTTACTATTTTTTCTCTTTCGTTCTCTTCAATTAATGGGAACAAATAACTTAATATTGTATTTCCATCAAGATAAGTTCTTGGATTTTTATATATAATTTCCGTAATTATACTAATTAGTACTTCTACATTTTCTTTACTAAAATCTTTTTTCTTTTCTATTATTTCCCTTATCTGAGAAATCTCTTTTATGACACTACCAGAATTTTTATATTTTAATGAAAATTTATAAAGAGAAATTAGTCTCTTTTGTAAATTACTTTCTTTTTTTCTTTCAAAATATTCAAGTTTATCCTCTTTTATTGATGAAAGAATTATATCATCATAATATCCTGTCTTAGTTATATTTAATTTTAATCCAAGGCTTGATAAAACTTTTGTTATTATTTTCATTATTTCTCGACCAATTTCTATTTCCTTTACAAAAACTCTATAATCATCTCTATATCTTAAAATTTCAAATTTTCCTTTCAATTTAATATTTTTTTCTATTTCATAACTTATTAACTCATCTGAATATTTCAAAACTATCTCAGCTATAAAATCCATTAAAACACTCCCTTGTGGTATTCCATTTGTCTGTCCATTAGACATTGTTCGCAAATGCTTATCAATATTATTTCCTAATAATTTTTTATCATTTCTTTTTTCTTTTGCAGTTTTTTTAGTATGTAAAGCCCAAGCAATAGAATGAGTATATATTTCTGAATAACAATTTACTATATCTGTTTTAAATAGATAATTGTATTCCAAAGAAAGTTTTATTGAATTTTGCTCTATTTTATCCCACCAACTCAATATTTGAGAAGACTGTTTATTTAAAATTTTTTCTTTCTCTTGTTTAACTACAGGAATACTTTCACATTTTATAACAGAAGTCTTATCTATTTCTTCAAACCTTTTTAAAATTTCATTCCAATTATTCTTTTTGGACAAAATATTTATTAATGAAATGTAAATTACTGGATTTATTATTTGAAATGGTCTCCAATCATAATTACCATCTTTATTATTATAAAGTGTATAATTAATATCATCATAATTATCTGGTAGGCTATCCTTTTTTAAAATACTTGTATAAATTTCTTCTCCCATTTCAACAGATAATTTATCTAAAAGTTCTTGAAAATTTATATAATCTGGTAATTTTAAAGAAAAATAATTTTCATGTTCTAAAAAAAATCTTTTTGCTTCATCTGCTGTTAATTCCAGTATATTCATTTATTTCCCCTCATTATTTTTTAAACTGACTTAACTTTCCAGATACTGTCCGAAATTTTTTAATACCTATTAGGATAAAACTGTAGTTTTGTTACTTAATATTTTTATTTAGTTAAAATAGTTTTCCAATCAATAGGAAAACCAATACATTTTAAATCAATACTATCTTAAAATCATCAAAAATATTCTCAAATCTTGATAAAACATAAGCATTCCAATCTTCATCATCTAAAAATAAATATTTCATCACAATAACATAATCAAAAATCTTTCCAGTTTGTTTATTATATTCTTTTGTCTTTTTAGGAGTTGATAGAATAGAAAAATTATACAATCTTTGATTATGAGCTACCATATTTCTAAATATTCTTAAATTTTCAATCCAATTCTCTATTTTATTTTTAGGAAAACCTATAATATTTTCTATCCTTTTCTTAATGCTGGTATCTAACATAGAGAAAAATTTTTCAATATTTCCAAGAGTAAATAACTCTATAGCAACCCAAGTAGGTAAAATACCATAAGTATCTAAATTATGTTTTACATAAAGTAACTTTTTATTATTAGTTAATAAATTTTTATAATGTTCCATTAATTTAATATGCTTATCTTCATTATTTAGAAAATATAAAGAATAAGCATAAGCTATATTACCATTTTCATAATTATGAGAAAATTCATAGGCAATTATTGTTTTTAATCCTTTTTCAATAATATCTAAGGCATACATACAAATTTCTCTCAATCTCATATCAAATTTTATTTGAGTAGCTATCTCATTAAAACCTATATTTTTATATTTATCTTCATTTGTTTTATAGGGATGAAGATACCCTGTAACAAAATAATAATTATAAATTCTTAAAAATTTTTTTGCAAAATTTTCATCTTCTATAACAACTTCTCTATTTTTTAAAAGTTCTATTTGTTCTTCTATTGTTGTAGGTTTTTTTAAAATACTACTTTGTGTATCTATAACTTTTTTTAAAATATTATTCATATAAAACTCCCATAAAATAAAAACAACTCTATCCTGGTCCACTGCAATAAAATTGCTCGTGTGATAGAGTCTTTATCATACCAAGATTATATATTCTATATATAATTTTGTCAAGTAAAAACTTGACATTTCCTTAAAAATCCATATAATTCGCCATTAAAAGTTCTCTCGCAGTTTCTCGTAATATTTTTTTATATAAAAAAGAGCTTTTTCCTCATTTTATACCTTATTATTAATAATAAAATATAATATCCCAATAAAATAAAAAATATACACTCTAATTGGTCAACAACTTGTTGACTTTTTTATAAAATAAATAAAATTTTCCTATTATACCAATAATTTTTTGTGAATCATTCAACAGCGATTTTAAGAAAGGTATCACTAAAATATACTTTTATGAAACCAACTTAATTTTTCAGATAGTGTTTGAAATTTCGTATAATTTATATACTTCTAATTTCACTTACTCCAACTTGTTCTAACTTCTTTATTGCATTTGTTTTATCTACATCATTTTTAAATGAATTATCTCTTAATATTACTGTTGTTTTAAATTCTTTATCTATTTCTAATAATTTCTTATATTCTTCACATATTGAATTGATTACTTCATCATTAATTTCTTTATTCAAACTCACTAACAAACTTCCTCCACCTATTGAATAAAAATCTTTATTTTCTTCTATTGAGATATTTAAATCTAATCCATATTTTAATAAGATTTCATATAAAATATCCAATGAACTTCTATCTGTTTTTATATTTTCCATTGAATCCAACAATGTTTGTTGTAAATCTTCTGTGTCTGTATCCCATTCTTTTATATTTGAACAATCTAACTTAAATACCTTAAAACCTATATCTAATTTTTTTCTATTTTCTAATGGTAGGCTTTCATCTAATTTTATTTTCTCTCCTGCTCTTCTTATTCTTTCTTTGCCGATTTCACATATATTTTTGTATCCTGCTTTATGAGCTTCTGAATTTTCATCTGTCAAAAATGGAATCTGAACCATTATATGTTTTCTATTACCACCATCTTCTGCATTTAACTGCATTACTGAATGAGCTGTTGTAGCTGAACCAGAAAAGAAATCTAAAATAATATCATTATTTTCTATTCTTTCTGCTAAATATTTAATTAATTCTATTGGTTTTGAATAATTAAAATATTCATCTAATTTTAATTTTACAAGTTCTTTTGAAGCTTGTGTACTTGAAAAATCAGAAATAATTCCCATTGGAATTTGAGTTCTATTTATTATATTACCTTCATTATCTGCATTTAAATATTGTTTAGTATATAAAACCCATTTATTATTCTGATCTTTTTTAGCAACAATATATCCATTATTTACACCCCATTGATATTTTTCTTTTGACCAACGCCATATAGCTTTTTTTCCAGAATTATTATCAGCTGGATATAAAATAACTCCATCTTCCATTAGTATTGGATAATCTAATGATTCTGAATACTGTATAGAACCCATTCCTAATTTTTGTAGATAGTATTTTCCTCTTTCTTCAATATATTCATCACTTTGACTGTATCTTTCTACATTAGTGGGATAAAGTCCTTTTATTTTTATTTTTGTAATATTTTTAGAATATAATAATATATGTTCATCTTTTATTCTAAATAATTTTGAATCCGAAGAACCTCCCCCTTCTTTATTTAACCATTTTAAATCTACTACAAAATTTTCTTCCCCAAATATCTCATCACATATCTTTTTTAAATTTGCTTGTTCATTATCATCTATTGATATAAATATTACTCCATCATCTGTTAATAAATTTCTTGCTAATTTTAATCTTGGATACATCATATTTAACCAATCAGAATGGTATCTACCATTAGTTTCTGTATTTGTTGTTAATTTAATTCCCTCTTTATTTATTTGTCCTGTTATTTCTTTATAATTTTCTATATTATCTGTAAAATTATCTTTATACACAAAGTCTTTTCCTGTATTGTATGGAGGGTCTATATATATCATTTTTATCTTTCCATGATATGACTTTTGCAATAATTTTAATACTTCTAAATTATCTCCTTCTATGTAGATATTTTCTGTATTATCCCAATTCTTTGATTCTTCTTTAGCTGGTCTTAATGTTCCTGTACTTACTTCTTGTGCTATTTGTCTTGCTCTTGATTTTCCATTCCAAGTTAAAGAGTATCTTTCCTTAGAACTTTCGGTATTTTGCACCCCCCCCCCACTACAAATTTGCCTTAATAAATCAAAGTCTATTCTTCCTTCTATAAATATTTCTGGAAAAATTTCTTTTAACTTTTTAATATTTTCTTGAACTAAATTCATACTAGTTCTGTCTAACTTTTCCATTTTCTACTCTCCCTTCATTATACACTTTTTATATTATTCTTTTCTTAATATCTTATTTCTTTCTTCTATCTTTTTTAACAATTTAGTTTGAATTTCAGCTACTCTATTTATTTGAGTTTCCTTTTTTCTTAAAACTTTTAACTCTTCTATTTCTTTATTTAATTTTTCTAATAAATCTATATTTTCACTTTCAATACTATTTTCACAATTTAACTTTTTACTTAAATTTATAACTCTTACTTTTTCAGTAATATCATCATAGAATAACTTTAGATTTGTTGAATTTAATTTTTTATATTCTAATTCTTTCAACATTTTGTTCTCTACATCTATCCAATTACTGTTAAAAACTTCTTCTAAAATTATTTTTTCTTTATCAGTTCTTTTATCACTTGTAGATATTAAAATTTCATTTTTAAGCTCTAATATAATAACAGTACTTTTAGGAATAAGTTGATGAAATAATTTTGATATTATATGTTCTTTTCCCTTTTCTTTTAAAATAATTTTAATAAAGTCAATCTCTTCAAATCTTTCTTTATCATTTATATAATTTTGTATATTTGAATTAGAAAAATTTACTAAATACATAAATCTTATTTTCTCAACATTATCTATGAAGATTCTTTTTAACTTTTCATTAGCCTCAGCATTTTTATATATCATTTCTTTAGGTATATTTTTATCAATTTTACATTCATTTGGTAGATTAAATATTTCCATAATTACACCTACTTTATTACCAAGAATGATACAAGTTCAAAATCATCCATATTTTGTACTGATTTATTTAATGTAGTTTTATCAAAGCTAAACAAACTTTCTATTCCTTTTTCTTCTTCTTTTCCAACTATATTTTCAACAATTTTTTCTAAAAAATCTGTAAATTTACTCATATCCTTAGCATTGTTAGTTTCCTCATTAAATTCTTTTATTAAATCTGGATAAAGCTCATTTTTTCCACTACATACCTTTTTATAGATATCTAATATTTTTTTACTTTGGATAAAATTCAATAAAATTTCTCCATTATCCTTGATATAAACAAAGAAATATGGATTTAAAGTATTATATTCACTTGGTTTTATATTTTCATTTATTTGTTTTAAACAAAATATAACACCTTTTACAGCTTCATCAATATTACTTTTGGCTATTGCATACATTCCAGTAGGTGCTTTTTCTAAAAGTTCCTTATGATTCTTCATATAATTTACTAAATCCATTTTAAAATCATTAAATGATAAGTCTGTTATAGAAATATTTCCATTAATATCTTCAATATCAGGCACTTGTTCTTGAAGTTGTATAAGTTGTTTCTTTCTATATTCTAAATCATTCATAGTTGTTCTTTCTTCTATTATATTTTCTTCACCAGTAGCAGACATATCTAACATTACCATTCTTCCACTTACTCTTGATTCTAAATGTATATATTCATCTAGCTCCATATTAGGCCAAAAATTCACAAGTTGGATAACTTCATTTTGAGAACCTATTCTGTCTATTCTTCCAAATCTTTGAATTATTCTAACTGGATTCCAATGAATATCATAATTTATTAAATAATCACAATCTTGTAAATTTTGTCCTTCTGATATGCAATCAGTTGCTATTAAAATATCTATCTCTGGTTTGTCTTTATCTCTTCTTTCTTTTGATTTAGGAGAAAAATTTGTTAATATATTATTAAATTCTGTACCAATACCTTTTAAATTAGTTTTAGGTCTATCACTTCCAGTTACTATTGCCGAATATAGACTTAATTCATCTAAAACATATTTTGAAATATTCTCATATAAATACTTTGCTGTATCAGCAAAAGCAGTAAAGATAATAATTTTTTTATTTTCTTTATTTAATGGATTTTCTACTTTTTTCTTTATTAGCTTTTGTAATTCTATTAGTTTTTTATCTCTGTCAGTAGTAATTTTATTTGCTTCATTTAGAATTTTTTCAAGTATTAACTTATCTCCCTCTAATTCAAATTCCCATTTTATCTTATCTATATCTTTTAAATATACTTTGACTTTTTTACTTCCAATCAAAACACTATCTAATCTAGTGTCATCAATATCTAATTCTTCAATATTAAAATCTTCTTCAATATCTTCAAAATTATTTAATTTTTCTAAGGTTAAATCTATATTTTTTAAAATTTTTGAAACAGTTATAGCAAATGAATATATTGAACTTTCCATTCTTTTTAAAATATTAATTCTCATCAAATGAACTAAACTTTCTTCTCTATCAACTTGTTTAAATACTGATTTTCCAGTATTTGTATCATATTTTTTACTATATTCTTTAGCTCTACTTGGTAAAACATATTTCATAGGAGAATAAATTGCTAAACTTAGGCTTCTTATAAGTTTATTTAATTCAGCAAGCTTAATAAAATCATTTTTTGTATCTACATCAGTTTTCACATTTATTGGATTCAATCTTTTAGGAAATTTCCCAATGCTAGTAGTGTCATAATACTTTTGAATATGTTTTCTAGATCTAGCAATAGTCAGCATATCTAAAAGTTTAAAATAGTCTACTTCTAACATTTCTAATAGATTTTCAATATTCTTATTTTCTTCTTGTGAATCATTCCATTTATTAAAAGACATTTGTGCTTTTCTTAGAGTTTGCTCTATACTTTTTATTCCGTATTCAGATAAGGCATTATCATTCCCTTCTGTTGCAAAAGCAATTTGGTTTTTTAAATCATTCATTCTATTGTTTACAGGAGTTGCAGAAAGCATTAATACTTTTGTTTTTATTCCTTTTTTTATTATTTGATTAAGTAATCTTGAATATCTAGTTTCTTTATTATCTCTACTATTATTATTATTTCTAAAATTATGTGATTCATCTATTACTATTAATTCATAATTTTCCCAATATATTTCTTCTAAATTAATATCTCCACTATGTCCTGTGTATCTTGAAAGGTCTGTATGATTCAATACATCGTAATTTAATCTATCTTTCTCCAAAATATTATCTCTTCTATTGGCTCTATAAGTTAGCCAATTTTCTCTTAATTTTTTAGGACATAATACCAATACTCTATTATTTCTTAGTTCATAATATTTTATAATGGCAAGTGCTTCAAATGTCTTACCAAGTCCAACAGAATCAGCTAGTATACAACCATTATATTTTTCTAATTTATCAATAGCTCCTAATACTCCATCTTTTTGAAAATTATATAACTTATTCCATACTACACTATCTTTAAAACCTGTTTTACTTTTAACTATTTCTTCTTCCGTCAATTCATTTAAATAATCTTTGAAAATATTATACAAAGTAACAAAATAAATAAATTCAGAATTATTTTCTCTATAAACTACTTCTAAACTATCTAGCAATGCTTTTTTTACATCTTTTACTTTCTCATTATTATTCCATAACATATTAAATTGCATTAACCACATTTGAGTTGAATTTGTACTTTTTTCATAGGTATTCATTTCTATTTTATTAGATGGAACTATACCCAATCCACTAGAAGTGAAATCAGCACTGCCTACAATATATGAATTTTCTCCTCCATTTTGTTCCATTATATACATTTTTTGAGGTAAGGAATATTCTTCATCATAAGCTCTAACTTCTACTTTTTTCTTTATCCACTCTGCACATTCTTTTGCTATTTCTGATTGTTTAAGCTCATTTTTTAATTTCATCTCATATCTATCACCAGCAAGCCCTCTTTCATAACTTCCACTTAGTTTAAATTCTCTATTTATATCTTTTTTATTTTTTACAAAAGTTGGCTCTGAAAAAAGTAACCTTAAACTATCTATTTTATTTAATTCTTTTCTTAATTCTTGATATGCAAAAATGGTAAAATATGCTGAAATAATTGATAACTTTGTTCCTGATTTTAAATCTTCTCTTAATTTATCTATTACTTTTCCTTGTGTTTTATTATCTAATAATTCCATTCTTCCTCTCCACCCTATTTTTTATTTTAAAACTCAACACAATTATTATAATACATTTGTTAAATTTTTAAAATAACAAAAAAGAGTTAGAATTTATTTTCCAACTCTTTTATAAATTTTTAACTATTAAATTTCAACTCTATCATCTAAAGCACGAGAGATAGTTGCAGTATCTGAAAATTCTAAGTTTCCTCCCATAGGTATTCCACTTGCCAATTTAGTAATTTTTATTTCAAAATTTTTCATAAGTTTAGCAAGATACATAGCAGTGGTTTCTCCCTCAATATTAGGGTTAGTTGCTAAAATTATTTCTTCTATATCATCTTTTGCTATTCTTTCAAGTAAAGATTTTATATTAAGCTCATTTGGAGTAATACCATTTAAAGGATCAAGTCTACCATTTAAAACATGATAAACTCCTCTAAATTTAGTTGTTTTTTCTAAAATCATAATATCCTTACTCTCTTCAACAACACAAATTATATTATGATTTCTAGCATTGTCAGAACATATATTACAAGTATCACTTTCACAGTAATTCCCACATATATGACATTTTTTTACATTTTCTTTAACTGCTAAAAGCGCCTCAGCAAAATTTTTTACATCTTCTTCAGATTGATTTAAAATATGAAAAGCATACCTTGTTGCTGATTTTTGCCCAACTCCTGGTAACTTATTAAATTCTAATATCAATCTTTCTAAACTTTTAGTTGGCATTTACTTAGCTCCCTAACTAACTGACTTTTTAAAATCTTTTATAGTCTTATTAATTTCTCTTCTTTCTTTCCCAAGTTCTGCATTCTTTATTATATAGTCATCAACTCTATCTTCATAATCAGATTGCATATTTTCTATAATATCTATTATTTCTGCATAAGACATACTAGATTTTAAATACTCTTTTAAATTAAGTAATAGCTCTACTCTTTTTCTATTATCTCTAATTTTTCTATCATTATCTTCAATTTCTCTTTTAATTTGATTTTTTCTTCTTTCTTTTCTTACTAATTCTAAAACACTGTCCATTTCTACCTCACTTTCTCATTATTTTGATAATAAAAGTGCTAGTTCATAGTCTTTTTCAATACTCTTTCTTTTTTCAACAGAGCAAGTTTCTTCAAGTGTATGAGTTACCATTTCATTTTTTTCAATTCCTACCATAACTCCTACCTCACCTTTACTTAATACTTCTACTGCTTTTGCTGCCATTCTACTTGCAAGAACTCTATCACGTCCTGATGGTGTTCCTCCTCTTTGAATATGTCCTAAAACAACAGATCTAATTTCACTATTGATATGTCCTCTCAATTTTTCTTCAATGTCTAATACATTTCCAACACCTTCTGCAACTAAAACTATATCATGAAGTTTCCCATTTTTTCTTCTTTCTTTTAATTGCAATGCTAACATTTCAATAGGATTATCCATTTCAGGTATCATTATTCCATCTCCACCACCTGCTATACAAGCATGTAGAGCTAAAT
>ERZ773022.1270-NODE-1270-length-17377-cov-6.601720_pt1 | contig 17377 bp, 14 predicted proteins | sample MGYA00580839_ERZ773022 | MGnify/ENA primary metagenome ERZ773022 (study PRJEB29015, sample SAMEA2738020) | human oral metagenome | biome: human oral; feature: human-associated habitat; material: dental | place: China | collected 2044 ... | reverse complement strand
GGGAGCATAAAATCGTGAAGCTTCTTCCAAGGCATTGTGCCAACGCGGTGCACGGCGATCATATTCGTTAATAAAGGTCTCCAATGCTCTGCCAAGTGCGGCAGGATCGCCGCTTGAAAAAGTTACTCCAACAGGAAAGCGTTCCAATACGGCAGGATTCATATCATCACTGACAAGCACCGGTTTTTGAAAACCAATCGCGGTAAAGAGCATAGCGCTGCATTGATAGCGGTATCGTTCTGCCGAGTATGGCAGCAGCAGAGCATCCACGTCTGCAATCGCACGCTGCCACTCCGCTCCAATCAGTCCACGATGCAGGAAGGTAATCCCCGGCCCCTCATATTCGGCAATGATACGGTCAAACTCCGCCGCATCCTCTGCGTGCATCGTCGATCCCTGTACAAGGAGGCGAACGGGGCGCGTATAGTGTCCCGCAAGATATACTTTAAGAAGATCTTCAAGGCGCTTTTCCCTGCGAAACTGCCCAAAAAAACCGATAGTAACGGGTTCATCGGATGTAACAGTTGGACGGGGAGTCATATCAATATCACGCGGGATATACGTCGGCGGAACAATAAAGTGAAGATTCTCCGGATGTTTGCCAAAGATAGTATCTCCGAACGTAATGACAGTCGGTCGGATATTTGGATATTCTAACAGCCCATGAACCGCATCGAAAAAGCTTTTTGCGTCCTTCGGGGTGATTCCATGATGAAGAAACATAACAGGCACAGACGAATGCCGCAGAACGCTGTGCCGGAGCGCACGCAAATAACGGTAGGTTGCGGTCGGAACGATGAGCGCATCAAACTCTCCCGCCTTCGCCGCCTGATAGAGCTGGCGATACCAGCTGAACCGACGGCGCGTGCGCCGCAGGGAAATCACAAGCTTCCCTATCCCGCGCGCATGTGTATAGGACACCGACGCTCCGGAAAGATACCGCACTTCCGTATGATAATCCATGCCAAACCGAAAGCCCTCTGGGACATAGAACAGGACTTCATGTCCGAAACACCTCAGTTCCTCCACAAGAATACGGTCAAAGTCCACCTCATGTCCGCCGGGGGTCATGATATTTTCAAAGATGGCAATTTTCATATGTTCCCTCTGCTTTTCTCTATGCAGACCGAAATATTTTCAAAGAATCAGAAGCTATTTTCATAATAATGCAGCTTGATATATTTCACCATCGTATAAAAACCATGCGTCATTGCAAGGATAAAACCAAGCCGCCCGTCGAGGAAGCCGCGCTGCAGAATATAAAAACGAAAGAACGCAAACGGCGGATCAAGTAAAATCTTGAGGAACGAGGCCCGCTTTCCGTCTGCATACTGACGCTCCGCCATGAGGGTCGTATACTGATTGAATTTCTGAAAATACCGATCCCAGTCCGTATAGGTATAGTGCAGGAGACTTCCCTTCAGGCGGCGAACGGGGAGATCGGACACCGTACGCTCGTGCACGAGCCCCTCCCAGCGCACGGCATCGCGTGGGAAGAAACGGCGCGGATAGTCCGGTCGGTGACCGCCGTAGTACATGCGCTGCCCAAAAGCGACATTGATGCGTTTGATCTCATAGACAGCACGTGCATCCTCTGCCATCACGCGACGCAGCTCCTCGCCCGTGCCCTCATGCACACGCTCATCTGCATCCACATAGAGCACCCAGTCCGCTGCCGTCTGCGTGAGTGCAAAATTGCGCTGTCCCGCAAAATCCCCCGCCAAGGGATGTGCAACGACACGCGCACCCGCCGCCCGTGCCAGCTCCGTCGTGTGATCTGTGCTGTCATCGTCGATAACGAGAATCTCATCGGCAAACGAGGCGCTCCGAATGCACGCCTCGATGTGCCGCTCCTCATTGTGCGTGAGAATGATAACGGCAAGTTTCACATGAGCACCTCCTCGACAGGTTATTCCTCTTGTTCTATAGCGCGCCGCACACAGTCCACGAGACTCCCCCCCGTATACCGTACTCCCTTCACCCCAGCATTTTCAGCAGCAGCAACATCACTCGCCGCATCGCCGAACATCCACGAGGCGGCGGGGTCGATATCGTGCTCCGCAATCGCGCGCAGGATCATGCCGGGCGCAGGCTTGCGGCAGTCGCAGCTCTTCGCATAGGCGGGGAGCTTTCCCTCTATATGGTGGGGGCAGTAGTAGAATGCGTCGATGTGCGCACCATGCGCCGCCAACTCTGCATTCATCCAGTTGTGGAGTCGGTGCACGGCAGCCTCGTCATAGTAGCCGCGCGCGATGCCGCTCTGGTTCGTGACGACGATGACGAGATAGCCGTGTTCATTCGCCCAGCGAATCGCTTCGATTGCGCCCTCGATCCAGACGAACTTCTCAGGCTCGTGGAGATAGTGCACGTCGACGTTGAGCGTGCCGTCGCGGTCAAAGAAGATTGCCTTATTCGGCATAGGGGAAGTACCCGCCCGCCGTCAGGAAGTCGCAGTATTCCTTGACTGCCTCCTCCATCGGCGTGAAGCCGCCGTCGTAGCCCGCCGCAAGGAGAGCGGTCGTATCTGCCTGCGTGTAGTTCTGATACTTGCCGCGCAGCACCTCGGGGAAGTCGCGGTAGACGATTTTGCCCTTGCCGAGCGCAGCAATCACGGCGCGTGCCGCCTCGTTGTAGCTGTGTGCGACACCCGTGCCGCAGTTGTAGACGCCGCTCTCGCCGCCATTTTCGAAGAAATGGAGGTTGACGCGCACGACATCCCCGACGTAGACAAAGTCACGCCGCTGCTCGCCGTCCGCAATGCCGTCCGTTCCGCGGAAGAGACGCGCCTCGCCCGTCTCCATGACCTGATGGTAGAGTTGGTAGAAGATGGACGCCATCTTCCCCTTGTGATGCTCCTGCGGCCCGTAGACGTTGAAATACCGCAGCCCGACGATGGGGCTGCGCGCCTCGGGGATGACCTGCCGCACATAGCGGTCGAACGCGAGCTTTGAGAATGCATAAGGGTTGAGCGCGTCCTCGCAGTGTCCGCCCTCGGTGAAGCCATGCCTGCCGCCGCCATAGGTCGAGGCGGAGGAGGCGTAGAAGAAGGGAATCCGTGCCCCCATCGCAAAGTGCAGGAGCGCCTTGGAGTAGGAGTAGTTCACCTTCATCATGTAGTTGACATCGTACTCCATCGTATCCGAGCACGCACCCTCGTGAAAGATCGCGTCGATGTCCGTACCGTCGAAGTCATTTTCCTCGATCAGATGGAGAAAGTCGTCCTTCTGCTGGTAGTCGATGAAATGGAGCCCGCGCAGGTTCTTGTAGTTCTCGCCGTCCCCCAAGTCATCGACGATGAGGATATCCTTATGTCCGCGCTGATTGAGCGCATGAACGAGATTGCTGCCAATAAAGCCGGCACCGCCCGTAACGATAATCATAGATGTTCTCCTTCCTGCCGGTCGAGCACCTGCAAGAGTTCCTCGCGGTTGACCGCATAGGTTCCAAGCTTCGAGACGACGACACTCGCCGCGAGGTTCGCCAGATACGCCCCATCCGCCGGCTTCAGACCGCCTGCAAGCGCAAGGCCGAACACAGCGATGACGGTATCGCCCGCTCCCGAGACATCAAAGACCTCCTGTGCCTTCGTCGGGATATGGACGACTTCCTCGCCGTGAATAAGCGAAAGACCTTTGGACGAACGCGTGAGAACGACGTTGCGCAGACTGAACTTGCGCATCGCGTAGCGAGCTGCTTTTTCAATCGCAAAATCCTCATTTGCAATCGGTTCGAGCAGAATCTCATTGATTTCCTTGATGTTCGGCGTAAGATAGTCTGCATCCTTGTACTTCGCCCACTGCGCCCCCTTTGGGTCAACGATGACGGGTACGCCGTGATCGTGCGCCGCGCGGATGATGTGCTGACACGCGAACTCCGTACACGCGCCCTTGCCATAGTCCGAGATGATAACGCAGTCCATGCTCTCGTTGAGCTTTTGGTCAATGTAGGAAAGATACTGCTGTGCATAGTCCCCATCAATCGGGCTGGCATCCTCAAAGTCAAGGCGGAGCATCTGCTGATGCCCTCCGATGATGCGGATTTTTGTCGTGGTCGGGCGATCGGTACGGATCAGTCCTGCATGATCGATGCCGCGCGCAGCAAATTTCTCAAGCAGACTCTTGCAGTGCGCATCGTCGCCGACATAGCCTGCGATGCTGACATTCGTTCCGAGAAGCGCGAGGTTGTGCGCCACGTTCGCCGCACCGCCAAGGGTCTCGCGCGTCCCCGTGACGTGCGTGATCGGCACAGGCGCCTCGGGGGAGATACGCGTGACCTCACCCGAGTAATACTTATCGAGCATGACATCACCGACGACGAGGATGTTGCTGCGCACACTCTTCTCCGCGACCGTTGCGCGGATCTTTGCCATATCCATGAGAACTCTCCTATCATTGAAATTATTGAACCATGTCAGTCAAATCCGTGCGCCTTGATGCCATCCGGCAGGACAGGGCGGACGAATCGCTCCGCCGCGCCCTTTGGCGTAAGAACAAATGCTCCATCCACCTGCTCCACAACGCGTGTCTCAAAATCCTTCGGGCGTGCAATCTCGTATGCCGGTCTCTCCGCGTTCTCCGTGAGCATCTGATCCGCATATTTCAAAAGCAGTGCCGGCGGCATCCGCTTCATACACTTCATGTTCTCCTCACCCGCAAGCGGGCATTCGTGGAGGCGGCAGGGGTGGCACGGGACAGGGGCACGGACGGAGATACTCTTTGCGTCGTAGGGATAAAACCCCGGAATGGGCGACGCGCCAAACATGCAGAGGACGGGCACATTCATCGCCACGCCGACGTGCATGGGACCAGAGTCCGTCGTGATAAATAGGATACAGCGGCGAAGCAGTCCCGCGAGGACACCAAGGCTGACCTGCCCCGTAAAGATGTGTAGGCGCGGGTGATCCTTCTCCCGCATCTGTGCGCGGCACGCCATGACCATCTCCACGTCCATTGGGCCGCCCATGACAGCGAGATGATAGCCGTGTTGGAGATATGTATCCGCAACCTCTGCAAAATAGCCGTCCTCCCAACGCTTCGTCCGCCAGCTTGCGCCGATGTTGAGTGCAATCACCTTGTCCCCCGGGGCGAAATGCTCCGCCCAGAGACGCTGTGCCTCCGCCTCGGCGGTGGGCGGCAGCCACATCTCAAGTCCCGCATCGACAACCTCGCCGATGACCCCCGCCGCACGCAGCGCCGCGTAGTGCGAGTGTACCTCGTGCATGATGGGGTGCTGATCGGGGCTGACATGATCGAAGAGCAGTGAGAAGCCGGGCTTGGCATAGCCGATGATTTTCTTCCCGCCGCTGAGCGATGCAAGCGCAGAGGAGCGCTCGTTGCGGTGCAGGTTGACGACGAGATCGTATTTCTTGCTGCGCAGCCGCCGCGCAAAGCGCAGGGTACCGAGGAACCCCCGATCCTTCCCCTTCTTATCGATCAGCAGACATTCGTCGATGTGCCTGTTTTCCTGCACGATGTCCGCGAGAATCCGATCTGCGAGGAGGGTAATATGCGCCTTCGGATAGTTGTGCCGCAGCGTGTGCAGGATAGGCGTAACCAGCATAAGATCTCCGAGGTGCATGAGGTTGATGACGAGAATGTTTTGATACAAAGTCAGTGTTCCTCCAACGAATCCCCATGCTCGATCAGCTGCCACGACAGCGTCCGCAGGATCGCCATACGCGTCCGCAGCAGTTCATAAGCGTCTGCATCATCCCCCGCAGCCGCCCCCGGCAGGAGTTCCGTACGTGTCCCACCGACCTCTCCCATAACATTCCGCGTCAGGAAGTAGTCACGGTTGAACGCTGCGCCCATATTGTCCTCCGTCAGCGGCGGGGCTATGGATACGTAGGAAAATCCTGCGGGTGCGATGAGTTCGATCAGGGTTGGCACAATATTCGTATGTCCTCCCACCACATCGGGCGGCAGGATCGCAGACGTAACGCCCTGCCCATAGAGGACAAAGGGGACACTCTGATACTCATACATCGTCGGCGTACGCGACGGATTCATGCGCACGGCATGATCCCCCGTAAGGACGAAGAGGCTGTCGGGGTACTTCGCCATCGTCTCATGCACGAAGTTCGTCACAATCTTATCCATGTATGCGTAGTGCCCCAACTCCAACGCAAGCTGATCCGGATCGTCCACATTCGGCAGCTTCGCTGTCTCCGCACGTGCGTTTTCGAGATCGAATCCCTCCCCAGCAACGTCGATGTCGTAGGGCGGATGGTTCGACACCGTCATGATGAGATGCACCGTCGGCGGCTCCTCTGCGAGGTGTGCCGCGAGTGCGGCAAAGAGCTGCGCGTCCGACGTTCCCCACGCATTCACCTTTTCTGCATGAAAATCGGGATAGCCGTAGAAATGATCGAAGCCCTGCGCACGCGAAAAACGATCCATGCCCTCCCACGAGGGTACGCCCCCATACCAAAAGTCCACCGCATAGCCGAGCTGCTTGAACTGCGGTGCCATCGCCGTCGGATAGACCTCCTTGAGGCTGCGCGGCACATAGTTGACGTGCTGATTGACCTCGGACAGCCCCGTCACGAGTCCGGTAATCGCTATGGACGTAAAGTCCCCGTTCGGCATGAAGCGACGTGAGTAATACGCATTCGGCTCCGCCGTCAGTGCCTTGATCCCGTCCGCTGCGTGAAGGGCTGCATACTTTTCAAGCATCGGCCACTGCGCATAGGTCTCGCCGAGCACGATAAAAATGTGGCGCGGCTTCGGAATGCGTGCCCCCTGCGCCGTACGTGTGAGATACGGCGTGAGCGTATCCGCCGCGAGATCGGCGTGTCCCGCCGCCGCGCGTGCAAGCTCACGCACATGAGTCTTGTCCACACCCGCGATGTCACCGCCTTTGATCCGCTTCTGCATCGAGTATACGCGGTAGAGCGCCTGCCCATCATCGAGAATGCACTCGTTGAGGAACGCATCCCCCGTTCTCCCAGCATTCTCCCAGTTGACGCCGCCCCCGTATGTAAAGCTCCCGCCGAAGCGCACAAAGAGAAAGAACGCTGCAAAGATGAGAACAAGTCCCGCCGAGAAAAGAGCGCGCTGCCCCCATGTGTGCAGCGCGGGGAGCGGGTGGGTTCCACGCGTACAGAGGAGATACCGCAGCGCGTAGAAGGACAGCACGGTCAGGATAAGCGCGACGCCAAAGCGCCAGATGAATCCATACTCCTGCACCATCATCAAGAAGATGGCAGTGGTATCATCGTTCAGCCCCGCCGTCACCTGCAGGTGAAAGCCCGTCTGATACTGGCGATAGAACGGAAACCGCGCCTGAAAGAGTACGGCAAAGACAAACGCTGCGAGCGTTCCCCAGCCAAGACGAAGACGATGCAGCGCAGACGCAAAACGCGGCGCAATGAGGAGCGGCAGCGTAGCCAGGACAAATCCCGTCAGGGTGACGATGCCCGCTGTCTTGAGTGAGAGCCTGAGCCCCGTGACGAGCGCAAGCACGATATCCGCCGTGCCCGTCGAGGGCATCATATAGCTCGACATATACAGCATGAAGTACGCACGATAGACACAGAGCGTCAGCAAAATAAACGCAAACAGTTTGATATCGCGCTGTGCGGCATCATAGAACGCCTCCAAACGTCCACATGAACGCCCGCCATATCGTTCGATACGCATTCTTCCGGTATACTCCTTCCCCACTGTATAGCAGCGGAGTCCTGTTTCTTTATCGGTCAAGCAGCGGACGCATCTTCGCCGCGACCTGATCCACCGTAATCGCCGCAAGGCAGTCCAGCCCCTTCGGACAGGCGCGCTTCCAACAGCCGCGGCAGGGACGGTCGACCTCGATGGCATTTTCAAGCTGTCCGTAGGGACCGTTGCGGTTGGCATCGGTCGGTCCCATCAGCATGACGGTCGGACGGCGCAGCCCTGCCGCGAGGTGGACGGGTCCCGTGTCGCCGCCGAGGACGAGTGCGGCGCGTGTGAATATATGCGCGAGCTGCTTGAGGTTCGTGCGCCCGACGAGATTGACGGGCGGGATCTCAGACGCGCGCATGATGTCCTGCGCGATGGTCTCGTCCAAAGCGCCCCCGCCCACAAGCACAGGAACGCAGTGTGCGCGGTAGAGTCGATCACTGAGTGCCGCAAAATGCTCCACCGGCCAGCGCTTGTTCGGCCAGTTCGCACCGATGGCAAAGGCGACAAACCGCCGTCCCTCCTGCACCCCCTCACGCATGAGCAGCATATCTGCCGCCGCTGCGTCCCGCTCAGAAATAGCAACAGGGAAGCGCACCTCGTCCACCGTGCAGCCAAGCGCACGCGCGACATCCAGATAGCGCTCAACGATGTGCCCCTCGGCGTGCGCCCCGCGCACGGGTCGGCTCACGAGATGCGCGCCCTCGCGCATATTCGCCGTACCGATGCGCAGCTTTGCCCCCGCATTGAAGGCAATCGCCGCCGACTTAAAGAGCCCCTGCAGATCGAGTGAGGCGTCATAGCGCCGCGTGCGCAGGCGGCGGCGAAAGGGACCGATCTCGCGCAGAAATCCGCCAAAGCTGCGGAACTTCGCCTTCTCAAAGAGGATGATCTCGTCGATGTACGGATTATCCACAAGGATTGCGTATGCCGCCTGCTCAACCACCCACGTCAGATGCGCCTCTGGGAACTGCTCCTTGATGGCATACGAAACGGGCAGGGCATGAATCACGTCGCCGATCGCGCTCAGCTTGATGACGATGATATTCTTCATGCCCTGCCCTCCTTTGTTGCCTGTGAGGTTGTTTTGCCCCCATAGCGGTGTCCCTGCGAAGATAATGCGATGCTGTGAGCGAACGAATACTACTTCCGCCCCATCTTTGCAATCATCCCCGTCGTCGACTTGCCCTCTACCAGCGGGATAAACGCCACCTCGCCGCCGTAGCTCTCGACAATGCGTGCCTCGGGAAGCGTCTCACGTGTATAGTCGCCGCCCTTCGCGTAGACCGCAGGACGCACCCTCGCAATCAGCTCCTCCGCCGTATCCTCGCCGAAGATCACGACATAGTCCACGGACGCGAGTGCCCCCACGACCTCAGCGCGATCCGCCTCACTGTTCACGGGGCGCGTCTCGCCCTTCAGCCGCCGTACGGAGGCGTCACTGTTCAGTCCGAGGATAAGCACGTCGCCAAGCGCCCGCGCCGCTGCGAGATAGCGCACATGTCCCGCGTGGAGGATATCAAAGCAGCCGTTCGTAAAGACGACGCGCGCCCCCGCCGCACACAGCGTCGCGGCGAAATCCTCAATTCTCTCATTTGGAATCAGCATATCCGTCTCCTCCTGCCGCAAGAACCGCCGCACGCAGCTCCTCCTGCGCCACCGTCGCCGTCCCGCGCTTTCGGACGGCGATACCGGACGCGATATTGCTGAGACGCGCCGCCGTCCGCGCATCGACGCCCGCCGCAAGTCCGAGGATCATCACGGCAACACAGGTGTCACCCGCACCCGATACGTCAAAGATCTCGCTGTGGTCGCTCACGGGAATATGCGTCGCCGAACCATCCGCAAGGAAAAGCGTCATGCCGTCCGCACCGCGCGTGATGAGTACGCCATCCGCCGAAAGACGCGCACGCAGTTCATGCCCGGCCGCATAGAGTTCTTCCTCCGCATGAAATTCGCGCCCCAGTGCCGCCGCAAGCTCTGCATCGTTCTGCTTGACATAGCCAATGCCCTCATAGGCGAGAATATCATAGCGTGAGTCCACGATGCTCGGGATCCCAGCGCTCCGTGTTTCCTCAATAACCAGTTGGCGCACGCGCTCCGTCACCGTCCCCGACCCGTAGTCAGAGAGTACGACACCGCGCACCTGCGGCAGCAGTGTGCGGATACGCGCGAGCAGCGTCTCCTCCTCCGCCGCAGTCAGCGGCGCATGCCACTCGTGATCCACACGCACAATCTGTTGACTGACCGTCGCCCGCCCGCCTGCAATGATGCGTGTCTTCGTGATCGTCGGGCGCTTCTCGGCGCGGACAAACTCCGTACGCACCCCATTTTTGCCAAGCACAGCGCACAGCGCATCCCCACTGCGCTCCGTGCCGCAGACGCCCACGGCGTATGCGGTGCCGCCGAGCATCGCCGCATTGTTCGCGACATTTGCCGCACCACCTGCAACGACGCGCTCCTCCCGCTGCTCGAGTACGAGCACAGGCGCCTCACGCGAAATGCGCGAGATCGTACCGTCGAGGTAGACATCCGCCACCATATCCCCGATGATGAGGACAGGCGTGCCCGCCATCTGTGCAAGCGCGTTTACCATGGCGTGAACTCCCACTTGATCTTCCACGAATCCTGCTCCGAACGGTAGCGCAGAATGATCTGCGAGCAGTGCAGATCGTGGAACCAGTAGTAGTCCACGTCCGTCCACTTATGCGGATCCATCGCATACTTCGTCCCCACCCCGATGCGGTTGCGCTCATCGAGACGGTAGCTCATCCCCATCAGCAGCACCTTCGCGTAGTCCTCCTGATCGAACGCAAAGAGTGCATTTTGCTTGGTGCTCTTCGTATAAACACCGCCAATGTATGCGGCAAAGCGATCATTGAACTTCTTCGTCAGATAGGCACTCGCATTGAACCCCTGCACGCGTGAATGGTTGTAACTCTCGCGCGTAATCGAGTAGCCTGCAGCAAGATCCAATCCAAACCCATGGAACGGGATCGTATCGTGCGCTGCCGTTATGCCGTACTGCCAGTGATTGCTGTGGATCCCACCGCCATACCAGCGCCCATACTCGGAGTAAAGGCGATAGGTGATCGGCGTCTGTCCGAGCCTCTTTGCGTAGCTGAGAGTGAGCGACGGCTCCTTCTTGATCCATTCGTCGTCCCCATCATCAAATACGCCATACGTCAAAAGGGCACCCGCCCCTTTATTGTTCCAGTCGAGATCATAGTGACTGCGCCAGCCCTTGTTCGACGTCACATAGAGATTCGCACGCGCCGCGACGCGCGGAGCAAGATCGTAGTCAAAGGTCTGCTCCAGCCAAAGCCCGTCATCGCTGTCATACCCCGCGCTTGGGAAATTTCGCTGCATGGGACTCGACGCGTCCACCTCGTAATGCTTCTTTGTAAAAATCACCTTGTTCTTGAGCCAGAACTTCACATTCGTCAGCACCATGCGGTTTCCGGGGTACAGCTCCGCGACATCCGCACTCAGATGGTAGTCGGGCTTTTCGGCGGGGCATTTCGTCTGCGTACCGTTGTAGACAACGATCTTGTCCGGATAGAACTCGAACCGCGTGCCCGTCATATAGTAGCCGCCGACTTTGCCGCTTGCCTCCGCCATCGTACCCTCGCGCGTCTTGTAGTTGTACCGGACACGGCAGCCGTCGAGCGTCACGCGCGACTGCCCCTCCGTGAGCTGAAGGACGTGCGCACGGTCGGGAACAGAAACCTCGCCCGAGACCGTATTTCCCTCCACATAGTCACCCTGAAAACGCCGCGCCGCAAGCTGCACGATGTCGACATTCCCCTTTGCCGTGAACTCGCCCGTCCGCTCGTCATAGGTCAGATCATCGCCCTCAAATGCAATCGGCGACGGCGCATCAGCCGTCACGGGGTGCCGCAGATACTGCTCCATCGCCGCCACATCCGCAAGCAGCTTCTTTTGCTCTGCAGTGAGCCGGTTCGCACGCTCCTCCCGCCGCTGATTTTCGATGAAATCCAAATGCTGAAAGCCTGTATCCGTATCCCCTCGATAGGCGGCATGAACCTCCAGCGGGAGTACGGTACAGGCGGCAGTCAACGCGAGTAGGATGCGGGTTTTGATCGGCTCGGTCATCGGCGCGTTCTCCTGTCTTTGTAAAGTAGTTTGACGTTCTTATGCTACAGTATAGCATAGGGAAAAAATCCCTGCACTAGGGAATCGCTGATAAAATGAAGTTCGTCAGATTGACGTAGATTTTTTCGTCTGAACAAGGAGGCAAACCGGACGCATAGCAGGGCTATGTGGAGGCTTTGCCGACACAGTGCGGACAAAAAAGATGCGTCAAGATGGCGTGGCTGAATTTATCAGTGCTTCCTTAGTTCTTATCGTTCGGTGTCACGTCGATGGGAGCGTCCTCAAGCACCTGCTGCTGCTCCTCTTCGGGCTTGCGCCTGCGGAGGAAGAAGAATGCACCTGCGCCGATCAGGATGACGACGAGGACAACCGTGCCGATGATCGCCGTTTTGTGCCAGAGGCGGAACGCGACCTCGATCTTCGACGACTCACCCGTCACGAGCGTCTTGCCGAGGTTCCATGTGAGCTGCTTGCCGTCGTTCTCCGAGCGGTCGGCGTTCGAGCTTGTGGGCACAACGGGCAGCGTCATCTGATACGTGAACGTGATGTTGCTCGCGAATGCACCCGCACCGCCGCCGTTCTGGCTGCCCTCAAAGAGGAGGTCGAAGTTGTAGTCCGTGTAGAACAGGCTCTTGTTCACGGTGATGCCCGTATTCTTGCCCTCGTTCGCCTTGAAGAAGTCGTTCTCCGCGAGCTTGTCGACCGAAGCGTAGTGCTCCGTGATCTCGTAGCCCGACATATTCTCCTTCGTCACGGGCGTGACCTGCGCGTCGGGATTTTTCGCCGTCGTCGCCGTCTTGCTCTGCTCGACAATCTCGGCGAGCATCGGCACACTGACGAGCGTGGTCTTGAGGTCGGCGCTGCCGTCCTCGTTGATAACGACATTTACGTCGCCGCTGAAGCAGCCGCTTGTGAGCGCGAGCGCACCGATCATCAGTGCCCCAAGCAGCGTGCGCATACGGTTTCTGCACGTTTCGATAAACATAAAATACCTCCCAAATATCTCCCAAACAAAGCCATTCTTATTCTACATGAGCGCATCGCATTTTGCAAGGTGACGATTGGCACAAAGTTTTTTTGCACAACAGTTGACAAGAATACATATATGTTATATATTTACACGCATATAAAATATATATGTATTATAAATAGGAGATGGGACAATGGCAGCGAACACGGGAGCCGGAAGCCACGGGCATGAGCACGCCCACGGTCACGATCATGTGCATGGGCATGCACACACCCACACGCATGACGGGCATACGCACGAACATCATCACCACGATCACGACCATGTACATGGGCACAGTCACGACCACGATCATGCGCATGAGCACGGCACATGGCAGCCGCACACGCATGACGCGGCGCATCCGCACGTCCACGGTGGTGTGAACGACTACATGAAGGCGGTCTCGGACTACCGCAAGACGTTCCCGTCGAAGCAGGATGTTCTTGAACAGACACCCGATCCCGCCGTGCGCGAGATGTTGCTGCACATGGAGCAGATCGGCTGCGATACGGCGTTCGACCGCTTTGACAAGCAGCAGCCGCAGTGTGCGTTCGGCATGGCGGGGGTCTGCTGCAAGAACTGCAACATGGGACCGTGCAAGATCACACCGAAGAGCCCGCGCGGGATCTGCGGCGCGGATGCCGATCTCATCGTTGCCCGCAACCTCCTGCGCAGCGCGGCGGGCGGCGTGGCACAGCACGGCGCACATGCGCGTGAGGTGATCCTGTCGCTGAAATTCGCCGCCGAGGGCAGGTTGAAGCTGCCGCTGCTCGGCGAGAAGCGCATCCGTGAGGTGTGCAAGGCGTTCGGCATCGAGACGCGCGGGCAATCGACGAAGCGTCTCGCGAGCAAGCTCGCTGACGTGCTGCTTGAGGATCTTGCGCGTCCCGTCCCCGGTGAGTATCGTTCCATTGCGGCACTTGCACCCGCCGAACGTAAGGAAGTGTGGGAGAAGCTCGACATTCTTCCCATCAGCGCGTACAACGAGGTGTTTGATGCGTTCCACCGTACAGGCTGCGGCACGGACGGCGACTGGCAGAGCACGATGAAGCAGTTCCTGCGCTGCGGTCTGGCGTTCTGCTACACGGGCGTAGTCGCGGCAAACATCGCGACGGACGCGCTCTTCGGTGTCGGGCATCGCGCGACCTCGAAGGTCAACGTCGGCGCACTCAAAAAGGGCTGGGTCAATATCGCTGTCCACGGGCATCTGCCGACGCTTGTCAGCGAGATCGTTCGCATCGGCAAGACGGAGGAGTTTGTTCGGTTGGCAAAGGAGCACGGCGCGGAGGGCATCCAGTTCTACGGGATCTGCTGCTCGTGCCTTGCAGCGATGTACCGTTACGAGGGGGTCATTCCACTCTCAAACGCGGTTGGCGCGGAGCTGGTGCTCGGCACGGGGGCACTCGATCTCTGGGTCGCGGACGTGCAGGACGTATTCCCGTCCATTATGGATGTGGCACACTGCTTTAAGACGACGGTCGTCACGACGAGCGATGCCGCGCGTCTGCCGGGCGCGGAGCACTACGCCTACGATCATCACCACTCCAATGTGGAGGACACGGAGAAGATCGCACGCAAGATTGTGACGCGTGCCATCGAGAGTTTTGCCGCACGGCGCGACATCCCTGTCTTTATCCCGGCATACGAGGTGACGGCAGAGATCGGATTCAGCGCGGAGTCCGTGCGCGAACGCTATAACGGCTTTGGCGCAATTGCAGAGGCACTGAGGTCCGGGAAAATTCGCGGCATCGTGAACATGGTCGGCTGCAACAATCCGCGCGTTGTCTACGAGCGTGCGATTGTGGACATCGCCGAGGAACTCATCAAGAACGATGTTCTCATCTTTACGAACGGCTGCGCCTCATTCCCCCTGCTGAAGCTCGGCTATTGCAGTCTGTCCGCGCTCGAAAAGACGGGCGCGGGTCTGCGTTCCGTCCTCGGGGAGGATCAGCCGCCCGTCTGGCACATGGGCGAGTGCGTAGACAACACGCGTGCCTCGACCATCCTTGGAGGAGTGGCGGCGGAGGCGGGCGTTGCAATCAAGGATATGCCATACGCCTTCACCAGCCCCGAGTGGGCGAACGAAAAGGGGCTGGATGCCTCGCTCGCGTTCCGCCTGTTCGGCATCGACTCCTACCACTGCGTCGAGGCTCCGATTCACGGCTCGACGAATGTCATGAACTTCCTCAAGCGCGATACGAAGGAGACGCTCGGCGCGGTCATGACCGTGGATACGGACGCGAAGCGTCTCGCTGCGAAGATTCTCGCGGATCTTGACGCACAGCGCACGGCACTCGGCTGGGCAGAATGCGCGCCCCTTGCAGCGGCGGCGGACAGCTCGGCGGAGCTTGCCGAGACGGCGGAGGAACTGGCGGAGGTCGGTGCATGAGGCGGCTCGTTCTCGCCGCATTCATACTCATCCTCTGTGCTGCGGCGTTCGTTGGATTCCGCCCGGCAGAGGAGCGTGACCCGCGCACCGTACGTATCGCCTATCTGCCGACCACCCATGCCCTGCCGCTCATTGCGCAGCAGGAGAGGGAGACGGCGGACGGTCCTGTGCGTGTGGAGCTGATCCGCTACGGCTCGTGGCCGGAGCTGATGGATGCGCTGAACACGGGACGCGTCGACGGTGCGTCCGTCCTCATCGAGCTTGCCGTCAAGGCGCGCGAACAGGGAATTGATCTGCGTGCAGCGACCCTCGGACACAGGGATGGCAACATCATCGTTGCACTCCCCACGGTACAGTCGGCGGAGGATCTGCGTGGCAAGGTCTTTGCCATCCCGCACAAGCAGTCCACACACAAGCTGCTCCTCGACGAGCTGCTCACGCGCAGTGGCATGACCGAAGCGGATCTCACCGTTGTCGAGATGACACCGCCCGAGATGCCCGCCGCACTCGCGCAGGGGCAGATCGCGGGCTACTGCGTCGCCGAGCCGTTCGGGGCACAGGCGCTCCTGCTTGGCACAGGACACATCCTCGCACGCAGCGACGAACTGTGGGAGGCCAGCCCGTGCTGCGCCCTCGTCTTTCACGGCGATTTTGCAGAGGAACACACGGAGCTCGCCCGCGCGGCGGTGCGTGCCTACCTCGATGCGTCGGAGCACTTGACGGAGCATCCGGAGGAGCAGACGAAGATCGCGGGGCACTTTCTCAAGACGCAGCCCGATGTCCTCGCCGCCTCCTTCGACTACATCTCCTACGAGAGCCCCATCCTCAGCCGTGCCGTATATGACGACCTTACGTACCGTATGAAGGCAGAGGGCTTGATTGCGCGAATTCCCTCCTACGAGGAGTTTGTGGATGAGCGATTATTGCCGTAAATGAAAGGACTGTAGCCTATGCAGACACTGCGCCACCTCCTCGGCGGCGCCGCCGTCACCATCCTCCTATGGCAGCTCCTCTGCACGGTCGGCGGCTGGAATGAGGCGCTTTTTCCCTCACCGCTGAGAACAATCGCGGGACTTGGTGAGCTGATTGTGAGCGGCGTACTTGCCTACGACATCGCCGCGAGCCTCCTCCGCTTCGCCGTCGGCTACCTCTCCTCCGTTCTCATCGCACTCGTACTTGGACTGGTGCTTGGATGGTACAGCCGTGTCTGGGCGTATCTCAGCCCCATTGCACAGGTGCTGCGCCCCGTCTCACCCGTCGCATGGCTGCCGTTCATCGTCCTTTTCTTCGGCATCGGCGAGGCTCCTGCGATCGCTATCATCTTCCTCGCCGCATTCTTCCCCGTTCTCCTCTCGACCGTTGCCGCCGTGCAGAAGATCGAGCCTGTCTATCTGCGCGTCGCGCAGAACTTCGGCATTGGGCAGCCGCAGCTTTTCACAAAGATCCTGCTGCCCGCCGTGTTCCCGCAGGTTGCAACAGGACTGCACCTCGCGCTTGGCACAGCGTGGGTCTTTCTCGTCGCGGGCGAGATGGTCGGCGCACAGTCGGGGCTCGGCTTCCTCATTATCGACGCGCGGAACAATCTCCGCGCCGACCTCCTGATGGCGGCGATTCTCGTCATCGGTGTGCTCGGGTTGGCGCTGGACAGTGCCATGGGGCTTGCGGAGCGTTGGCTCTATCGGCGTTGGGGCATGGGAGGAAAGGCATGAGCTACATTGAGATCGCGGATGTTTCCCACGTCTACCGCAAAAATGGCGCGGAGTTCCACGCCCTCCATCATGTGAGTCTCGCGATTGAGCGCGGCGAGTTTATCTGTCTGCTCGGTCCCTCGGGCTGTGGCAAGTCGACGCTCCTTGCCGCACTCGCAGGCTTTGACCGTGTGACGAGCGGCAGTATCCGCATTGCGGGCGAGGAGGTGCGTGCGCCGCATATCAAGAACGTCACCATTTTTCAGAACTACGGGCTGCTCCCGTGGCGCACGGTCGAGAAAAACGTGGAGCTGGGGCTTGAGAGCCTCGGCACACCGCCCGCAGAGCGCACGGAAATCGCACGGAAGTATCTCGCCGTCGTCGGGCTCGAACGCTTTGCCCACAGCCACCCGCCCGAGCTCTCGGGCGGGATGCAGCAGCGCGTCGCCATCGCCCGCGCCCTTGCCGTCGACCCCGACATCATCTTTATGGACGAGCCGTTCGCCGCGCTCGA
>ERZ773022.1267-NODE-1267-length-17419-cov-7.115469_pt1 | contig 17419 bp, 18 predicted proteins | sample MGYA00580839_ERZ773022 | MGnify/ENA primary metagenome ERZ773022 (study PRJEB29015, sample SAMEA2738020) | human oral metagenome | biome: human oral; feature: human-associated habitat; material: dental | place: China | collected 2044 ... | reverse complement strand
ATTTTTCAAAAGCATTAAAAGAAGTAGATGTTTTATTAACACCAGTTTCTCCAACAACAGCATTCAAAAAAGGAGAAAAAAACACAGATCCAGTGCAAATGTATTTAGCAGACATTTACACAGTTTCAGTAAACATGGCTGGACTTCCTGCAATTTCAGTACCTGCGGGATTTGTTGATGGATTGCCAGTTGGAATTCAGTTAATTGGAAATTATTTTAGAGAAGATTTATTGTTTAATATTTCTCATAAATTTGAAGGTGTTCGTGGGGAAATTGAATATCCTGAGTTGTAAATTTGACTTAGTTTAATAGTTTTAGATAGAAGAAAGTAATTTTAAGAAAGGAAAAATTAAAAAAAATGAGTATGGAATATGAAACAGTCATCGGACTTGAGGTTCACTGTCAATTAAAAACAAAAACAAAAGTATGGTGTTCGTGTGATGCCGATTATGATAACAAACATCCAAATACATCGGCGTGTCCAGTGTGTACTGGTCAACCAGGAGCATTGCCAAAATTGAATGAAAAAGTGCTTGATTATGCGATAAAAGCGGCACTTGCCTTGGGATGTGAAATAAATGAGGAGAGTCAATTTGATAGAAAAAATTATTTTTATCCAGATTCACCAAAAAATTATCAAATTACGCAATATTTTAAACCTTATGCGGAAAATGGGACTTTGAAAATTACGACAAATTCTGGAAAAGAGGCAGTTGTCGGGATTGAGAGAATCCAAATTGAGGAAGATACGGCGAAAAGTATTCACACGACTTCTGAAACGTTGTTGAATTACAACAGAGCATCTGTACCGTTAATCGAGATTATTTCTAAGCCAGAAATTAAAAATGCTGAAGAGGCTTATGCGTACTTAAATACATTGAAGGATAGATTGAAATATACTAAAGTTAGTGATGTAAGTATGGAATTGGGGTCGCTTAGATGTGATGCGAATGTTTCTGTTAGAAAAAAAGGTGAAAAAGAATTGGGGACTAGAACGGAAACTAAAAACTTAAACTCGTTTAAAGCGGTTATGAGAGCCATTGAATATGAAACAAATAGACAAATTGAAGTGATTGAAAATGGTGGAAGAGTTGTTCAGGAAACTAGACTTTGGGATGAGGAAAATGCTGTAACTAAGCCAATGAGAAGCAAAGAGGAAGCTATGGATTATAGATATTTCCCTGAGCCAGATTTGCCTACACTTGTAATTTCTGACGAAAGATTGGAAAAAGTAAAAGGTGAAATGCCAGAATTTGCTGATGAAAAAGCGAGAAGATTTGTAAATGAGTATAAATTGCATGAAATGGAAGCTGCAACACTTTCTTCGGAACAAGAATTAGCTGAATATTACGAAGAAATTGTAAATGATACAAAAGAGCCAAGACTTGCGGCAAACTGGGTGTTGACAGAAGTTTTGAGAGTGTTGAAGGAAAAAAATATTTCGATTTCAGAATTTAATGTAACGCCGAAAAGTTTAGGGAAATTGATTAAATTGATTCAAGCGAAAACAATTAGCTCAAAAATAGCGAAAGATGTATTTGAAATTTTATTGACAGAAGATAAAGATCCTGAAATTATTGTAAAAGAAAAAGGATTGGTTCAAATTACTGATGACAGTGCGATTGAGAAAATTGTTGATCAAGTGTTGGCTGAAAATGCACAATCGGTGGAAGATTACAAAAATGGTAAGAGCAATGCACTAAAATATCTTATGGGACAAGCTATGAAGTTATCTCGTGGAAAAGCTAATCCACAAATGATAAACAAGCTGATTTTAGATAAGTTAAGTTAATCTTTTGGGGTAATTTTAGGAGAGAAATGAAAAAAAAAAGTGATATTATAAACAAAGCTAAATTAAATTTAGAAAATAAAAAGAGTAGAAAAAATAAAAAAAGTAATTCTGAAAGTATGTGGAACAAGTGGTACATAAGAGTGATGATGCTTTGTTTCGGTCTTCTTATTTACACTTTTGTATTAATAGGTAATCTGTTTAATCTACAAATATTAAATGGTAACATGTACAGCGCATTAGGTGAGAAACAATATTCTTCAGAAAATTATATAAAAGCTAAAAGAGGTAAAATTTCAACAGACGATGGACAGCTCTTGGCATACGATGATGAGCAATATGTAGTAATTTTGGATCCTTCGATAATTAAAGAAGAAAATATTGACAAGTTATTAGGAATGCTTAAGATATATATAGAGTCTTTGGATATTGACAAAGCGAGAGATGATTATGAGAATAAGAAAAAATATAATAAAAAATATTTGAAATTGGATTACAAAATACAAGAAAACGCTAAACATGCCATTGAACAAGAAGTCGAGGCAGCTGCTAAGCAGGTTAAGGAAAATAACAAAGGAAAAAGCAAATCCCAGAAAAAGACAAATCCATTTTTAGGAATTGCATTTGAAACGGTTTATACGAGAAAATATGAAAATATTAGCGCCTTTCAAGAAACAGTAGGCTTTGTAAACAACGAAAATAAAGGTATTTATGGAATTGAGAAATATTACGATACAGAACTTGCTGGAGAAATGGGAGTGGTCAAAGGTTCTTTGAAAATACCTGAGCCTTTTTTAAAATTTTCAAATATAAAAAATAAAGGTGAGTCAAAACCCGCAAAAGATGGAAACAATATAGTTTTGACAATTGATAATAAAATTCAAGATATGTTAGATCGTGAGCTTAATAGAACATTTGACGAATATAATGCAACTTCTACAATGGGAATCTTATTGGAAGTGGAAACTGGTAAAATACTTGCAATGTCGTCATATCCTAAATCAAGTGATTATTCAAAAGTAAAGAATAGAACAATTACTGATTTTTTTGAGCCAGGGTCAATATTTAAGCCAATAACGGTATCAATGGGTCTGCAGTCAAAAACAATAAATGCAAACACAAGATTTCAGCTAGATGGCTCAATTCAAGTGCAAGATAGGATTATTAGAGATCACGATAACACAGCTTTGGGAAATCTAAGTTTGGCGGATGTAATAGCGTATTCATCCAATGTTGCGATGGTAAAAATTTCACAAACATTGGACAGAGCCACATTTTATAAATATTTGGCAAGTGTGGGACTTGGTTCAAAGACAGGAATTGATACTTATGCGGAAATGACAAGGAAGCTTTTAAGTTTAAAAGATTTGACAGAAGTGAGAAAAGCGAATGTGGCATTTGGTCAAGGTATTGCAATGACTCAGATCCAGATGATAATGGCACTTAATACTGTAATAAACAATGGAAAGCTTATGAAACCTTACATAGTTGACAGAATAGAAGATGAAAATGGAAATATTGTCAAAAAAAATAAACCAACTGTGCTAAGAAAAGTTTTTAGTGATGAAGTTTCAAAGTTAAATAGAAGCTATATGGAAGCCGTTGTCAGCCGTGGAACAGGGAGAGATGCGCAAATACAGGGGTATCGTGTAGGTGGTAAAACTGGAACGGCACAGAAATCTGGTAAAGGTGGTTATCAAAAAGGTCGTTATTTCAGTTCATTCTTTGCGTTTTTTCCAGTGGAGCATCCTAAATATGCACTGCTTATTACGATAAACGAGCCTAAAGGTAAGAATTATTACGGAGCCTTTGTCGCTTTGCCATCGGTAAAAAAAGTTCTGACAGAGCTAATTAACTACAAGCGAATAGGACCTGATGGAGAAATAAAAGTTGAGCCTTCGGTAAAAGAAGTGGTAGTTGAAGAAAAGAAAAAAGATTTAAATGAAATTAAAGCAATGTTTTATAAAAATATTATGCCAGATTTAAATGGTGTTGTACTAAGAGATTTTTATTCTATTTATCCACAGAGTAAATATCCAAATTTTAAAGTTTCTGGAAGTGGAAAGGTCGTAGATCAGTATCCAAAAGCTGGGGAGAGAATTGATGATAAGACAAATATTGAAATATTTTTTCAATAAAATTATGAAAAATAAAAAAATTTAGTGAGGTGAAGTTTATGAAAAAGTTAATTTTTATGTTATTTATGATTTTTTGTGTGATGTCATTTTCAGCGATAGATAAAGGAGTAGCCGTAGTTAGAAATGATGATTACAGCGCCACATATTTGATAACATCAGTTAGCCGTGGAAAATTGGCGGATAAACTTTTCGGCTGGAAAAAAGGCGGTGACCTTTCTCAAAAAATTTATTCAAATTTAAGAGATGCTTCAAAAATAGAATTTATAATTGAAAAAAACGAAGAAAGTGCAGTTTTGGGAGCGTTAAAATTATTTGAAAAAAATGGATTTCCAGGCGAAATTACGATTACAGAAATTGCAAAAATAGAAAATATAAATCTGAGAAATATGGCAACTAAAAATAACTGGACTTATAAAGTTTATAACTCGCCAGAGGAAATCGAAGGAAATGTAAGTCTTGAAGGTGGCTCTGATACAAAAGCAAATTTTGTAAAAATGCTTTTAAAAAATGTAAAATCTAAATTGTAAATTTAAAAATTTTTATCATAAATAGGTTAATAATAATTATTATTGACCTATTTTAGTTTGCTAAAATAAAATAAATATATTATAATAAAAATAAGTAAAATTGGATAAAAATATTTTTTTGAAGAGGGAAAAGAATAAAAAAATGAAAAAAGGTATTGGAAAAGCGCACAGTAAAATTATATTGCTGGGAGAACATTCTGTTGTTTATGGTTATCCTGCGATTGCGGTTCCGCTAAAAAATATTGAAATTGAATGTGAGATTTTAGAGAGCAAGACAAATTTTTGCTACAATGAAAATGACACTCTTTCAGTTGCAATTTTTACGGCACTAAAATATTTGAAAAAAGAAAAAGAAAAAATAAAATATAGCATAAAATCAGAAATTCCGCCAAAAAGGGGAATGGGTTCGTCAGCGGCAGTGAGTATTGCGGCGATTCGAGCGGTATTTGACTATTTTGGTCAAAAAATTGAAACTGATTTGCTGGAAAAATTGGTAAATGTTGCAGAAATCACAGCACATCAAAATCCAAGCGGCCTGGACGCTAAAACTTGTCTGAGTGAAAAGCCAATAAAATTTATAAAAAATAAAGGATTTTCATATATTGATATAAATTTGGGAGCGTATTTAGTTATTGCGGATTCAGGAATTTATGGAAATACAAAAGAAGCCGTGGAAAAAGTGAGAAAATTGGGAAAAATTGCAAAAGAGCCGTTAAAAAAGCTGGGAGAATTGACTGAAAAATTTGAAAGTTTGATAAAAAATAAATTTAGTGGTGAAAAGATAAAAAAAATTGGACAAATAATGATAAGTGCAAACGATGAGCTAAAAAAAATAGGTGTTACAATTAGTAAAACGGAAATGTTTGTAAAAAAGGCGATTGAAAATGGAGCAAGTGGAGCAAAAATTTCAGGTGGAGGACTGGGAGGCTGTATTATCGCTCTTTGCAAGTCACAAAAAATTGCAAAAAATGTAAAAAAAATGTTGATTGAAAATGGAGCAGTCAATATTTGGATTGAAAAAATTTAAGAATAAATTAAAAAAAATTGAGATGGAGAAAAATTGAGATGGAAAAGGTGAAGTCGTATGCAAATATAGCGATTATAAAATATTGGGGAAAAAAAGATAAACAAAAAATGATACCAGCGACAAGCAGTATTTCTTTAACTTTGAAAGATTTGTATACGGAAACGGAAATTGAATTTATAGATGACGCAGAAATAAAAAAAGAAGTAGAAAAAAATGGAGAAAAATTTTCTGGAGTTAGAGATTTATTTTTTTTAAACAGTGAGCTGCAAGATAAAATTCATACAGAAAAAATTAGCAAAGTAGTGGATTTGTTTAGAACGCAAGAAAATGAAAAAAATAAAAAAGTTAAAATTAAAACGACAAATAATATGCCAACAGCGGCGGGACTTTCTTCAAGTTCAAGCGGATTATCAGCTATAATAAAAGCGTGTAACAAATTATTCAAAAAAAATTTATCTCAAGAACAACTGGCACAAATTTCTAAATATGGTTCGGGTTCTTCTGCCAGAAGTTTTTTTGGACCTGTTGCCGCTTGGGACAAGGATAGTGGGGAAATTTATAAAGTGAAAACTGATTTAAAATTGGCGATGATTGTTTTAGTTTTAAGCAAGAGTAAAAAAGATGTGTCGAGTCGGGATGGAATGGAGCGTTGTGTAAAAACTTCGACATATTTTGAAGAGTGGGTAGAACAATCAGAAATTGATTTTGAAAATATGAAAAAGTACTTGCAAGATAATGATTTTGAAAAAGTTGGGAAATTAACGGAGGAAAATGCGTTAAGAATGCATAGGACGACTGAAACATCAAATCCGCCATTTTCATATTTTTTGCCTCAAACTTATAAAGCTATGGAATTTGTAAAAAATTTAAGAGATAAGGATAGCGAAAAATGCTATTTTACGATGGATGCGGGTCCAAATGTAAAAGTTCTTTGCTTGGAAGAAGATTTGGAAAGATTGGCAGGAATATTTTCTAAAAAATATGAAATAATTGTGAGCAGAACTGTTGAATTGTAATATTTTAAAGTTATAGATAAAGAAAGGGGAGATTTTTTTGGGAATTATAAGGATTTTGGATGAAAGTGTGTCTAATATCATTGCCGCTGGAGAAGTTGTGGAAAATCCAGCTTCGATGATTAAAGAGATGATTGAAAATTCTTTGGATGCCAAAGCTACGATGATTAAAATCGAAGTTTTTAAGTCGGGAGTCGATGTAAAAATTAGTGATAATGGGATTGGAATGGATAAAGATGATACACTTTTATCGGTAGAGCGACACGCCACTTCTAAAATTTCAAAAAAGGAAGATGTATTTAATTTGAAAACTTATGGTTTTCGGGGAGAAGCGCTTTCTTCAATTGCAGCTGTTTCAAAGTTGACAATTTTGACAAGAACAAAAGATAGCTCAGTGGGATATAAGATTTCAAGCTATGGCGGAGTTGTGAGAAGTTTTGAAGAAGTTTCAAAAAATGTCGGAACGGAAGTGGAAGTGCGAGATTTATTTTACAACACTCCTGCAAGAAAAAAATTTTTGAGAAAAACTTCTACGGAATATTCCAAAATTAGAGAAATTGTGCTAAAAGAAGCACTTGCAAATAGCGATGTTTCATTTTCATTGGATTTGGATGGGAAAAAAATTCTTCAGACAAGTGGAAATGGAATGGAAAATACGATTTTGGAGTTGTTTGGAAAATCAGTTTTAAAAAATTTGAAAAAATTTGAGTATGGATATTTGGGAAATGTGGAAATTTTAAGAAGTACAAAAGATTTTTTATTTACTTTTGTAAATAACAGATACGTAAAATCATTGACAATTGAAAGAGCGATAATAGATGGCTATTACACAAAACTTATGAAAGGGAAATATCCTTTTGCTATAATTTTTTATAATACTGACCCAAAAGAAATTGATGTCAATGTTCATCCGTCTAAAAAAATAGTCAAATTTTCCAATGATAAAATTGTTTACAGTGAAATAAAATCAGCTATAGATGACTTTTTTTACTATGCTGACAGGGAAAATTGGCAGCCGAATATTGATTTGATTAAAAAAAATATAAATTTGAACGAGAAAAAAGAAATGAAAGATGATTTATTTTCTGATGAAGTTCCAAAAATTGAAGAAAATAAATTTTTTAGCCTTGAAACTTTTGATGGGAAAACTGAAAATGAAGAAAAAAATCAAAAGAACAAAGAAAATAAAAAAAATAAAGAATATGAAGAAAACAGGGAAAATAAAGAGAACGAAATTGGAGAAAATAAAAATAAAAATTATTTTTTTGATAAATTTTTTGGAAATAAAAAAATAGAAAAAATAAATGAAAAAACTGATGAAATTTTTGAGAAAAATGATAAAACTTGGGAAATTAACCGAAGTAAAAATAAAAGTGAAAATTATAAAGTTGGGACATTTGAAAAGCAAGTTGGAGAGCAAATTGAGTATGACATTTTGGGACAGATTTTCAACACTTATATTTTGGTTAAAAGAAATGATGAACTTGAGATTTATGACCAGCACATCATTCATGAGAGAATTTTGTACGAGGAGTTAAAAGAAAAATTTTATGGAAAAAAAATTGATTCAACTCAGCTTTTGATTCCAAAAAAAATGGAAGTTACTTCGATTGAAAAAGAAATTATATTTGAAAATATTGAGATTTTTAACAATTTTGGATTTGAAATTGACGAATTTTATGAAAATGAGATTTTAATCCGAGCGGTACCGATTTTTGATTTTAGAGAAAGTTGTGAAAATGTTTTTGAAAAATTGTTGAATGATTTGAAAAATGAAGTTGAAATAAAAGATTTAAGAGAAAAAATTATTATTTCGATGTCTTGCAGAGGTGCAGTAAAAGCTGGACAAAAGTTATCTTTTGACGAGATGCAAAATATGGTGAGAAGAATCCACGAAGTCGGCAAATATACTTGTCCCCATGGTCGACCAATCATCGTAAAACTGACTAAGAACGATTTGGATAAAATGTTTGGAAGAAGAAAATAAATAATTGACAATGAGGGGAAAATATGATAAGAATTAATATAGTGTGTGTTGGAAAGATTAAAGAAAAGTATATAAAAGATGGAATAGAAGAATTTTTAAAAAGGTTGTCAAAATATGTAAAATTAGATATAATCGAATTAACTGAAGAAGATGACAACAAAGGGATAAAAAATGCCGTAGATGTTGAAACACAAAGAATAATAGATGCAATTAGTAAAAAAAATTATTCATACAGCATTTTGCTGGATTTATCTGGAAAGATGATGACATCTGTGGAGATGGCAGAAAAAATAGAGAAAATTTCGCTTACAAGCAGTGAAATTAATTTTATAATCGGCGGCTCAAATGGAGTGGCTGACAAACTTAGAGAAATTGTCAATTTTAGGTTAGCATTTTCTAACTTTACATTTCCGCATCAATTGATGCGACTTATATTAGTTGAACAAATATATAGATGGATTTCGATAAATAATAATATAAAATATCATAAATAGTGGAGGAAATTATGTATTCAGCTGGTGAAGAATTTGAGAGATACAACGAAGAAGATGAATTGGAAAGTTTTACTTGTATTGCTAATGTCAATACTGATGGCAAGGAATATTTAGTGTGCGATGATGAAAATGGGGATAAAAGAGTTTTTTTTTATGACAGTATTGAAGAAGAAATAAAAGATTTGGACGAAGACGAGCAAGAGCGAATTTTGGAGATTTGGGACAACGAATATTATGGTTCTGATAAGGATTATATGTATTGGAATGAAGATTTCGGAGAATATGACAAAGATGATAATTTTGAAGAAAAAATTGATGAGAGTGATTTTGGCCTGCTTGATGATGACGAAAATGAGTTTTTGGCGGAAGAAGATGATGATGAAGAAATTGACGAGGATTTGGATGAATTTTTGGATAATTTCTTGGATGAAGAATAAAAAATTAAAAAAAGGAAAATTATGAAAATAAAAATAAAAAGCTTGGATAAATTTTCACAAAATTATGAAAAAGTGTTTGAACTTACAAAAGTAATAGATTTGGACGAAAAGAAAGAGTATCATTACAGCGACGAATATGGAAGGTGTAAAATCGTTGACTACAATGATTTTGTCGAGATTTACCGTCGCGGAGAAATCAATTCAAAGCAAGTGTTTAAAGTCAGTGAACATACACCATTTATTTATATGACAAAGCAATTTCATACAAAATATAAAATTTTTACAAAAAAATTTGAAAAAGAAAATGACAAAATGACGTTAGAATATGATATAATGGATGATGACAATGTAATAAACAACATAAAATTAAATATTTATTTTATGAAAAAATAAAAGCAAAACAAAAAAAGCAAAACAAAGAAAGGAAAAGTGATGAGTAATCAAAAAAATCGAACGCCAAATGACAATGGTATAATAAAAGAAAAATTAAAAAAAGTAGCTGAATTAAAAGAGATGGGAATTGAGCCTTATGGAAGAACTTATAACAAAGAAAACGATATTTCCGAAATCAATAAATATGATGAAACATGCGACAAAGTATTTAAAACAGCGGGAAGAATTGTAGGATTTAGAAGAATGGGGAAAAATGGATTTGGAAAGTTACAAGATCCAACTGGGCAAATTCAATATTATGTGAAAAAAGAAGAAGTGGGGGAAGAACAATACGAAATTTATAAAAAATTGGGACTTGGAGATTTTCTTGGAGTTGAAGGATCGTTATTTAGAACTAAAACTGGAGAATTGACATTAAGAGTAAAATCTTTTGAAGTTTTATCAAAAAATGTAAGACCGCTTCCAGAAAAATTTCATGGATTAACTAATGTGGAAACTCGTTACAGACAAAGATATGTTGATTTAGTAATGAATAGAGAAGTTATGGAAACTATGAAAAAAAGATTCCAAGTTATTAGATTTTTTAGAAGCTATTTAGAAAAAAAAGGTTTTACTGAAGTTGAAACTCCGATGATGCATCCAATTGCTGGAGGAGCGACTGCAAGACCATTTGTAACACATCATAATGCTCTTGATATGGAGTTATTTTTAAGAATTGCACCAGAACTTTATTTAAAAAGATTATTAGTCGGTGGATTTGAAAAAGTGTTTGAAATAAACAGAAGTTTTAGAAATGAAGGAATTTCTGTAAAACATAATCCAGAGTTTACAATGATGGAGCTTTATCAAGCTTACGCTGATTTTAATGATATGATGGACTTGACAGAAGACTTAATTTCAAATCTAACTTTAGAGCTTCATGGAAAATATGATATTGAATATGAAGATAAGACAATTAATATGGCAAAACCTTGGAGAAGAGTTACAATGAAAGAAATTGTAAAAGAAACTACAGGATTTGATTTTGATTCAATTTCAAGCGATGAAGAAGCTGTTTCAATCGCAAAAGAATTCGGAATTCCTTTAGAAAAAGATAAAACTTATACAAAATTTGGAATCTTAAATTTATTCTTTGAAGAAAAAGTAGAAGAAACATTAATTAATCCAACATTCATAACAGAATATCCAAAAGAAATTTCACCGCTTTCAAAAAATCAAAAAGGTGAAACTGAGTGGGTAGATAGATTTGAGCTATTTATTTCAGGAAGAGAGTTTGCAAATGCGTACTCGGAATTAAACGACCCGCAAGATCAAAAGGAAAGATTTGAAGAGCAGGTTAAATTAAAAGAAGCAGGAGATGACGAAGCTCAAGGAATGGATTTAGACTACATAAGAGCACTGGAATATGGAATGCCACCTGCAGGAGGACTTGGAATCGGAATAGATAGACTTGTTATGTTACAGACAAATTCTGCTTCAATAAGAGATGTCATTTTATTTCCAACTCTTAGAAAAGAAGACATTGATTTATAAATTATTTAGTTTAAAAAAATATTATTTAATAAAATTTTTTCTCGCTACGCTAATTTTAGATAGTGAGATTTTTTTATTTTATTTTTCTAGTAAAAATAGTTTTGAAAATATAAAAAAATATTGTATAATTTACACATAAAGTGAAAATTTAAATATAGGTAATAATAGAAAGTGGGAAAAATGGGAAAAAAATCAGAATTGATAAGAGGGACAAGTAAATGTGCCAGATTTTTTGTCTGTGATACTACACAAGTTGTGAAAGAAGCACAAAATATACACAGACTGGATGCGATTGCAACAGTTAATTTTGGAAAACTGCTTACTGCCGCAGCTATGATGGGAAAGGATTTGAAAGTGGCAGATGGACTTATTTCGGTGGAAATAAGCGGTGACGGAGCTTATGGGAAAATGGTTGCAACTGCGAATATGAAAGGCCATGTAAAAGGATATGTTGGAAATACTTCAAATGCTAAACTTGTAGACAAAGATGGAAATTTCGTGAGAGATGAAAAAGGGAGAATTAAACTTATTGGCGATGGAATAATGCAAGTTAGAAAAGATATTGGACTAAAAATGCCTTTTTCTGGAATGGTTGCGCTAGAAAATCAAGATATAGCAGACATTGTTGCAAGTTATTTTTTACAGTCGGAACAAATAAAGTCAGTTGTTGCACTTGGAGTAAAACTTAACGAAGATGGAACTGTAAATCGTGCAGGAGGTTATTTAATTCAGCTTCTTCCTGGCGCAGAAGATGATTTTATAGATAAACTGGAAGATAAACTGAAGCAAATCAGAAGTATTACAGAATTATTAAACGGCGGATTTAGTCTTGAGAGAATAGTTGAGCTTTTGTATGAAGATATTTCGGTGTTTGAAGAAACTGAAGATGTTGATGGAAATCATAAAAAGAAGTATGTTGAAAATTTTGAAATTTTGGAAAAAAGTGAAATTGAGTATAAATGTAACTGTTCAAGAGAAACATTTTTAAAGGGTTTAATCACTTTGGGAAAAGAGCAAATTGATGAAATCTTGAAAGAGCAAGGGAAAATTGAAGTGGAATGTCATTTTTGTGGGAAAAAACACCAATTTGAAAAAAAAGATTTTGAAGGAGCATTTTAATTTAAAGTAATTAAAAAAGATTTTTAAAAATAAAAAAAATTCATAAATTAATTTTTAAATTTTTTTCGAAAATAAATATTAAATAAAAAATAAAGTGAAGTAAAGAAAAATAAGTAAAAAAAAACAAAATAAACAAAATAAAATAAAATATAATAAAAAAAAGAAAAAAAGAAAGGATTTAAAAAATGAGTAAAATAAGAGTAGGAGTAATAAGAGGTGGAGTTTCGACAGAAAGAGAAATTTCATTGAAAACTGGAAGTGAGATTGTAGCAAATTTGAATAGGGACAAATATGAAGTGTTTGATATTGTAATTGACAAGGAAAATGAAGTTTTTGAAAAAGTAAAAGATTTAAATCTTGATTTTGCTTATATTGCACTTCATGGAGTTTTCGGAGAAGATGGAAGAATACAGGCCATTTTACAAAGTCTTGGAGTAGCATACAGTGGGCCTGGCGTGATGTCAAGTGCAGTTTGTATGGACAAGGAATTTTCTAAAAGAATTGTCGCAGGATACGGAGTTAGAATTGCAAAATGGATAAGCGTTCGTCGTGGAGAAACTGCGAATTTCGATGAAATAAAAGAAAAATTGGGAGATAAAGTTGTTGTAAAACCAAATAGCGGAGGTTCAAGCATCGGAGTAAGCTTTGTTTCTAATCAAGAAGAACTTGACAAAGGGCTAGATTTGGTGTTTAGCATGGATAAAGAAGCTCTTATTGAAGAAGTTTTGACAGGAGTTGAAATAAGTGTGCCTGTAATTGATGGAAAAGTTTTTCCAACTATAAGAATCGAAGCACTTGCAGGAGATTATTTTGACTTTGAATCTAAATATGCAAAAGGTGGGGCAAAAGAATATGTCTATGAATTTAGTGAAAAAGTTCAAAACGAAATAAATAAATTTGCAAAAGATAGCTATTATGGATTAAAATGTGAAGGTTTTTCAAGAATAGACTTTATGGTGGTAAATGAAGACACGCCTTATTTTATGGAAGTAAATACGCTACCTGGAATGACTGCCGCAAGTTTACTCCCTAAAAGTACAGCTTCTCTAGGTTATAATTACGAACAGACATTGGATTTATTAATAAATTCTTCGATTGATGTAGAGAGATAAAATAAAAAATAAAGAGGAGTTAAATTTAAATTATGATTGGAATTATTGGAGCTGTCGATGAAGAAGCGGCTGAAATAAAAAAAGAAATTAAAGATATAAAAGAAGAAATGATAAGTGGAATTCCTTTTTTTCGTGGAAAATTTAATGAGAAAGAAGTCGTTTTTGTCCAGTCGGGGATTGGAAAGGTGAATGCGGCGATTACTGCGACGCTGTTAATAGAAAAATTTGATGTAAAAACTGTTATTTTTTCGGGGGTCGCAGGTTCATTAAATAAAAATTTAAAGGTTGGAGATGTCGTTGCGGGAGTCGATGTTGTTCAGCACGATGTCGATGCTACAGCGTTTGGCTATAAAATGGGACAGATTCCACAGATGAAACAGTGGGCTTTTGAATCGGATAAAAATCTTTTGGAAAAAGTTCAAAATATAAGTCATAAAGTTATTTTAGGAAGAATTTTGACTGGGGATCAGTTTATTAGTAAAAAAGATGTAAAAATAAAACTAGGTAAAGATTTTTCAGCGCTTTGCGTGGATATGGAAAGTGGTGCTGTCGCGCAAGTTTGTAGTCGTTTAAATGTTAAATTTTTAATAATTCGTTCTATTTCCGATAGCATTACTGATGAATCAGATATGGAATACAATAGTTTTGTAAAATTGGCAGCAAAAAATTCAAAAGAAATTTTGAAGGAAATAATATAAAATATATTATATAAAATTTTCATAAAAAATTATATTAATTTTAATAAATTTTATTTATATAACAAATTATGGGATCATATTAAAATATTTTTTACTATTTTAAGAAAGGGGAAAAATATGAGTTATCGATTAAATCCGTATAAAATTTTGAGAAGTGTGGCAATTCTAGTAGTTATTATTTGTCTAGGAGTTCTTACTTTTAATTTTAAAAAGTCTAAAGAAACTACAACAAATGAAATAAAAAAAGATGTAAAAGTCAGAGAAAAAAATTTTTTTAAATCTAAAGATTACAAAAATAACTTGACTTTGCCACAAAAAAATATTGAAGAAAATAATAAAAATGTCATAAATGATTTAAAGACTGATGACAACAAAACAAAAAATATAAATTTACAAGATGCAGAAAAAGATAAAGATAATAAAAAAAATGAAGATGAAAAAAAAATTCAGGAAAAGATTAAAGAACAACAAAGAAATAATCGACAAGAATTAGAAAAACAAAAACAAAAGGCAAAAGAGGAAGCCGCAAGAATTGAAAAGGAAAAAGCACAAAGAGCAAAAGTTGAATCCACAAAAGGTCCCAAAAAATATATTCAAGTAGCATCTGTAAAAACAGAGGCTTCAGCTAGAAGTATAACAAAAAAATTGGGTGGAAATTTTTATTATAAAAAAACGGTTGTGAATGGAAAAACAGCATATGTTGTGATGTCTAATATGACAAATGACCAAAATAAATTAAATTCTATGCAAAAAACTGTAAAATCTAGATATGGCGGTAGTTATATGGTAAGAGGCACAGGAAAATAAAAAAAGAAGGTGAAGAATGAAAAAAAATTTTAGAGGAAATATTATGCCAAAAGAAATTGGAGAAAAAATCAAAAAATCAAAAAATATTGTGTTGACAGCTCATATAAATCCTGATGGAGATGCGCTTGGTTCACTTTTAGCATTTTATTTTATGATAAAAAAATTTGATAACAAAAAAAATGTTCAAATTGTGGTAGATGACAAACTGCCAAAATATATGCGTCATTTTGAAGATACAAAGCTTATTTTAAGCTATGAGAAGTTTTTACAGGAAAATGACTTAAAAAATAAAAAAAATGATCTGTTTATAAGTCTGGACTGTGCAAATGAAGAGCGTTATCAAAAATCTGTGGAAATAAAAAAACAAAGTGAAAATTCAATAAATATTGACCATCACATAAGTAACACAGAACACGCCGAATTCAACTACATAGAAGATATTTGCAGCACTTGTGAGCTTTTATATCAGTTTTTGAAGATATTTGATATTGAATTGGACGAAAGAATTGCCAAATATATGTATCTTGGAATAATTAATGATACAGGAAATTTTAGACACGACAATGTTACTGAGCACACATTTTTTGTCTGTTCCAAATTAATAGGAGCGGGAGCAGATAATCATAAAATTGCAAATATAATTTTTGCCGTCAGTGAGAAAAAAATAGACTTTTTTGGCGAAGTTTATAAAAATAAAAAAATTGATCATAACTACGGTTTTGCATATTACTATTTGACACAGGAAAAGATGAAAGAACTGGGAATTGAAAAAGATGACACCGACGGAATCGCTGAAATGCTTTTAAAAATCGAAGGTATGGAAATTTCGCTTTTTGCAAGAGAAGAAGTGGACGGCTCGGTAAAAGGAAGTTTTCGTGCAAATAATAAATACAATGTAAATGAATTAGCACAAAACTTTGGTGGTGGCGGTCACATAAAAGCGGCAGGATTTAGAACTGAATTGACTTTTGACGAAATTGTAAAAAAAGTGTATGAAAAACTTTAAATTTTGTAAAAATAAAAAAAGAGGTAAAAATCTATGTTCGATATGTTTAATTATTTAAAAATGAAAGGTTTTACAAATGATGAATTAGTAAATCATTTTGAAAAAATAGAAGAAATGAATCAAAATATTAATGATATTTTAGCCAAAAATCCAAATGCGATACTAAAAAAAATTGATTTTAATTATTTGGATGAAGAAAAAACGAAGTTAAATTTTGAAATAAATATAGAAGTTGTAAATAGATAATAGGAAAAGTGATATGAAAAAAAATAATTTGAAAAAAAAGATAATAATAGCGTGTTTTGGAGTGGTTGTAAGCTGCTCTTATGTTGGAGTGAGAACGGTTCCAAATTCAGCGGTTGTTTCAAGAGATACAGTCGTGGAAAATAGCATTTTGGAAATAAAAGATAAGTTTGGTGAGGAAGTAAAACCGCAAGATGTGGGAATTTATAAAAAAGGTTTTGGAAACTGGAAAGTGATTTTATACGGTGAAAATGCTTATTATCAAGTGAGAGTAAGTGAAGATGGAAAAATTGTTTCGAGTAAAGTTTTGAAATATAAATAAAAATAAAAAATAGAATTTTTAGGAATTACTTCTAATTTTAAATTAGGAGTAGTTCCTTTTTATCTATTTTTTAAAGTTTTTTATTTAAAAAATAATGACATAATTTTTAAAATGCAAAATGTAATTCCGCTTGCAATGACAGGTCCTGCCGCAATTCCTCGTAAAAAAACAACTCCGATTATTGTTCCTGCAATTAAAGTAACTGTAATTTCTGGCTGATTTGATAAGAGCGACACACCTTTTGCAGATAAAAGTGATACAAGAATTCCGCTGAAAATTGTAATCCATCCAATTGGAGATTTAAAAGCATTGAATAGATGATAAAATCTAACTTCTCCTGTAGCAATCGGAATTAAAATCGCAATTGTAATAATTAAAACTCCCCAATTGATTCCATTTTTTCTAAATTGTGTAATAAATTTTTCAATATCCCAAAATTTGAAATTATAAAATTTTGAAATATCAAATAAAATTTTTAAGAGTATTACAAAAATAGTTGCATATACAATAGATTTGTTAAATTTTATAGTTCCAACTAATAAAATTAAGATTAAAAATATATAACTTTCCAAAATAAATTCTCCTTTCTAAAAAATCTTTTCTTTAGAGTATAGCACGAAACTTTTGTTTTCTCAACAAAAAAAATTTTTTGCTTTAATTATTTTTTTAACAATTGCTTTTTAAGAAAAATGGGATATACTTATATTATAAGATAAAAGAAGGAGTTGGTTGGCATGAAAAAATTAGCAATTTTTCTAATTTTATTAATTGCAG
>ERZ773022.1265-NODE-1265-length-17421-cov-4.782103_pt1 | contig 17421 bp, 13 predicted proteins | sample MGYA00580839_ERZ773022 | MGnify/ENA primary metagenome ERZ773022 (study PRJEB29015, sample SAMEA2738020) | human oral metagenome | biome: human oral; feature: human-associated habitat; material: dental | place: China | collected 2044 ... | reverse complement strand
GTTAAGTCTATAGATGAAAATATAGATCCAATCGGTGCATGTGTTGGTACGCAGGGGGCCAGGGTTAGAAATATAGTTGATGAACTAGGTGATGAAAAGATAGACATAGTTAAGTACAGCGATGACCCAGCCACATTTATAGAAGCAGCCCTTAGCCCATCCAAGGTAACAAGGGTATTTATAGACGAAGCAAACAAGTCTGCCATAGTTATAGTGCCTGATTACCAGTTATCGCTTGCAATCGGTAAGGAAGGTCAGAATGCTAGACTTGCTGCAAGGTTGACTAACTGGAAGATAGATATCAAACCAGAATCAGAATTTGGTCCAGAAGAAGAGGCTGCCCTATTAGAAGAAATAGAGAAAAACAAAATTGCAGCTGAAGAGGAAGCTAAGAGATTGGCTGAAGAGGCTGAATTAAAGGCTCAGGAAGAAGCAGAAATACTGGCAGGCCAAGATGAAGAAGACTTTGAAACTGGAGAAACTTCAGAATTAGAATCAGAAGAATCTGATTTAGGAGAAGACGTTCAAGAAGAAATACAAGACTAATTATAGCAGGTATCTATCCCAGTCACTTAAACTAATAGTAGACTGGCAGGATGGTTAGAAAATATATTGGAGGTGTCCAATGCAAAAGCAAAAAAAAGTACCCCAGAGAAAGTGCATAGTTTGTCAAACTAGGGATGCAAAGAAGGGGTTGATTAGGATCGTAAAAAACAAGGAAAATGAAATCTTTATTGATCCTACAGGCAGGGCTAATGGTAGGGGTGCCTATGTATGCGCCAACCAGGAATGTCTAACTAAGGCCATCAAGTCTAAACAACTAAATAGGGCCTTTAAGATGGATGTAGATGACCAAGTCTATGAACACCTACTAGGTCAGCTAGAAAAACTAGAGGATTAGTGGCATGAATGAAAAAAAGATATACTCATGGTTGGGTCTAGCTATGAGGTCGGGCAACCTAGTATCAGGTGATGATACTACCCTAAGAGACCTCAAAAAAATGAGACTAAGCCTAATTATACTTGCTGACGACGCATCAGCTAATACAAAAAAACTATTTACAGACAAGTCCAGTTATAGAAATATAGCCTGCAGGCAATTCGGAACAAAGGAAGAATTGGGTAGGTCTATAGGAAAAAGTCCCAGGGCTGTACTTGGAATAAAGGACAAGAAGATGTCAGACCAGATATTGATCTTGTTGGACGGGACCGAGATATAGGAGGTGGTTTTTATGTCTAAGACTAGCATAAAAAAGATTGCCGAAGATTATAAGATGAGCGAAAAAGAAATCGCAAAGAACAAGAAACGTATGGGTGTAGAGGATCCAAAATACTCCGTCAACTACGCCCTTAACGAAGTTGTCTCCATTACTGACGGTCCTTTCAAGGGCTTCGAGGGAACTGTTGCTGAAATCGATTCCACCAAAGGCAAACTCAAGGTTATGGTTTCCATGTTTGGTCGCGAAACGCCAGTCGAGCTTGATGCTCTTCAGGTAAAGAAGATCAGCTAGAACAACTTTCTAAAATCACTATAAAATAGAACACTTCGGTGTTCTATTTTTCTATCCACTATAAGAATAAAAATGTCGTTTACAAAAAAACAGATCATTCATTCTAGTTATGTTAAAATATAGCCATATACATTTATATTTTGGAGCCTATCTTATGCCAATCACAAACCATAATCAACCTAACCATGAAGAGATAATAAGACAAGAAAACAATATAAATACAACTGAACAAAAGACTCAGCATCTTTCTCGCCTCCAAAACGAAATCGGCTCCAAAGTCCTAGCTCTAGTTAATTTCGAATCTAAACATAAAGACATCGTCGAATCCTCTTTCAACAAAGCTCGCAATAAAAAAGAGAAACTTCCAGGCAAAAACAATGAACGCAGAAACTTCGCCTATCTCTCCCGTCTAGATCGCATGGTCGAAAAATATGGCAATAAAGCTGAACAAAAAATCTGGGAAGCCTCTGCTGAGAATGTCGTCATGGACTATGAAGACATTCCAGAAGCTTATTGGAAACAACAGGAACAAATCCTAAGAGACAACGGTCAAGGTAGAGAATTAAGTAGAGGCGAAAAAGAAATACTTGCTGAAGACCTCATCGATAAACAGCGTCAATCTATCACTTCTTGGGCTAACTACCTAGGCGATAAAAACTGCCCTTATCCTCTCTGGTTTAAAGTCTATGCTTTTGATGGCATCTCCAAGATGAGCAATGCTCTCAATCTTGATGATGCAGACTATAGTAGACGCGACAATACCACCGCACTAAGTTTCCCAAAACTTAATGCCGAAATCCTCGCCAAAGTTTATCGCCAAATTAACAATTTTTATGGTGTAGATAAAGAAGACTGGCTCTCTAAGAACTCCGATGATGAAAAGCTAGTCTCCCTCGTCAAAACTGCCAACTTCCCTAAACTATATGCTAAAGAGCTAATCGATACCAAAGTTATTCTCAAAACTCCAGAACGTACCGAAGATGTCCATGGTGATTGGTTTGAATATAAGCTAGGAGACGAAGAAGAAATCGCCAGCCTCGCTGAAGGCACCCGCTGGTGTGTCGTGGATCCTAATGTTGCCCATAATTATCTAACATACGGACAATATAATGATCCCGGAGAAGATAACGACTATGATGACGAAGATATTGACGATTACAACTATGACAACTACGAAGATGAAGACTGGGGAGATGATAATCGAGAAGAAGGCTATGATCATGACGATATTGAGGTAGAAAATCCTGAAGCAAAATTCATCATCTTTAGATTAGAAGACCCCAACTCTCCTGGAGTCTTCGCTTCTAACGGTTCTGCTTCCATCCGTCTCGACCCAGATGGCAAGGTTGCTGAAATTTCTGGTATTGGCAGTGGTCAATCCGTTGAGGATGCCCTCATTCCTATCCTAAAAGAAAAGACATTATCCCTACCTGGTGGCAAAAAGTACCTACAAAAATTCAACGACAAACAAGAACTCATTAAACTAGACAAGAAGAGGGAAAAAGACGAAGATTTATCGCTAGAGGAGCTTAATTTTATCTACGAAACTAATAGGCCTATTGCCATGCTTGATTCCTATCAAACAGATCCTAGATTAGGCGAGCTAAAAGAAAAATATGATCTTGATTATGCACTAAAAAAAGGCGTAAACATAGATAAATTATTGAAGGCTTCAGACGAAGACTTCATTTCAAAAAATATCGAGACCTTCCTTAATCACGGTATTGAAACTCAAGAAGTCACAAAACTTTTATCAACTAACAGTATTGTCTCGAATCTAGACATTTTAATGAAGCATCACGCTGATATTGACGTTGATAAACTAATAGAAAAAGCAGGGGCGTCTGATCTAAGAAAAAAAGCCGTACCTTTTATTATCTATTCTAAAAATCGCGATAATCTCATAAACGAATTAGGCGATGAAACAAAGTTGGTATGCTTAGATATTCTTGCCGAATATGGCTACAATTTTGACCCCAAAGAGCTTTACCAAAATTGCTACAACCCATACTCTTACGATAATATTGATGCCGCTCTCTCGCATGGCGTTAATGTAGATGTCATCATTCAACGATTAAAACCCCACGAAATCCTTGAAAAATTCGATTATTTAAATGATAATGGGGCAAATTTAGACATTAATACATTGTTACCTGAGTTAGACAGTAACTCTTATGATCAATACGCAGAATTTCTTTTTTCAAAAGGAGTCGACATCCAACTTATTACAGATCACCTCGAAGAAGATGGTCTACTTCGGAACTCTGCTTTTCTACTTTCTAACGGAGTGGATCCCAATAAGGTTGTCAAAGGCCTTGAATATTATCCAGAACAAAAAGATATTGACCTCTTTCTTTCATATAACGTAGATATCGATCAAATAGCGAGCAACTTAAGACCAAAACATCTCACACGATATATAAATTATCTCATAGAAAAAGGCGTAGATCTAACTAAATGTGCAAAGAATCTTGAAAGTGACTATATTGCCAATAATATCAATAAACTTCTATCTCATGGAGTAGATATTAACGAAATCGCTCAGTCATTAGATAGCCGGGATTTAAGTAATAGAATAGGGATGCTTATTAATCGCGGAGTAGATACAAACCCATTAGTGGACAGACTCTCATCTGAAGCACTTGAAGAAAATCTTGACGGCCTACTATCGTCGGGAATAAATATTAACAGAATAATAAAACATGTAGGATCGGATTTTATTGATCATGAACTAGATAAACTACTCGCTAATCAAGCAGACATCAGTATAATTACCGACAGATTAGATACCGAAGGTCTCTACAAAAATATAGACAAGTTAATGGCCCACAACGCCGATATTAATAAAATTGTCAATGGTGTAGATCCTTGGACAGTCACTGATCATATCGACACACTCATCGCTCACGGCGCTAAAATCAATGACATTGTAAAATTAACACCAGAAACTAAGATTCAAGAAAACCTTCAACTTTTCGTTTCAAACGGTGCAGATATTAACTTACTCGTTGAAGAAATGTATACTGATGACAGAGGCAAGAATCTAGATTATCTGCTCAGTCAAGGCGCCGATATTAATAGGCTTTGTGATAACCTACACTCTGCAGATATTGGCAATAATTTAAATTCACTACTTGAATATGGTGCCGACCCAAACAACCTTCTCAAGCACCTAAGCATTAATTATATTGGTAAGAATTTATCACTTCTACTTGAAAATGGTCTAAATATAGAAAACGTCCTTAAGAGAATAAATAATTCCGATAGCTTAGAGACTATTTTAGATTCTCTTCTCGAGAACAATATAGATGTCAATACTATCTTAAGTAAAGTTAATTTTAGCCGTCTGGACGAAAGTGATGATGCAAAGAATTATCATTCAACCAGTATTATAAACACTCTACTCTCACAAGGGGTGAAAATAGGTGAGCTAGTAAGTCACTTAAGCTCTCCCTTTGTGGAACATAACCTGGATCTCCTTATTTCTCAGGGAGCAAATATTAATGAACTCACAAAGAAACTATCGGACAATACGATCGACGCTAACCTCGAACGTTTTTACAACCTCGGTCTCGATAGTAATACTATTATCAATAGGCTTAATAAAAATAATATATCCAAGAATATCGATTTTCTTTTATCGCATGGCGTAGATATTAATAAAATTATAAATGAAATTGACTATGATACATTTTCATCCTCAGTCCATACACTTCTTTCACATAAAGCTGACCTACAAATGGTTATTAATCGGCTAGACTATCCTACCTTTATGATGTATTTGAGTACTTTAAAGGATTACGGCCTAACAATTGACGGTGTCCATAAAAAGATCAGTGAATATTCAGGAATTAACCCAAATACCGAATCCATCAACAACAGGATACGAAAAGCTGGTTTTGATATATAACAAAAATCACTAAAATCGCCTAACTAGTCAACTGCCTTTAATTATCCCGCTTATGCTATAATGAAACCATAAAGTCCACAAAACATAAACGGAGAATAAAATGGAACCACCAATTCAAGTCAACTCTGAGATCGGGCGCCTCAAGACCGTCCTTCTTCACCGCCCAGGTGAAGAACTTGAGGCTCTCACCCCAGATTATATGGCACGCATGCTTTTCGATGACGTCCCATATTTAAAGGTCGCTCAAGAAGAACATGACGCTTTTGCCAACGTCCTACGCGATAATGGTGTTGAGGTTCTATACCTTGATCAACTTGCCGCCGAAGCTCTTTCCACCCAAGAAGTACGTGATCGTTTTATCGTCGAAATGGTTCGCGCTTCTAAGCAAGAGGATACCTATTCCACCTTCGCCATCGTCAACTACCTACAAAGTCTCGACCCCCTCACAATGGTCAGAAAAGTCATGGCTGGCGTCAAGAAGAGTGAGGTTGAAGTTATGGAGCCAAAAAACAAACAGCTTCATCACTACATGATCGACGATTATCCATTCTATCTTGATCCAATGCCAAACCTTTATTTCACCCGTGACCCTGCTGCCTCAATCGGTAATGGTCTCACCATCAACAAAATGCATTGGCCAGCTCGTCGTCGTGAATCTCTTTTCATGCAATATATCATAAAACATCATCCACGTTTTATGAGTAGCAATGTACCAGTTTGGTATAACCGCAATAATCGCTTCTCGGTTGAAGGTGGCGACGAGCTAGTACTTAGCCGCAATACTCTTGCCATTGGTATCTCGGAGCGCACCGAGGTTGAAGCCATTGAACGCATCGCGTCCAGGCTCTTTAACGACTCGGACTTCACTTGTGTTATCGCTATGAGGATTCCTAACAAGCGGGCTTTTATGCATCTTGATACCGTCTTCACCATGATCGACTATGACAAGTTCACTGTTCATCCAGAAATCCTTACTGGCGAAGGGGAGCTTGATATTTACCTACTTGAAAAGGCTAACACTCATGTTGGTTACGAAATCAAGCATCGTCGCAGCCTCAAGGAAACTCTACAAGAAGTCCTTGGACTTCATCACGTTCATCTCATTCCATGCGGTGCTGGTGATCCAATTGCTGCCGCCAGGGAACAATGGAATGATGGTTCTAACACTCTGGCTATCGCCCCAGGTGTCGTCATTACCTATGATCGTAACTATGTCACAAACAATGCATTACGTGAAGCGGGACTCAAAGTCATTGAAGTGACTGGTGCCGAACTCGGTCGCGGCCGCGGTGGTCCACGCTGTATGTCAATGCCAATCTATAGAGAGGAGATTTAATTATGCTAAACTTAAAAGGTCGTTCATTCCTAACCTTAAAAGACTTCACACCTCGTGAAGTAAGGTTAATGCTTGAAACCGCAAAACAACTTAAAAACAATAAACTTACTGGCGTCTCCAATAAGCACCATGAAGGCAAAATCATCGCCATGCTCTTCGAAAAAACCTCGACTCGCACCCGTTGTGCCTTCGTTACTGGCGCTCGCGATCTTGGTATGCATGCTGAATTCTTAGGTAAGGACGATATTCAACTTGGTAAGAAAGAATCCGTCCGTGATACTGCCCTAGTTCTTGGACGCATGTTTGATGGTATTGAATTTCGTGGCTTCTCGCACGATACCGTCGAGGAACTCGCCAAGTATGCTGGCGTTCCCGTCTGGAATGGTCTCACCGATAAATATCATCCAACCCAGGGTCTTGCCGATATGCTAACCATTAAAGAACATGTTGGCCATCTTGAAGGCGCTCACCTTGCTTATGTTGGCGACGGACGCAATAATGTTGCAAATACCCTCATGATTGTCTCTAGCTTATTAGGGCTTCATTATTCAGTAGGTACACCAAAAGAGCTCTTCCCAGACCCAGCACTTGTCGAAGAATGTCGCGCTCTCGCTGAGAAATATCAGACTGGCGCCACCATTCGCGTCGTCGAAAATCCATACGAAGCAGTCACTGATGCTGATGCCGTCTACACCGATGTTTGGGTTTCCATGGGTGAAGAAGATAAATTTGAAGAACGTATTCGCTTGCTTAAGGATTACCAGGTAAATCAAGATCTAATGCTTGCCACCCGCAAGAACAACACAAAATTCCTCCACTGCCTTCCTGCCTTCCACGATAAAAACACTAAGGTTGGTAAAGAGATTTTAGAAAAATACAATCTTGACGCTATGGAAGTTTCCGACGACGTCTTTTATAGTAAAAACAGCGTAGTCTTCGATCAAGCTGAAAACCGTGTTTACACTATTGAAGCCGTCATGGATCTCACTCTTTAAACCATACCAATCCAATAAAATAAATCCCCATTCGGGGATTTATTTTATATGCTATACTTAAACCATAAGTATTATTAAAATCTAAGACCAAAGAAGGGAAAATTATGGTCGACAAAGTTACGGCCGAGGCAAAGAGTCCGGCTAAAGCTACAAAAACAAAACGCCCAAAACGCAACCGCAAACACATCAAGATGCTTTCAGCTTTCGCTGTACTTTTTGGCATCATCGCCATGATGGCTTGTCTTACCTGGATTATTCCATCCGGCAAATACAACTTAGTTCCAGATCCAAGCAATCCATCTGAAACTATTCGTGAAGCTGGCACTTATCAAGAAATTCCAAAAGTTGAACACATTACCAACGAGGAAACTGGCGAAGTTACCACAGTTGATCACCGCCAAGGTCTTTGGGATATTTTCATGGCTCCAATCAAAGGCATGTCAGACCGTCTCGACGTCATCGTCTTCGTCTTAATCCTTGGTGGCTTCCTTGGTGTTGTCATGAAAACTGGTGCCCTCGATGCTGCACTTGGTGGACTCCTCAAGAAAATGAACGGTAAGGAAAAATGGCTTATTCCAATTCTTATGACTCTCTTTGCCATCGGTGGTACCACCTACGGTATGCAGGAAGAAGCCGTTGCCTTCTACGCTCTAATCGTTCCAGTTATGATGGCCGCCGGCTATAATGCCATGACTGCCGTCATGATTATCGTTCTTGGTGGTGGCGTTGGCGTGCTTGCCTCCACCGTCAATCCATTCTCAACTGGTATCGCTGCTCGTACTGCCAACGTCCAGCTTGGTAGCATCCTTTGGATCCAGGGCATCATCCTTGTCCTTATGCTTATTGCCGCCATCATCTACACCATGCACTACGCTAAAAAAGTCAAAGCTGGCAAATACAAAGATGATTCCACTGTCTCTTCCACCTTTAAAGCCATCGATCTTAAGGCTGTTCCCGAATATACCGGAAAGCGCAAACTCATTATGGGAGTTTTCGCCTTCACTTTTCTTGTTATGATCATCTCTCTTGTCCCTTGGGCCGATTTTGGTATCACTCTTTTTGAAGACTTCCACGCTTGGCTTGCTGGTATTCCAGTTCTCAGTAATATTCTAGGCGTCGGACATAACGTTGCTCTCGGTTCTTGGTACTTTAATGAAATTTCCGCTCTCTTCCTAATTTCTGCCCTTATTATTGCCTTCATCTATCGCAAAAGTTTTCACGAAAAAGAGGTCTCCATCACAGATACCTTTATTGATGGCTCAGAGCAACTTCTAAGCGTAGCTGTCATTATCGCCGTTGCAGCCGCTGTCTCCATCGTCATGCGCAGTGGTGGTATCGAAGACACTATTATTCACTGGGGTGAAACTGGACTCAAAAATTCCAACGGCGGCATCGTCGGCATTCTTGCCTATATCTTCTACCTTCCACTTTCTTTCATCATTCCATCATCCTCGGGTCTTGCTGCTGCCTCCATGCCAATCATCGCCCCAGTTGCCGACCTCGTGGGATCAACCAAAGAAACTATGGTCGTCGCCTTCGCTACTGCCAACGGCTTATTAAACATGATCGCACCTACAATTGCCTCACTCATGGCCGGCCTCACTCTCGCTGGGGTTTCCTATAAAACCTGGGTCAAGCGCGTCCTTCCAGTTATGATCCTCTTCGTCATTATTAGCCTCGTAGCCGTCTTCATCATGGGGGTTATCTAATGGCCAAAATCGTCGTCGCACTAGGTGGCAATGCCTTATCAAAAGATGGTAAGGCAACCGCCGCTGATCAACTCGCCGTCGCAAATGAAACTGCCTCGGAATTAGTTAAATTAATCACCGCTGGACACACTTTAGCCATCGTCCATGGCAATGGTCCGCAGATCGGTAATATCATTCTTCACGAAGAGGCTATTAATACCGAAAAGACTCCAACTATGCCTGTTGATGTAGCTGGCGCCATGAGCCAAGGCCAGATTGGTTATTGGCTACAGAATGCTCTCAGAAACCAACTCGAGCAGTTAAAAATCAAAAAACCAATTGCCTCAATCGTCACCCAAGTCCTCGTTTCAAAAGACGATCCAGCCTTCAAAAACCCTAGTAAGCCAATTGGACCTTTCTATACCGAAGAAGAAGCTAAAAAGCTTACTAAAACTCGTGGCATTACCGTCAAAGAAGATGCTGGTCGTGGCTGGCGCAAAGTCGTGCCCTCACCAATGCCACTTTCAATCATCGAATCCGACCTCATCAAAATTGCCATCGGCAACGGTGCCGTCATTGTCGCTGGGGGTGGTGGCGGTATCCCAGTCTACTACGATCAACACGGGCGATTAACTGGGCTTGAAGCAGTTATCGATAAAGATTTTGCCGCCGAAAAACTTGCCGAAACTATTGATGCCGACATTTTGTTAATTCTCACTGCAGTCGATAATGTTAAGATCAACTACAAGCAGCCAGACGAAAAAGCACTGACCGAGCTTACTGTAGACGATGCCTTTAAATTAATTGCTCAGGGTCAATTTGCCGCAGGCAGTATGCTTCCAAAGGTTGAGGCCGGAGTCAGTTTTGTATCGGGAGCCAACAAACGCGTTTGTATTATCACCTCACCTGAAAAAGCTTCAAAGGCTATTGAAGGTAAAGCCGGTACCCGCATTATCGCGAATTAAAAAACTTGATACTTTAAACATTTTATTGTTGTAAACCACGCATAGTCACTCTGATGTTTCGTGGTTTACTTTTTCCCCAAAAAATAGTATAATAATCCCGTTACGCGCTCTAATTAGGAGTAAAAAAATTATGGCAAAAAAAGTAATTGGTAACTTAAAGTTACGCATCCCTGGTGGAAAAGCCACCGCAGGACCTCCAGTTGGTTCAACTCTTGGTCAGTGGGGTCTCAATATGATGGATTTCATCAATCCATTTAACGAGAAAACCAAAGATTACAACGGTAAAAACGTCATCGTCCACATCCAGGTTTTCGAAGATCGCACTTTCGCATGGACTTGTCTTGGCCAGCCAGTCGATGATCTTATCCGTGAAGAGTTAAAACTTCAAAAAGGTTCCGGTCGTCCAAACACCGAAAAAGTTGGAAAAATCACTCGCGAACAACTAGAGAAAATCGCAAACATCAAGATGGAGCAACTTAACGCAATCGATCTTGAGGGTGCCATCAAGGTTGTCGCTGGTACTGCCCGTTCAATGGGCGTCGAAATCGCTGAATAATTTATTTATTCAAACTAATATTAATCATGGGAGGGTTGAAAAAGTTTTATCAACCCGTTAATACCACAGAAAGGAAAAATATGGCTGAAGAAAATATCAAGGCAGAAGGAATGGTTGTTTCCGAAACTGTCGAGGTTACTGAAACCCCAGAAACTGCTGAAAAATTCGCCAAAGCTGGTAAAAAGTCTAAGAAGCACGTCGAGGAAGTCAAAGCTGAAGAAGAGCGCAAAGCTCGTGCAGCTGAAAACAAATTAGCTGAACTCGAAGTTAAGCCAAAAGGTGAAAAACCAGTCACTCGCTCCATCCTAGAGCGCCGCGGCAAGAAATACCAAGCCGCCTACAAAGACATTGACCACGCTAAGTTCTATACTCTAGCAGAAGCAATTGCTCTCGCAGTCAAAACCAATCCAGCAAAGTTTGCTGCCACCATCGAGATCCACGCCCGTCTTGGTGTTGATCCACGTCAGGCAGATCAAAACATCCGTACCACTCTTGTTTTGCCTCACGGTAATGGCAAGGAAGTTCGTGTAGTTGTTTTCGCTCCTGAAGATGAGTGTAAAAAAGCCAAAGCAGCTGGTGCTGATATTGCTGAAGATACCGAATTTATTAAGCAACTAGAAAAGGGAATTATCAATTTTGATATTCTTATTTCCACTCCTGCTTACATGCCAAAACTTGGTAAATTCGCTCGTCTCTTAGGTCCAAAAGGCCTTATGCCAAATCCAAAAGCTGGTACTGTTACCGCTGACATCGAAAAGGCAGTCAAAGAATCTAAGGCTGGTAAAATCGAATATCGTGTCGACAAACAGGCCATTGTTCACCTTGGTCTCGGTAAAACCAACTTTACTGAAGCTCAATTACTTGAGAATGCTACTGCCTTCCTTGATTCATTGAAATCAATGAAGCCAGCTTCTCTCAAAGGTCAGTACATTAAGAGTATCTTTGTTTCATCAACCATGGGTCCATCCATTGCTGTTGAAAACATCTACAACTAATTAGATTGATCAAAAAAATATACCGCCACCAGGTGGTATATTTTTTATTACAACAAAAACTAAAACAAATCGAAATATATCGAACAAAAAACCAACTCTTTATTACAAAAATAACCATAAACATTATTGTAATAATTACATACATTTTTTACAACAACATTCTCTGTTAAAGATATAAATAACAATTAAATTCTTCCAACAAGAAAATACTATGCTAGAATAAACACAAGTAAAAAACACAGCGTTTTTTAATAGTAAAATAAAATAATCTAAAAAGTCGAAGTATATGTTCTTAGGAAAAATAACTAGCAACTACCAAAAATATTGTCTAAAAGCGATCTCTACTTTATTATTTTCCCTTTGTGGCGTGCTGTTGTTTTCACAACAAAGCGTATTTGCAGTAAATACTTCTATAGCCATCACTGGCAATGCTACCATCAATCAAGCCACCCCGACAAAAGATGGCACCAATTATTTTCGCACTCTTGATGTTAACGTAAAGACCGATAGTAACTCAGGTTACGAACTTTATATCTCGAGCGACAAGGAAGACTCCGCCCTCACCAGTACCGACCCCCTAAATACCTTTAAGATCAACTCAGTTTCTGGCAATAATAACTACATTGATGATATGAAGAATCAATTTGGCTACAACATTGCTGATACTGATAACCATTACTATAATCAAGTCCCAAAGCTTAGTACTCCAGCTCTTCTTGTCACCACTCAGGATGCGTCCGAAGATAATTACAGGCTCAATATCGGTATGCGTCTTGACCGCAAGGTCCCCTCTGGTGATTATCAAGGTAAAATCGTTTTCACTGTTATATCTGAAAAGGAGTCAAAGGCCAATATTGTTACTGGACGTGAATTTAACGTGGCTCTTCGCCACGCTCTTGGTGTAACGGATCCAGCAGTTGCCTCAGATCCAGAAACCCAGATCCCTGCTGAACAAAAATACTACCCCGATCTCACCATTACTGTCGGCCGAAAAAAATGCAATAACAATATCACCCCAGAAAAAACAGTTAAAATTTCTACCCCCGATTCTGAAGCTGATGTTTATATGGCTGTTAACCGTGGCAGCTGGGATAATATTTGCATTTGGTCTAAAGCTACCGAAATGATCTTTCCAGAAGATCTTTCATATATGTTTGCCGGTCTTACTGGTACTGGTTATAATTTAAATTTCAGTTTTAATGATGGTCGTACCAGTAAATTACTCAACTTCTCTAAAGTTAACAATATTTCTCACATATTCAATAAGACCAGGGGCTGGAATGACAATGCAATTGATATCTCAAATTTTACCCCGTACCTAAAAGACTCACCAGTTAAAAATATCGAATCAGCCTTTGAAGATTCCACTATTTCAAATGTAGGTGACATCTCTTTTGCCAAACATGCAAACAATATCGCACGTGCCTTCCGTAACACCGAAAGTCTCTCTGCCGCTGATCTCTCTTCATGGGAAATTAGCGAAGCGACAGATGCAACTTCCGTCTTTGAAAATTCCGCCATCAGTCCCATTGATCTCTCAAAATCTTCCTTTAAAAATACCACTTCGACCGCCAATATGTTTAAAAACTCCAAGGCAGGAAGCATCGATCTTTCCAAGGCAACCTTCGAGAATGTAACCGACGCCTCCTACATGTTTACTAATTCACAAGCCTCCACTATAGATTTCACAAATACTAACTTTAAAGAAGTAAAAAACGCCAAGTCGATGTTTGAAAATGCTAAGATATCTTCTCTAGATCTCAAGCATGTTAAATTCGACAAAGTCAAAGATTTCTCTAACTTTTTCAAAAACACCACCGCACTCACTGAAGCTAATCTTTCTAGTATAAAATTTACCAGCGCCGAAGATCTTTCCTCCATGTTTGCCAATAGCCAGGTTGCAAACCTAACCCTTAATTCTCAGGACATGGATGGTAGTCATATCACCAATATGGCATCCATGTTCGAAGGATGCTACTATGTTAAAGAAGTTAATCTTGGGAGAATTCGCACAGGTGAACTTACAGACACCAAAAGCATGTTCAAAGGAGCCTACTATTTAGAAAAAATCACCTTGCCGCAAGTATTTAACACAAGTAAAGTCACCGATTTTAGCAATATGTTTGCAGGTCTCTATAGTCTCACAGAAATTAATAATATAGATAAATTAGACACAACTAGTGCACTTGACATGAATCATATGTTCGTTACTTTCGGTGTCCCAATCGACACAATCACTCCACTTCTTAAAGCCACTCATGTTACTGATCTTTCCTATATGTTTTACGACGCTAGGATTAGAAATACCGTCACATTCTCGCCATTATTTGATACCAGTCACGTAACTACCATGGAAAGCATGTTCGAAGGCAGCTCACCCTATCCAGTTGACCTTTCAAACTTCTCCTTTGCTAGTGCCGTAAATATGTCAAAAATGTTCAAAGCTTATGGCACCAACGAAGAGGGAAAAGAATGCGTCAGTAGCTCATCACCGGGGCCAAGTGAAGTTATTTGGCCAGCCGCCACCCAGAATGCTCCTGCACTTACTACCCTCAAATCCCTCTTTCATGGTAACTGTAGTATTACAAAAATTAACCCCCCCAAAATCACCGCTCCTAACCTCAAAGATACCAGCTTTGCCTTCTCGGGTCTCGGCGAAATTACTGAAATCGATCTTGCTGATTTTGATACTAGTGGTGTCGAAAATATGCAGGCTATGTTCTCTGGCAACTCCTCTGGTTTTATGAAAAATCAACATGTCAAAATCAGTCTTAATACTTCAAATGTTAAGAATATGTCCAAACTATTTTATGATACCTATGTTTCATATCTGGACCTCAGCGATCTAGACGTACATAATGTCACAGACTTCAGTTCTACCTTCGACTACACTTGGCTGTACGAAGTAGATCTCACTAACTGGAATACCAGCAGTGCCACCGATATGTCGTATATGTTTAGTGGCTCAACCTGGATCACCAAAATTTATGCCTCCGACAGTTTCGTCACCACCAATGTTACAAAATATAACAACATTTTCGCCCTTGGCGAATCATACCGTGGCCAGGCCGGATCTTCCGTCCCAGCCAGCAGTATCACTCACGCTCGCATCGATGGTGGATCCGCCGCCCCAGGCGCCTTCTGGCGAAAGTAATAGCCATCCCAAGCCATTAATATCTTTAAGACTCTAGCCATAAAATAGGACACCGAGGTGTCCTATTTTACCATCAGTTATCAATATCCCGTATGTCTCACCAAGTGTCTTTCATATTTAAAGCCCACTACTAATCATCTAACACTAGGCTTTTAGCGCATCACATCATTGACCATTAGTAGACGTCATCATATACCCACATAATCTCTCAAAAGATTATTAGTCATGTCAACGTCGACATAGTCTCGGAGCTCAGCGAGAATTGTACCTAAAATTTTGCCACCCTCGCATACCTCCATAATCGTTAATATCTCTTCTCATACCATGGTCCATAATCTAAAGTTAAGCTTAAACAAACTAAAAAATCCGCCACTGCAGGGCGGATATTGATTTTGTTACTTTCTAAGGCTTCGCCTTAAAGTAACCTCTAAGCCCAGGCTTGCCAATCTTCGCATATGAAGCATCTATATTTGCTGCACTATATGACCAGTTAGCGCCACCAACAAGATGGCTACAATTTCCAAACATATTAGTCGAAATTGAAAGATTTGTTCTATCAAATTCCTCTGGCCCATAAATTGTTTTGAGCCGACTATTCGAATAAAACATCATACTCATATCAGTTACATTCTTCGTATTAAAACCAGACACATCAATAGTTTCGACATAAGACATGGCTGCAAACATTCCATTCATATCTGTTACATTTTCAGTATTAAAACTTGACGCATCAATACTTTTTGTTGCCGCTAAATTCCTAAACATATCCTTCATATTAGTAACAGCACTAGTATTAAGGCTTGAAAGAGACAAATTCAGTGGCCCCTTAAACATATAGAACATTTTCTCCATTGTTGTCACATTGCCGCCCTTTAGGTTAGAGAAATCTGCATTAGTATCTGCCGTTGCCTTATAAAATGTATGCATGAAGCTCGTGGCATTCTCAAAGGTTACCTTAGACATATCAAGCCCCCTCAAATTAGTATATGCAAAAGCTGCCTCCGCATTTTTTGCAGTATTAATATTTTCGAGGTGTAAAATTTTTAAATTTGGGCTCGTACTAAGCAATGCATAAGTATCTTGGGAAAATATTGAATCCATCTTCTCGGTCTTCGAAAAATCAATCCCGTCAAGGTCAATTTCACCAAAGCAGGACGTATTATTTCCTTTAAAACTAGCCTCCCTACTTAACCACAAGGTTGCATCTTCCGGCGCATACACAATATCCGCCTCAGAATACCAATATACATAATTCTTCCCGTCTTTGGAATCGCCCCACACATAAATAGGGAGATCTGAGCCAGTTTCAGCTTCGTTAAGAATACTACCAATACCAGCTTTCAGCTGATTAGCTCTCTGAAAGGTATATAGAGTAGTAGGGCATCGCAAAAAAGGTGCGCGATAATTATTGCCTCCACTATACAAAGGCGTATTATGTGCACTATTTTTCTTAAACGTCGCCGTTTTCAAGACTGGATTCGTGATTACAGTTATCAAGATATTACCGCTATAGGTATCCTCAACTAGGTCTCCACCTGCGCGCACGCCAACACTAATCTTTGGAATACTAGCACCCGAGCTATCACCGATTCCAGGCGCACTTGCCGTAGTCTTATTTACCACTAGCATTGGTGAACTACTACCAGAAAGCGCCAAAAAGTTTGTCTGATCAATCGATACGCCCCATTCTTTCTCGCTAAAATTTGCAAGAGTTTTGCTGGTGCTAAGTGGCATAATTCTACCAGTATTATCGGATTGACTTGGTTTAAGAACCGAGTCTGTCCCAGCACTAGATATCATCACCTTATATCCAGAACGATTATCCGTCCGAATATTCATCAAAATGTCACGTGCTTTAGCTGCCTCGTGCGCCCCCTTATCAAAATCAAAATTCAATTCATTTCCCGCATCCACGCCGTTCAAAGTCATTGAAAGCGATTCAGCAAAAACGTTGTGATTATTACATACAAAGAAGCATATAAGTGAAAAAATCAAGCCACTAATCAGTTTAATTTGAATAGTACTTTTAATTTTTACTATCATGATTACCACCAGTCTACCACAAGCATAATAGATAAAGCAAAGGTTTGTTTAAATATTACAACATTGTTTTTACAACGTTTATGCTAACTTGGGCGTAATATTTCATTACACGTAATTTATCCAACAAAAAATACCCCGAAGGGTATTTTTTAAAATAAATTCGTAGACTCGGTTTTTAATTAAGCTAATTCAACAACAGCGCCGGCTTCTTCAAGAGTTTTCTTGAGAGCTTCAGCTTCGTCTTTCTTAACTTTTTCCTTGACAGTTG
>ERZ773022.1263-NODE-1263-length-17425-cov-5.095164_pt1 | contig 17425 bp, 13 predicted proteins | sample MGYA00580839_ERZ773022 | MGnify/ENA primary metagenome ERZ773022 (study PRJEB29015, sample SAMEA2738020) | human oral metagenome | biome: human oral; feature: human-associated habitat; material: dental | place: China | collected 2044 ... | reverse complement strand
CCCCGGACGGCGCCTCGGCCGGCGACGGCAGCGGCCCGCCGGCCGACGCCGCCCGCCCCCTGTTCGTCCAGGCCTGGGGCGGGGTGTCCACCATCGCCCGGGCCCTGCGCAGCGTCGAGGAGGAGCTGGGGGCGCGCCCCGACTGGCCGGTGCTCAAGCAGCGCATCCTCGACCGCCTCGTCGTCTCCTCCTTCGGCGAGCAGGACTCGACCCTGGAGAGCTACATCCGCCCGGCCTGGCCGGGGCTGGAGCACCGTGAGGTCGCCACCAACACCTGGGGCTACCTGACCCGCACGGTGCTGCCGCCCCGGGACCGCGAACTCGTCGGCGCCGAGTGGACCCGCCGGAACGTCAGCTCTCGGGGGCCGCTCGGGGCCGCCTACCGGGTGTGGGGCGACGGCCGTCGGATGGCCGCCGACTTCGACGCCGAGGACTACTTCGGCCAGTCCGGCAAGAGCGAGGAGCAGCTGCGGGAGGAGGGCTACCAGATCTGGTGCCCGCTTCAGGAGCCCGGCGCCTTCATCTCCGAGGGCGACACCTCCAACTTCACCCCGCTGATCCCCAACGGCCTGCGCTCCTGGGAGGACGCCACCTTCGGCGGCTGGGGCGGCCGCCAGGCGCCCGATCCCGCCCGCCCCGACACCCTCACCTCCGACATGGTCTTCGCCCTGCCGGGGGCGCCGGCGCCCACGCGCGACAGGCTCGTCGTCGACCATGCTCCTGGCGGCCCTGACGGCCCTGCGCCGCAGGAGTACCACATGACCCGCTGGTGGCGGGCCGTCCAGAACGAGTTCGCCGCCCGGCTCGCCTGGTCGGTGACCCCGCGCTACGAGGACGCCAACCACCCGCCGCTCGTCCTCGTCGCCGGCGCCCCCACTACCGCCGAGGGCGGGCTGGCCCGCGTCGTGCGCCCCGGCGAGGTCGTCACCCTGACCGCGACGGCCACCGACCCCGCAGCCTACGCCGAGCTCCTCGGGGCGGCGCTCGCCTGCGGCTGGGAGGGCTTCACGGGACGGGTCGTCCCCAAGGAGCCCGCGCACCCGAGGGACGTGCCGGAGGAGTACGTCATGCGGCCCTTCGACGTCCGGCTCGCCTACCTCGGCAAGCCGTGGTGCACGGTCCCGCTCGAGGTGGGACATGACGAGATAGGCGACGCGAGCGACGCGGACTGGGTCGACCTCGAGGACGCCGCCGCGGCATTCGCGGCGCTCGGCTTCCCCAGCCCGGGGCGGGCGCCGCTCATGCCGCTGGAGCACCAGGTGGCCCAGAAGCTGCATGCCGTCACCGGAGCGGGGGACAGGGCGCGCGACCTCGTCGACCTGCAGGTCGTGTTCTCGAACAGCGACATAGACCTCGCCGCGACGAGGCGCACGTGCGAGCGGCTCTTCGCCTACAGGCAGGGGCAGGCCTGGCCGCCGACGGTCGTGGCCCGCGAGGGATGGGACGAGCAGTACCGGGCGCTGGCCGAGAGCTTGGCGGTCATCCAGGACGTCGGCGAGGCGGTCGAGTGGGCCAACGCGCTCGTCTCGAGGATTGCCATGGCATAGCCCCCGGCGGCCACCGGCCCACTTCGGGAGGCCGACCGGGGCCTGTGAGCAGGCGCGCCCGAGGAGGGGACGGACTGGTGCGGGAACCCCTAGGACAGGTCCTTGCGCAGGTAGACGGCCTCGTCGTCCCTGTGGTCCTCGACGAAGCCCTGCTCTAGGAACAGCGCGATTGCGGGGTTGTCTGGGGCGATGTCGTCCCACAGCGTGACGACGCCCCTCTCCCTCGCGGCCTCGCAGAGGAGCCGGAGCCCCTCACTGCCGTGGCCTCGCCCCCTCTCCGACGCCAGGACTATGACATCGGCGAGGTGCATCCGCGCGCGCTCGTCGTAGTGGTAGGCGACCTCGCCGACGAACCCGCCGCCCTCGGCGTCCACGAGGTAGCGGTAGAACCTCTCGCCGTCGTTGCAGGCCACCCACCAGTCGTACCAGTCGTCCCACTCATCCTCTGGGAACGCTATGGTCCCGCCTCAGGCGTCGCTGTACGACATGGTCTCCGGGTCGGCCATGAGCGCCCGCCGGAACCACAGGTCGTCCCTCGTGGGCTCGTAGAGTCCGGTCACCTTCGCCTCCGCTGCATTCGCCAAATTGGATTGTCTCCAGAATTCTACCCCGTGAACGCGACGTCCCGCCGGGCGGGGCCCGGCACCTCGTCACCCCGCCTTGGGCACGTTTTTTGATCGATCCCCTTCGTCTCCCCCTGCGGGCAAGCCTCGCACACCGTCGCGGGCCCCTCCCACATCCCGCTCCCGGTGGCGGCGGGGGCGCTGCCCAGCCCACCCGTGCGCCCCCGCCTTGCATGGCATCCTCGCAGGGGGACCGAAGGGGATTCCCCGCCTGACCAGACGAGAGGACACGACATGCAGACACAGCTAGCCCTGAATCTCGGCATCGAAGAGAAGGTGGACGTGCGCAGCCTCATCGTCCACGGGGACATCGAGCGCGACACGCCCAAGGCCAAGCGGGAGCAGCCTGCCCCCGAGTGGGAGCGCGTGCTCTCGGACAGCGCGGACTGCGCGTTCCGCCGCAGGCTCGGCAACCGCAGCCAGCTCATGGTGATGCTCGCCACGCAGGAGCAGTGCTACGTGCTGGACGAGAGGACGGGGAGCCGCCACCAGCTCACCGCCGCGCGGCTCGACAGCTTCTGCAAGGGCGCGACCGGCGACGCCCTCACCCCGCCGTGGAGCGCCCGCCCGCTCCACGAGTACGACTCGCGCGGACGCGCCGCCGTGGTGTCGCTCATGGGCTGCGACGACTTCCTAGAGATGTGCAAGAGGGACATGGTGCGCGTGGAGCCGTGGGCGGCCTCGCGCATGGGCGGCAGCGCCCGCTGGAACCTCTGCGGCACGTGGGAGCAGGTCAACCCCGTGTGGCGCATGGTCGAGCCAGCCGTCGGCCACGCACACGCGCGGAAGGCATTGAGCGCCGCGCTCAGGCTCACGGGCTTTAGGGGCGAGGGGCGGGACTTCGCGTACGCCGAGTGCTTCCGCGACCGCATGCACGTGAGCCGCCTCGTGGAGGGGTGGGGGCGCGACCTCACGCGCGAGCTGCTGAGGGGCTACCTCGACGCATGCGCGGGGCATCCCGACACCACCATGGCCGACTTCCTGCCGCGCCTCTCGATGGCGCTGCGCACCCTCGCGTACCACGACATAGCCGTGGAGCCGCGCCGCGCGTGCGGGTACGCCCTGCACCTGCTGGAGGTGCCCGCCATGACCCGCCACGGGCGCGCCTACAACCTTCAGGTGTGAGCGGACTGCCTGTGCGAGCAGCAGGACGTGCGCGGGGGCGTCACCGACAGGTACCCCGCCAACCTCGCCGCCATCGCCCGCGAGATGGAGCACGAGCGCGAGCTGCGCCGCCACCAAGCCAGCGACGAGGCCATAGCCCGCCGCGCCGCCGAGCTGGACGGGAGGTCGTTCGAGTCGGACGGCCACATCATCCGCCCCGCCGCCAGCGTGCAGGAGATGCTGGACGAGGCCAACGCCCAGAGCAACTGCGTGGCGGGCTTCATAGACAAGTACGCGCGGGGCGACACCGAGATTTGGCTCATGCGCCGCGCCGACAGCCCCGACGTCCCGCTCGTCACCGTAGAGGTGCGCGACGGGCGAATCCGTCAGGCGTTCCGGAGCCACAACAGGCAGGTGACCGCCGAGCAGCGGCGCGTGCTGAGGGACTGGTGCAGCGGCGTGGGCTACCACGCGCCGAGGGATTGGAGGATGCGGGCGCTGGAGGCGTAGCGCCGAGCGGGCAGGCCACGCCGGGGAGGGGCGGGACACCCCTCCCCATGTGCGGTTTCGTGGAGACGGAGCCGCGAGGGCGACGCGCTGGCCATGCCCCAGCGCGCACCGCCGCCGCATGGCTCATGGGGGTTCGCCATGGGCGCGGCGGCGGGACCGGTGTCCGCGCGGGAGCGCGGGTTCTCGATACGCCCGCCCACCCAGCCCCAGGCAACGACGGGAGGACGATAAGACACCCATTGTTGTCGGCGGATTCGCATATAATTGAGAAGTCGCACTTGAAAGGGGGCAGGGCTCCATGCTGACCTTCGCACTCGGCCCGCACGACCTGCGCGTCCATGTTGATGACGCAGCAAGCAACACGGACTACTTCTGCCCGGTGTGCGGCACGCCCCTCATCCCCAAGAGAGGCAGCATCCGCAGGCATCACTTCGCCCACAAGGGCGAGAAGTCATGCTCGGACACGTGGTCACGCGGCTACGACGAGTCGGACTGGCACTACTCCTGGCAGGAGCGCTTCCCGAAGGAGAACCGTGAGGTCACGCTCGAACTCGGCGACATCCGCCACAGAGCCGACGTCCTCACCGGCAGGACCGTCGTCGAGTTCCAGAGGAGCGCGCTGCGCCCCGAGCAGTTCAACGACCGCAACACGTTCTACCAGGACCTCGGGTACAAGGTCGTGTGGCTCTACGACCTGCGCGACCAGTTCCGGGACGGCCTTATCTCAGAGACCGGAGGCGCACGACCCGCCTTCACATGGGAGAACCCGAGGAAGGCCTTCAGGGCTTACGACCTCGAGAGGGGCAACGTCGACCTCTTCTTCCAGCTGAGGGACGAGGAGGGCGGCGCCTGCATCGTGAGGCCGCAGAACGTCTCCCCGGACGGCTTCGAGTCCTTCGATGCACAGAGGTGGATGAGCGCGGACGACTTCCTGTCCTACGTCGGCCTCCGTGACGGAGCCTGCGAGGCGCCGGAGATGAGGCCGCTTGAGCCGAACAAGTCCTACCTCAGCTTCAAGGCGCGCTACGACGTGCGGCTCGACCGGCAGCAGGAGCGCGCCGCACAGACGGTACGCGGCGCGACGCTGCTCCTCGCCGTCCCCGGGAGCGGCAAGACCACCACGCTCGTGGCTAGGCTCGGGTACCTCATGCTCGAGCGGGGGATAAGGCCGGAGACCATCGCCTGCATCACCTACACCACGGCTGCAGCAGAGGAGATGCGGAGCCGCTTCGCCGCATGGTTCGGCAGCCCCAATGTCGCAGAGAGAATCACCTTCTGCACCATCAACGCGCTCGCGGAGAGGGTCTACGAGGACGGATGCCTCCGCCTCGGCACCACGCCCAGGAGCGTGGACAAAGAGGCGACGAGGAGACTCCTGCTCGAGGCATGCAGGAAGGTCCGCAACGCCTACGTCAGCGAGGGCGACCTCACCGACGTCGAGACCGCGATCTCGTACGTGAAGAACATGATGCTCCTGGGCGACGAGAACGCCATCGCCGACATCTCTGCGGGCGTCGAGGGGTTCGCGAAGATACTCGGCCTCTACCAAAGCGACCTGCAGGGGCGCGGGCTCATGGACTTCGACGACCAGATCCTCCTCGCCTTCGAGGCGCTGGACAACGACCGAGAGCTGTGGCGTTCGTGGCACGAGCGCTTCCGCTACTGGTGCGTCGACGAGGCTCAGGACACCTCGAAGGCCCAGCACAACCTGATCTATCGGATCGCAGGCAGGGGCGGCAACGTCTTCGTGGTCGGCGACGAGGACCAGAGCATCTTCGGGTACAGGGGCGCGTACCCCAAGGCGTTGCTCGACTTCAAATACGTCTACGCCAACGCCTTCACCATCAAGATGGAGCGGAACTACCGCTCGGGCGAGGAGATCGTTGCCGCGGCGTCCAGCTTCATCAGGCGCAACAAGGGCCGCTTCGACAAGGGCATGAGCGCAGACAGGGGCGGCGGGGCCACCGTGCGAGCGCTCCCCGCAAAGTCAAGGACAGACCAGTGGCGGGCCGTATTCGACCTCGTCCGCGACGGGAATCGCGAGACCGCCGTCCTCTACCGCGACAACGACGCGGCAATCCCGCTCGTGGACAGGCTGCTTAGGGAGGGCGTCGCCTTCCGATTGCGAAAGGGCAAGAGGACCTACTTCGACTCCCCCGTCGTGAGGGACGTCAGGGGCTTCGTCGCGCTCGCGCGCGACCCCTGGAACGGCGAGGCGTTCATGAGGGTCTACCACAAGGCGAGCTGCTTCCTCAAGAAGAGGGATGCGGAGTGGGCGGTAAGAAGGTCGCGGAGGGGTGGCCCCAGCATACTCGAGGCCCTCGTCGCGCAGATGTCCGGCTACAGGAAGCCGTGGGAGGTCGAGAGGGACACCGAGAACGCCGAGAGGTTCGGATCCCTCATAAGGGGTCTGTCGGACACGGCCCCCACCGCAGCGCTCGCCTCCCTCGCTGGCGGCGGATACGGGGAGTACCTCGAGGAGCACGGGCAGTCCACCACCAAGCTCGACATACTCCGGGACCTCGCGGAGAGGGAGCCGGACTTCGACGGGCTCTTCGCAAGGCTCGACGCCCTCGACGAGCTTTTCAAGAACCCCGCCATCCCGGAGGATGGCTGCAGACTCACCCTCTCGTCCGTTCACTCCGCGAAGGGGCTCGAGTTCGACAGGGTCGTCGTCATGGATGCGGTCGACGGCATCTTCCCCTCGACAAGGCCCAACGTCCTCGACAGGTCCAAGGACTCGTCCGCCACCCACCAGGAGGAACGTCGCCTTTTCTACGTGGCCATCACCCGCGCCAGAGACGAGCTCGTGCTCGTACGGCCCGAGGGCGAGAGAACCCCGTTCGTGGATGAGATCATCCCCAGGGACACCTCCCCCTCGAGGAAACCGGGGGTGCCGCCACGGCAGCGTGCCGCCCGCGCCGACGTGGCGAAGCACAAGGGCAAAGGCGCCGACCCCGCGCGCCGACCCCGCGCGCTGGCGCAGACCAGGCCGTCAGACCCGCGCTACGACGTCGGCAGCTGGGAGGTCATGGAGAGGCCCTCCCCAGGCAGGCGCGTCGTGTCCAACGGAGACATGGACGCCCTGATAACCGACACGTGGGCCGGGAGGACGGTCGAGATGGTGGTGGACCTCGAGCCGGAGATCCTCGCCGAGGTCGGCGGTCATATCGACGAGCTGTCATATGGGGCAAGCGAGTTCGCGCTCTGCCTCTCCGCGACCGCCCAGCAGGCAGCGGGAAACGCCTCCGTCACGCTGTGGAGCGACGACGGCATCACCGTCAAGGTAGACAAGAATCTCGCCCCGTGCCTATCTGCCGCGCAGGCGCTTGCCGAACGGGGCATTGCCCTCACTATGACCATCCGTGACGACGCGGGGAGGGTCCTTGGAAGGAACGTCGACCACGTAGACACCGAGTCTCTCTCGATACGCCTCTCCACGGGCAACCTTGGCGTCTACTGAGAATCGGGGCTACTCGTCCTCGTCGTCGTCCGGGGCGATGACCCACATGTCCTCGTGGTCGTCCCAGACGTACACCTCGCAGTCCAGGTCGCCGCGCCCGGAGCGGACCGCGTGGACCTCGTCCACGTAGACGTCCCTCTCTGCGTCGCCGGGCTCGACGACCCTGAAGGAGAGCCAGCACTCCATGCCCCTTACCGACGTGGGGATGTCCACGGTGACCCTCCACCAGAAGCCGCGGTCCTCGGTGCGGCCCATCTCCTCGACGCGCCACGGGCGCGTCTCCCAGCCCGGCGCCGGGTCCGGCACCGCGTGGCCGACGAACCACCCCACCGTCTCCTCGATGTCACGCTGGTAGTCCATCTACCCCTTGTACCGCCTTGCTGTCATTCAGGCACCCCTAAGACCGCGAAGATTATGCTGCAACGCAAGCCCCACTCAGGGACTTCCTATTACCACTCGAGACTGACGACGTGGTACTTCGACTCAATGCCAGCCCACCGTAGTCTGCTTCTACAAGTCTCGAGACAATACCTAAACCCAGGGTAAGGAGCAATACAATCAACGATTGCTTGCGCTGTGCCTTGTTCAATACGCTGACGTTCTCGGCGACCTGTCGTTGGAAGCGCGCCTGTTCCCGCTCGAAAAAGCTCGCCCTCTCCTCTGCGGAAAGACGATTGTCTTCCATGATGACGTCAACGTACTTTTGATGGGCCGCATCATCCGACAATATAAGCGTCTCCTCGACGAACCCCCTCATGTCTACTATCGCGTGCTCGGCAGGTTCGACCTTATTCTCGGTATAACTTAGCTCGGTCGAGCTTTTGCTCTTCGCGTCACCCATTTTTCCTCCTCCTAGCGGCAAGCGCCACCTCCGTCCAATCCAGCGGCTCCGTCTCAGCCGTCACTCCAAGCTTCTCGGCAATCGCCGGGTCGCCCAGTTTTACATAGCAATACTCCCTCGCGGGGCCCTCCCATTCATCAAGCAATACGGTGGCGAACGCACCGACGGCGTCACGCGAAACGCCATCCGCAGCCGTAGCTGCTATCGTCTGCGCTACCAACCTGAGTTTGAGGTACGGTTCGCCCCAGATTCTCAGGTCGTCGAGCAGCAGCGGAACCAAACGGGAAAGCGTCTCGTTCTCTGGATGGCGAGCAATCCATGCATCGAGCAGGTGCCGAATGGCGATGTACTGGACGACGGTAACAGTCGAGGTCCCAGTCTCGAGCTTGCTCACGCTCTGACGCGACAGGCCTAGCATGTCACCGAGGTCGCCCCCCGACCAACCGGCGATCTTTCGGATAGAGGGAAGGTTCTCCCTCAGCCGGTGAACCATCACGTCTCTTAGTTCCGCATTCGTCATAGCTCCTCCTTTCATGCGGCAGGATAGCATTCGAATGACATGTTGTCAACTTTAAGTTACATGTTTCTAAAACACGACAATAGTATTCAGCCAAACGGTACAGACCAAACCCCTAGCCCATGCATGAGATGCAAATACTCGCCGCGCGGACGCGGCCCGCAAGCGGGCCGGTGCTCTGGGTTTCCGACACCCCGGCTGCGCCGGGGATTTGTGCGGATCCCCTATCCTCGCCGCGCCGTCGAAAACCCGGCTGGCACGAGCCGCGAGCGCGACCCCAGGCCCCTCGGTCGCCGCCAGCGTGGCACAGGCTGCGCGGGCGGGCACCCTTACGCCCGCCCGCTTCGCCAGGCGCTCCTGAGGGCGAGGGGGCCGCGCCCCGCCCGCAAACGGGCCCCCACGACCCCCTCCGCTTGCCCTTTTGGCGTCGACCGAGGGGAGGACAGGCCGACCCTCACCCGTCCGAAGGGGGCAACCATGAACGAGACCACCGCAACCGCCGAGCCGACCGCCGCCACCTGCCAGCGCTGGGACGCCACCGCGCCCGTCACGGGGGACTACCTCGCCGACTGCGCGGAGCTCGCCCGCGAGGCGCTGTCGCACGTGGGCTTCACGCACTTCGAGGAGACGCCCTACCCCGACGTCCTCGCCTGCCGAGAGGGAGACCTGCCCGTGACCGTCGCCGTCATGGCCGTACCCGCCGAGGCCTTCGGCATGACCATCGGCGACCTTGAGGCGCTCATCGACGACGACGTGCGCGCCCACGGGGCGGCCCTGTGCATAGGGCGCGCGCTGCTGTCCGGGGAGGCCCTGCCAGAGCGGTTGCGCTTCGACGTCGTGGGCGTGTGCATGAGCGCCACGGAGCCGCGCGTGCGCGTCCACCACGTGCGCGGGGCGTGGCAGTTGTAGCCGTGGCAGCACACATCGCGCGTCGGGAGCGCTCCCCACCACGGGGAGCGTTTCCTTTTGTGCAGAGTTTGTGCAGGTCAGGTGCCGTGAGGGCACGCGGCCGGGGCCGCGCCACGGCGGAGGCCAAGCCCCTCCGCCGCCCGTCCCGCACGCGCAGGCACCCCTAACGCTTGTGGGGACGGGATGGGGGTTCGCAAATGCTAGTTGCGTCACCCTATATCCCAAACAGCCGTTAGCAGAGGCCAAGGATGGGTATAAAGGATGAATTGTCAACCGAATGATTGGAGCTTGATGCCTGAGCGCAGCAGATATCACCTGAACACCGCAAACCTTACCTCCTATGAAGACCGCTTCAGGCAGCTCTACTGGCGAATAATCTGGACTCACAAAATTCACGAGAAGCAGGCGGACATCTACTCTGCTGAGCGGACGCGGGTCGATGTCTCGGCAATGGTGTTGACGGCTGTTTCTGGTTGCGGGATCCTTGCCGCCAGCCAGCTTGCCACTCTTCCCTTCAACGTCATTCCAATCGCTATCGCAGCTGCTGCAATCTTCTTGGACCTGAAGTCCCACATTACGGACTATGGTGCCATGATTACCGAACAGCGCATGAGCGCGAAGCGCTTCCTGTCGTTGCGCGAGGAGTCTCTCGACCTCATAGCTGCGACACATGATGACGCACTCGATCAGGATGCGGCATGCTCCGCACTCGCGAGTCTCGAGATCGAGTACGAGCGCGCATGTTGCCTCTCTCCCAGGACAACGGGCAGGGCTGTCGCCCAAGCCGAGAAGGCGCTAGGCGGAGGAGACGTCCTGGCCTCAGACGAGAAGATTGACCAGTTTCTCCCCGAGCGTCTGAGGAGGAGCTGATGGATTCTCTTTCCGCTGACCTCGAGTCCTTCTTCTCGTCCATTCACATGGATTCGACCGAGGAGTACGACGGCACCATCAAGTCGGTCGCGAAGGTGCTCAACCGACACTACTATGGTTCTGACTCCGAGGTGGACCATATGCTGGTAGTCGGCTCAGTGGGTCGGAGAACCGCAGTCTCTGGCACGAGCGACCTCGACCTCCTCTACGAGCTCCCCCATTCCGAGTACTCCCGTTTCAACTCGTACAAGGACAATGGTCAGTCTGCTCTCCTGCAAGCCGTCAAAGAGGTGCTCCTCAGCAGATGGCCCAAGACAAACGTGAAGGGTGATGGCCAGGCTGTCGTGATCTCCTTCACCGACCGCAATTTCAGCATCGACCTCGTCCCCGCATTCGAGCAGGCGGACGGGTCATTCAAGTATCCGGACTCGAACAACGGAGGAAGCTGGAAGAGGACGGACCCCATTCCCGAGCAGCGCGAATGCCGCCGTGACGCGAAAACGTCCGAGGGCAACTCGCTCAGACTGTGCAATGCGCTCCGCGTCTGGAAGGACGAGCAGGGCTTCAGATTCGGCGGCCTGCTCATCGATACGCTGGTCCACAACTTTCTCGAGACGAAAGGCGACTATCTGTCTTTCGACAACGAGGCGGGATACAACATGCTCGTCGACACTTTCACCTGGCTGTCGAGGCAGAATGCCGAGCAGGGCTATTGGCTGGCCCTAGGGAGCAACCAGCAGGTCCGCGACAAAGGGAAAGGTGCCTTTGTCCGTCGTGCAACCAGAGCCAAAGACATGCTGTCTTCGGCAGACGACGAAGAGGAGCGGCGAGACGCGCTAGAGACTATGTTCGGCAAAAGGTTCAAAGCTGTCGAGACCTCCGAATCCAAAACGGCACGCGATGAGTTGGTCTGGGCCAGAAAATATGGACACACCCCAAGGGAGGAGTTTGTCGAGGACAGGTTCATCGTCGACATCCGCAACAGCGTCGCCATCGACTGCAAGGTCACCCAACAGGGATTCAGAACCATGGCCCTGCGAGACATGCTTCGGAGAAGAGTGCCCCTCCTGCGCATGAAGACCCTCGACTTCTACATCGTCTCCACCGACGTGCAGGCACCGTACGATGTTTACTGGAAAGTCCGCAACCGGGGCAGGGCGGCGTTCGAGAGACATCAGGTGAGGGGACAGATTACCAGGGACGCTGGGCGCCACGCGTGCATCGAACACACCTCTTTCGTCGGTCCCCATTATGTGGAGTGCTACATCATCAAAGATGGTAAGTGCGTGGCGCGCGACAAGATTGACGTCCCCATCAAGGAGCGCTGACACATCCGTGCCGCATCATACGGACGCGAGGCGTAAAGACAGCCCACCAACCTGCGATGAGGTTAGTGGGCTGTCACAAACCGAGGCTCATTGCCTCGTATGAAAGAACCAGTGGGGCTAGGAAATCATCTCCACGATGTTCAGCCCAGACTTAAGCACGTGGCTGCCATCGGGAGCACAGCCGCTGGTGAAGATCTCGTTCCAGTAGTTCTGAGTCTGCTTGCCCGAGAAGATGGTGTCGGCGAGCGCCCTGTTCTTCCAGATGGGCAATGCGGCGTAGTTCAAGACGAAGCGCTCGAGGTTCTCCCAGACCTGCTCGGGGAATTCAACCATGAACAGGCCTTTCTCCGAATAGTTGACTCCGCTGAACGTCATGGAGTAGGTGATGACGCGAATCATCATGGGCACGATGGCGAGAAGTATCTCCTCCTTGCTCATGCGATAGGCAGCCAAGTGGTCATTGGTGATGGCTGCGTCGTTGCCCTTGGCTACGTTGCTCTCAATGCGGTAGGTGCCAATCTCGGGCTCGAACTTGTCGACGTAGATTCTGTCGGCCAGGATATTGAGGAACCGGATTATCTGCCTGCGCTCGATCTGCCTCGGGTTGCGGTCCTCCTCCTCGCGGAAGTCCAGCGGGGTGTCGAGAATGAGCTTGGAGTCGATGAGGCGAGCAAGGATCGCCTTGTCGTACGAGCTGTAGGAGAGCGGCAGCTCCTTGCGCCTACCGTCGAAGTTGTGATGTACGCGGTGAGCCGGTTGTCCGGCGAGTGTGTGATCTGGTTCTTCTGGGCCTCAATTATGTACTTGCGCAGGTCTGCCTGTCCCTTGAAGTAGCTCACGAGGCTCTGTTCCGAGAATCCGAACTCGTCCGCAGCCATCTCGTGCTCTGTCTGGTAGCGTTGGATGCGCTCGCCGTAGAGCGTGTTGGATAGCTGGTGCATGATCGACTTGTCGAAAGCGACCTGCTTGAGCCTGCTCCCTGCGTTGGTGTTCGTCGTGATGAGTCTCTGGACGTCTGGATCTATGAACAGGCGCATGAGGATCTTGGTCTGGCCAAGGAGCAGCTGGGCAGCCGTCTTGTGTTGGCCGTCGAAGATTTTGATTCGCCCTTCGTCGAGGCGAGCGAGGCAGACCTGCAGCTGCGGGTTGCCACGGTGGAACTCCTTGATGAGCCCGCCGATACGCGTGTTGATGCCACGGGGGTTGATCAGCTCATCGTGGAAGGCGTACTCGTGGGGAATCTCGATGAAAACCGTCCGCTCGCCGGAAAGCTTATCCGTAAAAATCGGCAGCGTCTGCTTCAATCCATCACCGAAAGCAACGACGAAGGTGTCGCCATCGACCTTGATCTTGGGGTCGGCCTTGCTGCCTCCGAAATAGGCGAGTACGTCTGCCAGCGTTGCCGTCCTCGTTCCGGCTTTCTCCTGGATGACGCGCAGCCTCTCGAGAACCTGGGCTACTCGCAGGTCAGAGTCTTGCTTGCGCTTGTTGCACCCGGAATGTGTCAGAGCGAAGTTGCTGGGAGAGTCTTTGCCGCCGCTCGCAAGGGGCTCGATGTGGTCGACATCCGTCTCCTCGACATCCATGTCGATCTCGCGCCCGCAGATGTAGCATCGACCGTTCTGCGCTTCATGCAGGTCTGACTTGAGATGCCTGTATTCTTCGGCAGAGAGCGCCGCAAGGTAATTCGAGTGCGCCATCAATCCATCCCTCCATTAACCAGCTCGAGCAAATCGCCGTAGTTGGTGACCTCGTGATACCTCACGTCGCTCGTGTTTGCCTCGTTAAAGAGCTTCTTCGCGCAGGCGATCTTCGCATCCTCCACGCCGCGCAGCTCTAGGGTGTCCAGCGTGCCCTTGGTCTCGGCGACGAAGTAGACATGCCGCACCATACCTTGTTTGAAGGCGATGGCCCAGTCGGGAGCGTAGTTGCCCACGGGCGTGGGTATGGCGAAGGTCCTTGGCAGCTTGGCGTACACCTCCACCTCATCGGCGGTGTCCAGCGCTTGGGCGAACACCGCCTCGCCGTCGGAGTCGGGGAAGACGTAATCCTGGATGCCACGGCTAACGCTCATGGCACTGCTCGCGTTGCGCGGCATGCGCTCGGTGAAGATGGTCGTGTCGTATTCGTCATCTATAGCGTGGTACTCCACGTGGTCGACGATCATCGTGGCCTTCTCGCTCACGATGAGCTTGGCCACCTTGGCGATGAACTCCTCGGGGTTCTTGGCGTACAGGGCGTACTTGGCCGGGTGGATCTTGGCGAGGATGGCGGCGGCGGTGCGCCGGGTGATGCTCGCCTGGGCGGCCACCTCGCCCAGGAGGTCGTAGGTAACGCCCGTCACGGCCCCCGCGTCGACCTTCTCCTGCGCGGTGCGCCTCACCCTGAACTGCCCGGAGTCCAGGTCGTCGCGGCTCAAGGATTCGTGCTGCGTTCCCACGGTCATGGCGTAGGCGAGCTCGCTCACCATCAGGTCCTTGTCGATGCGCGCCACGGCGTGCTCTATGAGCTCTGCGCTGTCGAACTCCACCGTGTAGGCGTACTTGCCGTGGATGCGGCCCCACAGCTCCTGGAAGGCCGCACGCTCGAAGTTGTCGTTCAGCTTGTTGGCGGCGACCTTCGTCTCCAGGCCGTTGCTCACCATGCCGTCGAGAACGTGCGGGTCGTATACGCTCCTCACCAGCGCCTCGATGGCCGGGGCCTTGGCCCGCATGTCCTCGGGCAGACGCTCCACGGCCACGAGGTTGAAGCCCTCCTCGCGGAAGCGCTCGGTCGGCGTGCCCTCGTAGTCGATGTAGTTGTTCTGCAGCAGCCACGCGTAGGCAATCTTGGACTCCCTATCGCTGAATGTGACCTCGGTGGAGTCAGGCATCGTGACGGCCTTGCCCTTGAGGAAGCCGTCGGTGACGTGCGTGGGCCTCGCGTGCAGGCCGCTTGCGATGTCGCTCTGCAGCGACGCTGTGAAGTCGTTGTAGCTCTCGGAGGCGATGACGGTGAGCACGTTGACGGAGTGCACCTCCTCCTCGCCGAGCGTTGCCAGGTCCTGCCGCTCGCCGGTCGCGTCCACGCACAGGCGCAGCCCGCGCCCGACCTCCTGGCGCTTGCCGGTCTCGTTGTCGGAGTGCTTGAGCGTGCAGATCTGGAAGATGTTCGGGTTGTCCCAGCCCTCGCGCAGCGCGGAGTGGGAGAAGATGAACCGGCACGGCTCGTCGAACGACAGCAGCCGCTCCTTGTTGCGCAGGATCAGGTCGTAGGCGCTCTCGTCGTCGGACTCGTCGCTGCCGCGCTTGACTGTAGAGTCGACCTGGCGGTTCGTCTTCTTGTCTATGGAGAAGTAGCCCTTGTGCGTGTCGTGCGCGGAGATGCCCGTCAGGTAGGCGCGGTAGGGCCCGTTGAGCGGCAGCTGACCCAGGTGCTCCTCGACGTAGCGCTCGTACTCCTCCTCGAACATCCTGCCGTAGCCCACGGTCAGCTCCTCGCCGTCCTCGCCGTAGGCGCGGTAGCGTGCAACCTCGTCGATGAAGAAGAGCGAGAGGCACTTGATGCCACGCGCGAACAGCGCCTCCTCCTTCTCGAGGTGGCTGCGGATCGTCTCGCGTATCTGCACGCGGCACATGTCCTCCTCTGCGGAGTCACCGTACACCTCGCCCTTGAAGACGACCTGCCCGTTGAGGAAGCGAACGCAGGCGGTCTGCCTCTCCATGTCGGGGATGATACCGTCGGGTGCGATGGTGAAGTCGCGGTACGCCTCAAGCTTGGTGGGGCCGCTCGCGTCGTAGATGGAGTCGCCCACGTCGAAGCGCCCGACCACCTTGCGCACTGCGCCGTTCGCGCCCAGGTACTTGTGCTCGATCACGGCCACGGGCGGCTTGTTCATGCTCACGATGACGTCCTGCAGGTACAGGTAGCTGTCGGTGCCGCGCATGTGCTTGAGCTCGAAGCCCTTCACCTCGATACGCTTCACCAAGCGCTGGTTGTACGCGTCGAGCGTGTCCAGCTCGAAGACTAAGTTGTGCAGCGGGTCGCCCTTACGGTCGCGCGGTATCGTCGCGGAGTAGCACAGGCAGAAGAGCGGGCTGAAGCGCCTGATGCCGTCCTGAGTCGCCTTGCCTCCCATCTTCTGTGGCTCATCCTGGATGATGATGGGGTTGTTCGCGGCGATCACGTCGATGGGCTTGCGGCTCTGGAAGTCGTCCTGCGGCTCGAATATCTTGCGGGCATACTTGTTCTTGGCGCCTTCTTTCATAGAGGTGTTGAACGCCTGCATGTTGATGATCATGCAGCAGATGCCGTCGTCCTCTGCGTAGCGGTCGAGCTCTGTCAGCCTGTCGCTGTTGTAGACGAAGTAGCGGATGCGCTTTCCGTACTGCTCGAAGAAGTGCTGCTCGGTTGTCTCGAAGGTCTTGTTCACGCCCTCGCGGATGGCGATGGAGGGTACAACCACGATGAACTTGGACCAGCCGTAGAGGCGGTTCAGCTCGAACATCGTCTTGATGTAGACGTAGGTCTTTCCCGTGCCAGTCTCCATCTCCACGTCCAGGCAGATGCCGCCGATGTCGGTGGAAAGCGAGGCGGACTCCATGATCTGTCCCGCCTGCTGCACGCGCCGCACGTTGCGCAGCAGCGCGTCGGACGAGAGCGCGAGGGTCGCGTTGCCGTAGCCGGTTTCGGACTGCGATGCCGCCTCGAAGCCGGTGAGGGCCAGCTCGCCGTGCCTGCCGACGATGCGCCCAAGGTCGCGAAGGTACGCGAGCGGCGCCTGGTTGGGCTGCCCCTCGAAGACGTCGGTCACGGCACGTGCTGCCTCGGTCTGGTAGTCCTATATCTTGAACTTGAACTGCATGGCTCGACCCCTAGATCACTCGACGGATGGTGTCGGGGCTGTAGGTCTTGAACAGCTCCTCGAAGTTGGCTGCGGCCGAGTCATCTGCGAGCGATGCGTCGCGGAAGACGGCGTAGATGGGCCGTTCCTGCGCGATCTTCTCGATGACGTTGGTGCCGACCTCGGTGTCGAAGCAGGCGATGAGCTGGCCGTCGTTCACGTTGAAGCATTTCACGCCATCAATCTCGAATTCCTCGACATGGGCGGAATATGGGATGCGGAAAGATGGGAGTACCTGGAAGAGCAGATCTTCGGGCGTACGGTCATCCTTGAGATTGTCGATGAAGTCGTAGAGTGTTGCCTGGTTTTGATTGCCCGGCTCGGAGTACGTGTCGCGGAAATTCGAGCTGTCGATGCGCAGGACGCGGAAACCGGTGTCCAGTGCAATCTTCGGCGTTTCGCCAAGTTGCAATTGCCTATTAGCCTCATCCACTTCCGAAAGTATCTTTGATCCTGCGCGGCGTATACGCTCCTCGCCAATCTCGCATAGTGATTTGAAGTTCCCAGTGGCTTCTTCGGGAATCTGAACCAGAATAAATTTGGCTCTTCGGGGTTTCTGGTGGGTAGCACGGGCTAGGTCGAATCGCAAGCGAGCGCGTCGAACGACAGCCCTCCCAGCCCGGGGAAGATCGCGGTGGTGAAGTATCCCACGTTGCGGAATCCCCTGGCCGCCCTCTTGACGGGCCGTGTGAGCGAGTTGGCGCCCTCGAGGTAGGCGTTGGCGGGCCTGCCGTCGAGGTAGCCGGGTATTCCCTCCCTGTTCTCCCGGATCGTCCTGGCGACCTTCCCCGTCTCGGGGACGTCGGGGTGCGCCGTCCAGCCGGGGAGCCT
>ERZ773022.1262-NODE-1262-length-17428-cov-18.697577_pt1 | contig 17428 bp, 14 predicted proteins | sample MGYA00580839_ERZ773022 | MGnify/ENA primary metagenome ERZ773022 (study PRJEB29015, sample SAMEA2738020) | human oral metagenome | biome: human oral; feature: human-associated habitat; material: dental | place: China | collected 2044 ... | reverse complement strand
GTGCTCAACTCCACTCCCAACGACGGCAGGTGGAGACGCGCGACCTCCTCGTCCAAGTGTTTCGGAAGCAGATACACGCCGGGCGGGTAGGACTCGGGCCTGAGGAACAGTTCCATCTGGGCCAGCACCTGGTTGGTGAACGAGTTACTCATCACGAAAGACGGGTGCCCCGTCGCGTTGCCAAGGTTCAGCAATCGGCCCTCACTCAACACGATCACAGCGTGCCCGTCCGGGTAGACCCATTTGGCCACCTGAGGTTTGATCTCGGTCTTCGTCACGTCCTTCCGAGCTGCGAGCCCAGCCATGTCGATCTCGTTGTCGAAGTGCCCGATGTTGCCGACGATGGCCTGATGTTTCATCCTGGCCATGTGCTCCTCGAGGATGACGTCGCGGCACCCAGTGGCGGTGACGAAGATGTCGCCGATTCCCACCACCGATTCGAGTCTCGATACCTGGAATCCGTCCATCGCCGCCTGCAGGGCGCAAATCGGGTCCACCTCGGTGACGATGACCCGCGCTCCCTGGCCGCGCAGCGACTCGGCACACCCCTTGCCCACATCACCGTAACCGCAGACCACGGCCACCTTTCCACCGATCAGGACGTCGGTAGCGCGGTTGATGCCATCAACCAAGGAGTGACGGCAGCCGTACCTGTTGTCGAACTTGGACTTGGTTACTGAGTCGTTGACATTGATGGCCCCGAACAACAGGGCACCGTTGCGATGCATCTCGTAGAGGCGGTGGACGCCAGTGGTGGTTTCCTCCGTGACCCCGAGGATGCCTGCGGCAAGGCTCTCGAAGTCCAGCTGGCCCAACGCATCCCGCAGGGCAGCCTTGACGACGAGGGTCTCCTCCGGATCTGCCGGGTCGTCGGCAGGCACGGCCCCAGCGCGCTGGGCCGCGACACCTTCGTGAACGAACAGGGTGGCGTCACCGCCATCGTCGAGGATCAGGTTGGGGTTCGTCTCGCCAGGCCAGTCGAGGATCTGGCGAGTGCACCACCAGTACTCCTGGAGCGTTTCACCCTTCCACGCGAAAACGGGCACGCCCCTGGGGTCCTCAGGAGTGCCGTCCGGGCCGACGACGACGGCGGCCGCTGCGTGGTCCTGGGTGGAGAAGATGTTGCAGGAGGCCCACCTCACCTCTGCGCCGAGCGCCACGAGGGTTTCGATCAGCACCGCGGTCTGGACGGTCATGTGGATCGATCCCGCAATGCGAGCACCTGCCAGAGGCTTTGACACCGCGTATCGTTCACGCATGGCCATCAGGCCAGGCATCTCATGTTCGGCGAGGGTGATTTCCTCACGACCGAAATCAGCCAGGGACAGGTCTGCTACACGGAAGTCAAATGTCACGTTCCGGAGTCTACGCCCGAGCCTGCTGCCATGCTCGACGAGTCGGGGGTTGGGCGCTGTGCCTCGGCTCTTCGGATGGCTTTTCCCGGTCTTCCTGTTTTCTGCTATCTGCTCTTAGCCCCGCCCAGGCCGATACCCAGGTAGGTGGCGGCGTAACGTCCCTGGAGCAGCAGAGTGACGTAGCGCTCCACGTCTGAGGCTCCCAGCTCCGCCATGCCGGAACTGATGTGACACACCCGCACCCCGACGCTGTCAGCCAGGCGCGTCAACCTTCGGGCAGTCTCTGTCATCGGCTCCGGCACCTGGTCCGCGTCGAGCAGCAGCAATGCAGGACCAATCTCGGCGTCCTGTTCAAAGGGGTCGGTGAACACGTCTCGTCGGGGCGTGCCGAGCAGCACCGCTTCCAGTTCCTCCGCATCCGCGGCCAGAGCGACCCGGCCGCTGGCCCGCCGCAACGTCTCAGCGATCCGCCGGGAGGCGCGCCCCGCCAGCGTCGTACCTCCCCACACCAGGGGAAACGAGTCGGCCAGCCCTACAGCCAAGTCCTTGCCCGGGTTGTCCCCGAGAGGACGCGCTGGAGAGCAACGAACCGCGACGGTATCTGCGGCCGACGCGGCGAGCTCAACGTCCACCGCGGGTCCTAGCTCCAGCTGACCCAGCAACGCCAGCACCGCGATGGCCGCGGCCATGGGGTCGTCAGGCGGGGTGGGCAGGTGGGTGGTCAGCGAGCCCTTGCTCACCGCTGCCAGCGCCGACTCCTCCGGGGCAGCAACTATGACGGTGGCTCCTCTGCGAACGGTTTCAGCCAGGCAGCGAACCTCCCACGTCGGGGCGTCGTGGGAACCGAGCGCAACCACCAGGTCAAGCGGCCCGACCCACGCGGGCAGAGCCGGCCCGGGCCACGCCATGAAAGGCACGGGACAGGCGGGCTCCAGAACAGCTCGCACCAGCCTCGCTTCTGCCCCCAGCACAATCACTCCACGAGGTCGATCCGCGCGGGCAAGTCGCCCAGCGGGCTCGCTCAAAGCGGCACGCCTGATTCGGGCGCCGGCTGATGCGAGCCACCACAGCGACTCGTCATCAGTAAGATCATCGGCTTCCAGGCGGGAGTCATCGAACCACGCACGAGACATCCGAGAACCTCACTGGGTGTTTCGCGCCTGGTCGATCAACAGGACCGGGATGCGATCCTCCACAGGGTAGGCCAGCCCACAGGACGCGGATGTACACACCAGTTCGGAACGCTCGTAGTCAACGGCGAACTTGGCATGACACGCCGGACAAGCCGCGATGGCCAGGAACTCCGTGGACAGTTCCGTGGTGGCCTCAGTCATCGTTTTCTCCTTCTTCCCCGTGGACGAGCGTCAGCACTTCATCCCGCAACCGGGCCATGGTTTCTGCGTCCCGGGCCTCGACGTTGAGTCGAAGCAACGGTTCCGTGTTGGAGGGACGCAGGTTGATCCACCATCCAGCCTGTTCATCGCGGATGGTCAGACCATCCCAATACTCAACGTCGCCTCGTCCCTCGAACACCTCAGCGACGCGTTCCATCACGACTCGGTGATCGGTGACGGTGGAATTGATTTCACCGGAACGCCGGTAGCCGTCAAATCGGGCGGCGAGCGCTGACAGGGGTTCGGTTGAGGTACGAAGTTGTTCCAGGATGTGGAGGGCGGCGAGCACACCAGTGTCGGCTCCCCAGAAGTCACGGAAGTAATAGTGAGCGGAGTGCTCGCCACCGAAAATGGCGTTTTCGCTGGCCATGAGCGCCTTGACGAAGGTGTGTCCCACGCGCGAGACCTCCACGCGTCCGAGCCCGGCCACCGCGTCGGCCACCGCCTGTGACGTGATCGCATTGACGACGACCGCTCCCCCGGTTTCCTTGGAAAGTTCAGCAACCGCGATCATTGCAGTGATCACCGATGGATCAACCACTTCACCGCGTTCGTCGATCAGGAAACATCGATCGGCATCACCATCGAAGACCAGACCGAGATCGGCGGAGTACTCACGCACCGCGGAGCACGCATCCACCAGGTTCTCCGGCTCCAGGGGGTTTGCAGGATGATTCGGGAAGGTGCCATCCGGCTCCATGTACAAACCGATCAGTTCCACATTGCGATCGGCCAGGACCGCGGGAACGATGAGCCCACCCATCCCGTTCCCAGCGTCCACAACCACTTTGATCCGTCGTTTCCCGGCAATCGGCACCAGCCGGTCGAGATGCGCCACGAAATCTGCGGTCAGGTCGCGTTCCTCGTAGTCACCCACGACTTTGTCTCCGATACTCACAGTCTTTGCGCGTTCCCGCAGGTCAGCGGTGAAATCGGAGTGCACGGGAGAGGCGCCGGCCAGGCAGAATTTCATACCGTTGTACCGCGCCGGGTTGTGACTTGCGGTGAACTGCACTCCGGGCAACCCAAGATGTCCAGACCCGAACCACAGCAGATCCGTGGACGTGAGCCCGAGGTGGATGATCGATGCCCCTGCCCTGCGCGCTCCGTCCGCAAAAGCCATGGCCAGTTCCTCTCCGAGTTGCCGCATGTCGCGACCCGTCACGAAGGTTTCACCGGAGAGGCCGAGCAAGTCAACGAAAGCAGCACCCAATTGACGGGCTCCGTCAAGATCCAGCTCCGGATTCGCCCCCGTCACAACACCACGGATGTCATTAGCCTTGAAGATCTGCTCCTTAAGCACACCCCGAGCTTACCGTTCGGCGCCTCTCGTATGGCTCATTCCACGGTGGGAAGCAGACGTAGATGCCCGCCTTTTCGCCGGCCGGTGGGATGCGGTTTCGGTTTCGGGGCCGGAGTGCGTTCCACGGGAGTGGTCGGAACATCCTCTTCTTCGCGTAACCCGATCTCTCGAACAGCGTTAGCAAGAGCCACGAGCTCATCGTCAACTTCTGGTTCGCTGCGTCTGTGGTCCAGGGGGAGCCGAATCACTTCCCACCCCATCGGAACGGATGTGCGGGAGGCGTGCTCGGCACAAAGATCGAAAGCCCCGGGCACCACGACATCGGAAAGCGGCCCGAGCACTGCCATCGAGTCCGCGTACACATAGGTGAGCGTGGCCACGGCGGGTAGACCACAGGCAGTCCGGGAACAACGACGCACCATCAAAGTTTATCGCTTTCCGCAGCTAGAGTTGCCGCATGCCACGCAACCGCGACCGTCACGACCGGGGAATGCACGGACCTGTTGCCCTGCCGGATTCTCACAATCACAAAACCGTGCCGCTGCGCCCCCTGAGCCGAGTCGAATATTTCAACCAGTGTGTCAAGCAGGCGCTTACCGCCATCGCCGAGGCCGACCCACACGCCCTCGACGGTACGGTCGTGGGGGTCGAGGACGTTCCCCTGCTCAAAACCGCTTGGTCCGGTGACCGGGTCCCGATGTCGGCCGCCCTAGAACCGTCGAAGGGTCGTCCCGCCCAGATCGTGATCTACGAACGACCACTTGAGCACCGCGCCAGCAACCGTGCGGCGCTACGCGCTTTGGTCCACCGCACGATCGTGGAGCAGTTGAGCGCTCTGACAGGACGTCCTGTCAGCGACCTGCTGGGGCACGACCCGACTGACTGGGACGACTGAGGATCACGTACCTCTCCAGTCAGTGCAGCCCGGGGTCAAGTTCGGCCGCCAGCGGCGGAGTTTCTCCCCCGGTCATCGATTCCAGGGGAGCCACCCAGGACCCTGTGTCCCCGGAGGAGACGACGGCTCCGAACAACGGCTGATCAGAGTTGACCACGATCCGTTGCCCCTGTTCCGTAGCGGTGGGAACCTTGTGGACGGCGGTCTGTCCGGCTCCCACCGTTACCGTTGTTCTCTCCTCAGCTCCGTCAGCACCAGTGGCCGTGACCGTGGCCTGCATGTCGAGCTCTCCCGGGTTCGTCAATTGCAATGTCCCGCCGGCTGGGGTGAAGGCACCCAGTGATGTTCCCGCCGCGACTGGAGCCACCTGCGCGGAATCCCCCAGGGTGAAAGCCATGCCGGCCATCACAGGTGCGTCGGATTTCACTTGTATGGCCGATGCCTCACCCAGCAGTGCATTCTCGAGAGACACCGAGACGCTTGCATGCGGTGGAACGCTGATGTTCTCTCCGCCTTGGGGGTGGTAGGCGGGAGTGGTTCCGTAGGCCGTCAGGTTGGCGGTGATACGCGTCTCGCCGGGATTAGCGAGCACGACCACGGAGCTGGTTGCCCCGACCGGTATCCCGGGAAGCAGATGGGAGGTTCCCAGTTGGGAAGGCCCGGCTGCGGTTCCGCTGCTCTGGGTCTGGGTGATCGCCATTACCGCAGCCCGCCCCCGGCTGGCCTGGAATGACACCCCGACCGGAGTCGCCTTCTTGGTCAGAACTGACAGGGCGATGACACGCTCCTCGTAGGCTGCGAGCGTAATCCCCCTTGCCCCCAATGACTGGATCTCGCCTTCCGCACCGTAGAGGGTGAGGTCGATCGCCGCCTCGGATGCGTCCGGGTTGACAACCTTGAGCTGTGTGTCCGCCGTCGCTGGAAGCGCGATCACACCTCGGGAAGCGGGCTTCACGCACTGGGTCAGGGTCCGCACTCCATCAGCTCCAGCGATTGTGCTACCCATGGGATCATTGGTGCCCTCGGCAACCACGGAGGCATCCTGCCCCGTGAGCACTGCACGGTTCGTCTGCGTGGTCGCCCCGCCCAAAGGGGTGACCGTGGTGGTGCTGTCCACCATCACGGTCGCACCTGCGGCAGCAGGCACGCACACTACCTTTGTGGAGCGAATCGCCTCGACCGTGGTGACACGCGGTAGTTCAGCCGGGGTCAGGGTGGTTATCCCGATGACAACACCGGTCAGAATCGCGAATCCCACCAGCGTCTCGATCACGCGTCGCATCTTCAGTCCTCCAGTCCGCGCCGAGCTCCCGAGGAGCCTCCGATCGTGGGAGCAGCCAGGCCGATGATCAGCACGACGACACCGACCTGCAAGCCAACCCTCCACCACGTCGGCGTCATGCCCCAGGTCACCTTTCCCTCGAGCCCAGCAGGAACGACGAAGGTCACCTTCTCACTCTCGGGAAGCGGGGTGAGTTCCTGCCCATCAATGCGAACTCGCCAGCGATCGTCGGGAGGTTCGGCGAGCACCAAGCGACGTTCGGTGGCAGCAGCTATGACAGTCCCGTCCAGGATGGCCCTGCTGCCGTTCTCATCGACGATGTGCACGCGGGAGGGGAGCTCCACCACCGTCCAGATGACGGTCCCCCCGTCCACCGGAGAACGTGTCAGACCTGCGGCGTTTCCAACGGCTGCCAGCTGTTCGGGGCTGAATCCCTTCATCCACACGTGACTGACGCCGAGGTCCTGCAACCGATCGGTCAGGTTCTCCGGTGCATCACCTCCTCCGAGTAACTGCACGAGAGCCGCGAAATCATCATGGAAAGCGCCTACCGGGTTGCGTTCGGCTGTACCCCAGCTGGGTTGGGAAGAATCGACCACGTTCCATTTCAGACCCCCGTCAGGTTTGGTCTCAATCATCAGGACCCGGGTCTGACGCTCCGAAACCACCACGCCGCGGGCGAATCCAAGCTCGGAAGGATGGTTGGAGACGGGGCCTGCAAAACCGATCACGGCCCAAACCCCAGCGGCCAGCAGCGAGACCGTGGTGAGACAGGCGAGCAGGACACGTAGATCTACCCGTGCCTTCTCGTCTCGGAGCCTCATGGCGACGACCGGAGCGAGCAGACCCGCCACCGTCAGCAGGGCCCACCCCGAGAGCAGGGCCCGCGCCTCCCCACCGTTGACCGGCAATGCAATCCGGGAGAGCACCACCCCTGCGATGAGCGGCAGCCCAATCCCAGCTATCGAGAGCAAACGGATTCGCGTACTCCGGACTGTGCAGATGGCGTAGCCTGCCGCCAGTCCCAGGACCGCAAAGAAAGCGATGTTCGCCCACAGCGGCAACCCGGAAGGCAGGATCCGTCCGAAAAGAGTGGCCAACGAGGCCGGTGTCCACGCAGGCCAGGCCAATGGGTCGGGTCCTGTGAGAAGACGGCTCGGATGGGTGGCCAGTGATGGAAACCACGGAGCCAGGAAAATTGTCGGAAGAACGAGTGCAATCAGCACCGGCAACCAGACGAAACGATCCCGGATCACCCAGATGATTCCGCCGAGGACCCCCAAGATCAGCAGCACCGGCCAGGCGGCGGAGCCGACCAGCAACCAGGCCGCTGTGCTGGCGGGCGCCCGGAGCCGTTCGGCTCCGAGGCTGTCGTCGACGGCCATCCGTTGGATGGAAGAGGCCAGCTGCGGCAGGACGATTGCGAGCATCATGCCCGCCGCATCGCCTGCCGTCACCAGGCCAAGCAGGATCACGGCTCCCGCCCATGTGCCTGCGGCAATCGCCGACGTGGTGCGGGGCACCTCGAAGCGACGCAAGAAAGCGTGTGCGGACAGGCCTGCCAGGAGAGGCGCCAACCCCAGAGCCAGAAAAACCAGCAACTGCGGACTACCGAACGAGAGAGTGGACAGTAGGGCCCCGATCATGAGCCACGGCGCATCGGAGCCCGCAATACCAGCGGTCGGGCTCAGTGCGGCGTCCCATGCCTTCCCGATGTTCTCAGGCGCTGGGAGCAAACCGCCGCCGAAGACATCCCCAAGCCCGAGCAGATTTCGCAGGGCCACTCCCCCAGCCACCAGCAGCAACAATGTCAGAATCGTCAGGGGAGCCAGGAACCTGCGTTGGGAAGGCCCCCCTGCGAAATCATCCCCCGTCATCTCGTCGATACTGAAACCGGATTCCTGGTTCGTGAAGTCCCGGTAGCGGTCGGCCAGGTCCGCGCCCAGTCGGTCGAGCGCATTGCGCACGGACCAATAACGTCTGGGAAGCAACCGGGAAACGTCTTCATTGCCCAACGACCGAGCTGCCAAGCTCTTCACCTGGGAACGGGTTGACGCGAATCTGCGAGCGGCCCGTAGCTCGGCCCCCGCGAGCCTGGGAGACTTTGCCAGGAGGAAACCGAGGGCGCGAAACCAGCTCCCGAGAACCAGCCGAGCGATCGAAGCCGGTTTCACGCCGCGGGCAGCCGCCACGCGAAGAGCAGCGAGACGGTCGATCTCGTGTGCTTCCCGCGCAAGAGCGCCACGTCGCTCTCCTGTCCTGCCAGACTGGCGATGAGTCAGGGCGGCCTCTGGCCATGTCACGACCTTGTACCCGGCTTCATTGGCACGCCACCCGAAGTCCACCCCGTCGCGGTGCAGCGGCAGTTCCGGCGCCAAGCCACCGAGTTGGCGCCACACGTCGCCGCGAATCAGCATGCCAGCTGTGGAGCCTCCAAGGACGGGTTCAGAGACCTCCTGCCCTTGGTCGATGTCCCCGTTGTCGACGATGGCCACGCGCCGGCCTGTCCGAGTGATCGACTGCCCGATCTCGGCGAGCGTCTCTGGATAGTTGCGGCGACGTGGCTGAAGCAGCTTCGGGTACAGAACTGCCGCCCCCGTTCTGGCCGCTCCCTGCAACAGCTGCCCCAACGCGTTGGGGCGAGGAGCCGAATCGTCGTGAAGCAACCAGATCCACGGCGCGTCAGGAGGTAGCGCAGCGGCAACCGCTGCACCGAAACCAAGGTTTTTGTCGCCATCAATGACACCGCTGATGATCCCCGATGCACGAGCCTTCTCCAGCAGGTGCCGGGAGGAATCGGTTGACCCATTGTCGACCGCCACCAACATCGCCGGGCGGGGATTCAACGCAGCAAGAGCTCGTAGCTGACGCGGCAGCCATTCCTCCGCGTTGTGAACCACCATCACCGCGGCCACCATGCGGGAATCTATCGCTTCAACCGGCTCGGGATCCGACTCCTCGTCGATCCAGGCCCAGAGGTTGTCTGCCATTGCCTGACTCGTCAAGCCGGTTCCTCCTGTCAGCAGGCCCCCGATCCTCGGGGGACACACCCCTGACGATAGCCCAACCGGCGATGCGACGAGTCAGGCAACTGTTTCAGATGGCCTGGCGCTTCAGCTTTCGCCGTTCACGTTCCGACAGTCCACCCCAAATTCCGAAACGTTCATCATTGGCCAACGCGTACTCCAAGCATTCAGCGCGAACCGTGCAACTTGAGCACACTCGCTTCGCCTCGCGGGTTGACCCCCCCTTCTCCGGGAAAAATGCCTCAGGATCCGTCTGTGCACACAATGCATGTTGGTGCCAAGCGAATTCATCTTCGGCGTTCACCCCCAACGTCCAGATGTCGTCCATTTTGCCCCCTCTCTGGCCCAAATTACACACGTGCGGTTCCTTCGCGTCAAGCCCGTCCGGCGAGTCGGCTTGCGCCAAACCGGGCGGACAAATCCACTTCATCTCCCCAACCGTTCGCCACCCGCCGGAGATGGAACCCCAAGGAGAAACCACTTACTCCGTTCTCACCGTCAGGACCGCCATCGACCGTCACGATCGAAACGCCCTCCGCTTTGATGGACCATCACCGCCTCGAGAACCGAAACCCTCGATGGCAGATTAAGTTGAAGGTTGAAGGTATGGTCTAATCCTACCCGCGCCAGATAGGCGAATAGCCCCGATCCGGGCTCCCCTCTGTCCTCCATTTGGTCAAGTGCACGCGTCCTACGCTCCTCCTGCAGGTTCATGCCCGATGCTTACCCCAACATCGTTTGTCCGCGAACCCACATGTCAGGCGTATTCAGCTCCGTGTCCTTCGCGCACCAACTCCACCAGCTCACGGATCCGCCCGGTCTCCGCCAGAGGAGCAACGAGAGTGGCTTCTCTGGTGTGAACGACAAGCATGTCCCGGAGCCCCATGGTTGCCACAACATGCCTCCCACCAGCGGTGTTGATGATCACACACCCTGAAGAATCCAGGCTCACGCTCTGCCCATCAACCCGGTTTCCATGCTCGTCCGCCTGGAACTGCTCGGCGAGATTCTGGTAGCTACCGACGTCCTTCCAGGAGACATCCAGCCCAACTGCTAGCACCTCTGCGCTGCCCTTGCCGTGTGAGACCGGCTGCATGACCGCATAGTCGATGGAGGTTTTGAGAAGGGTGGGGAACAGCTCGTCAAGGAGCTCATTGTGCGCAGCGATCCTGCGCACTTTTTCGGCGGTGTCCGGCACCAGCGTCTCCAGCTGTTCCAGCAAAGTCCTGACACGCCATACGAACATCCCGGCGTTCCACCAGTACTCCCCCGAGGCCAGATAACGCTCGGCCACGTGAAGCTCCGGTTTCTCCTTGAACTCCGAGACCCGCCAGGCATCCAGTTCTTCATCGACGCATCCGCCGCGGTGCAGGTACCCGAATCCGGTGTGAGCCTCAGTCGGGACAACTCCCATCGTCACCAAGGCCCGAGGTCTGGCCTCCGCCACGCTGAAGGCACGCTCCAGAGTGGCACGAAACCCTTCAACGGGGGTGATGATGTGATCGGCGCTCAGCATGGCGACGACGGCTTCCGGGTCACGTTGCTCAAGGATCGCAGCAGACCATGCGACGGCACTCAGCGAATCACGGCCAACGGGTTCCCCGAGCAGATTCTCCCTCGGTAGTTCGGGAAGCTGTCGGGCAACGACATCCACATAGGTACGGGATGTGCACACGAGAATCCGATCATCAGGCAGCAGGCCTGCCACCCGTTCATACGCAAGCCGAAGGAGACTCCGGCCATCAAAAAGCTCCAGAAGTTGCTTGGGCGTTCCCTGCCTCGAGAGGGGCCACAGCCTCGTACCCGAGCCGCCCGCCATTATCACTACGTAACGCATGACAGGACTTTAGTTGGGTTGTGACGTCCCGCAACGCATAACGGAAAACTACGAGGCTGCTACATGCGGATAACGACCAGCCAGGTCCAACGCCCGTTGACCAGCACGACACCCCGGGCGAATTTCACCAATGCATACTGGCAGGGCTGATGCGCACCTCTAGCATCGGAGACCATGTTCATCGAGAAACTTGGCGCACGCCCCGGGGCATCGCCGTTATTCACCCATTATGACGAGGCTTCCGGCTCCCGGGTCGAGTTGTCCGGAACGACTTTCACGAACTGGGTGGACAAGACCGTCAACATGCTGGACGGCCTCGGTGTGGAGGCCGGGGAACCTGTTCATCTGGATCTGGTCAACACCAGCCCTGGGCACTGGGTGACTGCGGTGTGGGTTGCCGCGATCTGGCAACGTGGGTGCCCCGTGGCCGCACGAAACGACAGCGAAGCGGTGCTCACAGTGGTTGGCCCGGCGAGTGACACCAGAGGCCCCGTCACCGTGATGTGTTCGCTGCATCCCCTCGGACTGGGCCTCCCGGACCTGCCCACGGACTGCACAGACTACGCAGATGTGTTGGCAGAACCGGACGTTCACTGGGTGGAGCCCGTTTCTCCAGACGCTCCTGCATGGCTGCCGGACATCACCCGTGCTGAACTGGAGCATTTCCCGGGATCGGATCAGCGGCTCCTGTTCACGGATCCGCCTCCGGGTTGGGAGAGCGTGCGAATGCTACTGGTCTCCCCGGTGCTGGGGGGTGGCTCAACGGTCGTGGTGACTGGTGCCTCACCCGAGCGTATTTCCCGTATCGCCAGCGAGGAGAAGGCCCTTCTCACCCGTGTCGAGGAAGCCCCTTGAGGAACCCAGTTCCCCAGGCCATGTGCATGGTTGCCAACACCACGGGCAAGCGGAGTCGCGCTGCCGCCGGCACACCGCGCATGGTCAGGGTCGCGAAGACAAGGAAGCCCAGGTACAGCATCGGGAAAAGAAGCATGGCGGCCAGCCAGGGCCGGCGCAGCCACACCCCGGTCATTCCGGCTCCCAGACCAATACTCGTGCCCAGGACTACGGCGGGTGGAGCGAGGTAGCGGAGGTTCGCGGTATCGGGGTGTCGCCTGATGACCTCCCGTCGCCACCTTCCTGTCAGGTGGAACTGCTTCGCCAGGGCTCGCAGGCTGGAACGGGGACGGTAGATGACCCTCAGCTCCGGGGTGAACCACACCAGGTGGCCGGCACGACGGAGCCGGTGATTGAGCTCCCAGTCCTGGGCGCGGTGCAAGGATTCATCGAAACCACCGACCTCCTTCAAGGCGTCGCGGCGGAAAACTCCCAGGAAGACGGTATCCGCCGGCCCCGCCGGTGTGTCGGCAAGGTGGAACCCGCCGCCCCCGAGGCCCACGTGTGAGTTGTAGGCTGCCGCAACAGCTTGTTCAAAGGGGGTACGCCCCTGGGCGTCCATCAGGCCGCCAACGTTGGCTGCACCCGTCGCCCGGAGGGTTTCCACCGCGGTGGTGATGTATCCCGGGCACAACTCAGCATGGCCGTCGACGCGGACGATGATCTCATGGCTGGCCGCCTCGATAGCCAGGTTGAGACCGGCCGGGGTGAAACCTGTTGGATTGTCCACCACGACGATCCGGCCATCGGCTGCCGCCAAGGAACCGGCGATCTCCCGGGTGCGATCACTGCTTGGGCCCACCGCGATCACCACCTCTAGTTCGCCCCCATATCCCTGGGCCAGAACACGCCCGACGGCGGCCTCCAGGTGCGGTTCCTCGTTGCGGACGGGCATGACGACACTGACAGGTTCGGGAATCACCCGATCAACCTACCCGGCAAACGGGTGCTTCGGCACGTGGCACCGGGCTTGGAGACGGGCTGTTGTCGCTGGTTGCCCCGCTGCCGGGGGCAGATATCTTCCCTGTGGGAGCCGGAGGATCGCTGGCCGAGGAAGACGCGCCGCTGCTCATGGGAGTGGCTGATGCATCCTCGACCTCCGAGGCCTCGATGGTCTCGGCCACGGTCCTGCGGATCAGAGCGAAGTCCGGGGAGGATGTGCGGATCAGAGGTGGGGCGAAGTTGACGGATTCGATCGGCAGGGCCTTTCCCCTGAGCGCGAGCTCCACCAGCTCGGGCAGTTGATCCGCTCCCACGTCGGTACGCACTATGTCACTGCCCGCCTCAGCAAGGTCGACGAACCTGGTCGCGACAGTGCCAGGATCGAGTTGTTTGGCCATGGCAGCCATGACGCACTTCTGCCGCGTCATGCGTTCATAGTCGTTGGAGTCGGCCCGAGAACGAGCGAACCACAGCGCATGGTAACCGTCGAGGTGGACGTTTTTCCCCGGCTCGATCCAGCCGTAGATCTCCGACCCGACCCCTCCAATGGGAACTCGTTTCCCGATGTCGAGCCTGATTCCACCCATGGCATCAACGAGGTTTTGAAAGCCGGCGAGGTCCACCATGGCGTAGTAGTTGAGCTCCACTCCCAGGGTCTCCGCGACCGCTTCCTTCATGGCGGCCAGACCGGCTTCTCTCCCAGGATAGAGATCGGCGTGTTCCTGTCCCAGGGTATAGACGCCGTTCAACATGCACTCCTCATCGCACCGGAAACCGTCAGGGTAGAGCTTCGCCAGCGGCGACGAGGACGGGAAGGGGACACCAACAAGGTTCCGGGGCAGCCCAAACACGACTGTACGTCCCGTCTCGGCGTCGATGGATGCGACGTTGATCGAATCGGGCCGGATCCCCTCCCTGTCGGCAGCCGCGTCCACGCCGAGAAGCAGAATGTTGTAGCGGCCACGCTTAACCTGATTGTCGCCACCACCCGTGAAGACATCGGAGACGTACCCGGCGGCGGTGAAGGCACTGGCGAACAAGTTGGTTCCCATACCGGCCACCAGGGCTAGGAGGAGACAAGTCCCGGTCAGAACCAGACGGGCTCGGCGTTTCAGGTCCGGTGGACGCGACAGGCGCCAGGCGTCGAACAGCAGGGCCAGCCAGCCCAGGAACACCACCCAGACCATGATCCTCATGACCGCAGCGACAGCTCCGTTGAGAAGCAACCCGATGGTCGGTCCCCGCCAGAACAACAACCCCAGTCCGGCCAGCAGAGCGCAGGTCGCAAGCACCCCCCAGATACGCAGTACCGCACGCCCCACCCTACGGTTCCCCGCCACGTACTGAGCGGCTCCAGGCAGGAGGACCGTCAGAAGAATGAGCCCAGCGGCACGCCTGTTCCGTACAGCGGTATTGGGGGCAATCATGGCGGCTCCATGGGCAGACAACGAGGGATTCCGGGGTGTCACGGTCTGATGGGGCAGCCGCAATGACCATCACCGCGACGAGCCAGCGAAACGAATGACAAGGATGGCACCGGGTCGCACTTCCAACAAGGACGACGCAACAGGCCTACCCCGGACATTCGCACCATTGGCGCACCCCCCGTCCGTGGGACCTTGTACAAGGGTGGACCGCTGGCGGTTGCCTCACCGGCAGGCACGCCGCCGAGCTGGCGAATCCTTCCGAAGGGTAACCTTGCATACCATGAGCGACCACGATCACAATTCCGACCTTGACTGGTTGTACCGCCGCGACCAGAAGCCGGACCAGAATCGTGGGTACCCGGCATCCCCTCGACCGGAACCACAGCCCTACCCTTCCCATCAGTCACCGCCCCGACCGGAACCACACCCCTACCCGCGAAGCACTCCGAGCACCGAACAGCCGGCTCCCTACCGGTCAGCAGCACCACAGCAACCGCTGGGATACACCCAACCCTCACCACAACACACTCGCCCTCCGAAAGTACGCGGCCCCAAGCGCCGGCATCCGATCAGACGTCTGGTTGTCATCCTGGTCATCGCCTGGCTTGCATTCATGATCGGAACTCCCATATATGCCTGGAGCATCGGCAACAAGGTAGAAACCGCCCCCGGGGGTGATCGGCCCGCCGAGCAACCCGGCACCGCCGTCTTGCTGGTGGGCTCGGACGGGCGCGACAAACTCACCGAACAGCAGCGCGGCGAACTCGGCACCGGGGACACCGAGGGGCAACGCACGGACAGCATGATGCTGCTGTACAAACCTCCCTCTGGGAAGTCCGCCATGATTTCGCTGCCCCGCGATTCCTGGGTTGATGTGCCCGGGCACGGTAAGGCGAAATTGAACGCTGCTTACTCCTGGGGCGGAGCTCCGCTGCTGATCCGCACCATCGAGTCCAACACGGGTATCCGAATAGACGGCTATCTCGAGGTTGGCTTCCTGGGCGTGGTCGAGGCCGTGGACGCGGTGGGAGGCATCGAGATCTGCCCGGAAAAGGCCATCAACGACAAGGACGCCCACCTGGATCTCCCTGCGGGCTGCCAAAACATCAACGGGAAAACCGCCCTCGGGTACGTCCGGATGCGCAAGTCCGACCAAACCGGCGATATCGGTCGCATGATGCGCCAACGCGAGGTGATCGGGAAGGTCGCCAAGAAAGCCCTGAACCCATTGACCCTTCTCAATCCTTTCTCCTACTGGAAACTGAACATGGCTGCGGCCCACACCTTGCTGCGGGGCTCCGAAACCGGCTTCGGTGAAGTAGTGGGAGGGGCCGGGGTGTTCCTGAGTTCCGCCACAGGTTCCGGGTATTCCCTCAGCGTGCCGGTCTCCGATGCGAACGCCAGTCGCGGTGGCCAGAGCGTGATGCTCTGGGACCAGCAAGCCAGTCAGGAGGTTTTCGCCACCGTGATCGCGGGTAACACCGAGCCCTTGGCAAAGTATTCCCACTGAGAGGTCGCGCCAGCAGGTTGCGATCACCGCACCCAACCTGGGATGCACAGGGCCAGCCTGGTCCTCCACGGATGCGCCGCCTCGGGAGCGACGTCCCTCATTCCGTTTCCCCCTCACCATTCCGTCGACACGGCGCTCTTCACCGTCCTCCAACCGACGGCTCCTCGGTTTCCTTGGTTTCGACTGATCTTCCACATCCTCACGACTACACATGCACCTGGAGCACAGTTACTCTGGTTAAGGAAGCAACATTCCTGATTCGGAGGAACAACACAGTGAGTCAGAACTATCAGGGACCTCCCCCGCAAGGGAATTGCCCACCGGGAGCCCAGCCGCAAGGGTTCCAACAACAAGTACCACCGCCACAGGCCTGGCAGCAGGGACCACCTCCCCCGGGATCTCCTTCTGCCCAATGGGGCGTCGCCACGTCCAGCAAGCGCCGGTCGAAGAAGACGATGATCTTGGCCAGCGTCCTCGTCCTCGCCCTACTGGCCGGAGGAGGATTTATCACGTGGTGGTTGCTGCGAGGCGCCACGCCCGCCGCGGCCAAGGGCATTCCGTCCAACGCCCTGGCAGTGTTCGAGGTGAACCTGAATCCGTCCGCGGGCGACAAGCTGGCGGTCAAGGAACTCGCAGCAAAGTTCCCCTTCCTGAAGGACGAAACCAGCGACGCCGGGGACGACTACAAGAAGGCTCTCTGGTCCGTGGTGGCCAAACTGGGCAAAGAAGCCCCGGACTACGACTCCGAGGTGAAGCCATGGCTCGGCGATTCCGCTGCCATCGCAGCCCTTCCCGGGAAGGATTCCGGGAGCAGGTCCGCACCCAGTACGTATGTCTTCTCTGTCCAGGTCACTGACAAGGACTCGGCCAAGGCCTTCGCCGACAAGCACATCAAAAGCCAGAAGGTCGTCTTCGTCGACGACCTGATGGTGATCTCTAACGACGAGGACAGCGACATCAGTGAGTCCTCTCTCAAGAACAACATCACATCCGTCGAATCCTACAAAGCGGACATGGGAAAATTGGGAGACGGTTTCCTCGCCACTGCGTGGGTTTCCTCGGAATTCATCAAACAGGTTGACTCCCAGACAAACAGTGCCGCCACTGTCCTCGAATCACGCTTTGCGACAGGACTCAAGGTGCAGGACGGGACCATCGCCCTGCGAACCATTTCGTGGCAGAAGGACGAGCTCAAGGAGCGCGGCGAGAACGTCAAAGACCTTGCCGACAGCATGCCCGCCGACTGGCTTGGTTCTCTTGCCTTCTCCGCGTCTCCCGAGCTCGTGAACAAAGCCTGGGAGAATTTCGAGTCCCTGCCCACTTCGACTCAACGCCAGCTGGAGGATCTCGGAATCTCCTCGGCCGATGACATGCGTGCGCTCCTCGGCACCCAGTTCTCCTTCGCTGTTACGGGTGACTCCAAGCAGTTTCAGGTCGGTATCAAGGTGCACACGAAAGACCCGGAAAAACACAAGAGTATCCTGGAAAAGCTCACCAAGAGCGGAAAACTGCAGGATGCCAAGACCACTGTTGAAGGCGACACAGTCACCACCATTTTCGGCG
>ERZ773022.1258-NODE-1258-length-17457-cov-3.172279_pt1 | contig 17457 bp, 33 predicted proteins | sample MGYA00580839_ERZ773022 | MGnify/ENA primary metagenome ERZ773022 (study PRJEB29015, sample SAMEA2738020) | human oral metagenome | biome: human oral; feature: human-associated habitat; material: dental | place: China | collected 2044 ... | reverse complement strand
GAAAGAAACGGGCAAACCTGTTATTACATCAAAAAATGCTATGGATTTATCAAGGCTTATTGAAGATGTGGTGAAAGAACCTATAAACAAAACAGAGGCTAACAAAGAAAAAAATAAATAAAAACATTTATTTGGAGATAGCAAAAAGTAGCTATCTCTTTTTAACATCATAAAAGTGTAGTTGTCGGGGAACAATCAGCTTAAATGGCTACACTTATTTTAATGCTTAAAACATATAAGGAGGTAGAGAGCATGGGTGTAAAATTTAACTACTATTACGGAAAAGAAGCTGAAGCTTTCTCATTTTTTCGTATTCCGAAATTGTTATTTACTGATGAAGCATTTAGGGTTCTGAGCAGTGATGCTAAAGTGCTGTATGGAATTTTACTTGATCGAATGAGTTTATCCATGAAAAATGGCTGGATTGATGAAGAAAATAAAGTATATATTATATTCACTATTGAGGAGATTGCAGAAACCATGTGTTGTGCCACCCAAAAGGCAACGAAAATACTACAGGAATTGGATGATAAAAAAGGCATAGGACTTATTGAAAAGAAAAGACTGGGACTTGGCAGACCCAATATACTCTATGTGAAGAACTTTATTGTTCAATTGTCTGATGAAGAAGGTATTGAAAAAGATGAATATTTTACAGGTGAAGAAGAAATCATAAATCAGGAATTATTAAATTCACAACTCAAGAATTATGAAAATCACAATTCAGGAAATGTGAAATTCACAAAACAAGAATTGTTAAAATCACAATGTAATAAGACTAATATTAATAATACTGAATATAATGATACTGATTATAATAATACCTCCCCCATATCCCCCTCAAAAGAAAACTTGGTAAGAGAAAGTATTTGTAATCAGGATAAAGATATGGAGGTGGAGTTGATAAGGAAAGTAATTAAACAAAAAATAGAATATCCGGTCTTGATAGAGGAGGAAGAAAAAGAAAGGATTGACCTTATCCTAAATCTGATTACAGAGGCAATTCAAAATAAGAAGGATATAAAAGTAAATCAAAACAGTGTGAACTATAAAACAGTAAGGGAACGGCTTTTATCGCTAAAAAAAGAGCATATAAAGTATGTCCTATCGGTTCTAGGGGAAAATAGACAAAAGATAAAAAACTTAAGAGCCTATCTTATTTCACTGCTTTACAATGCACCCGTCAATATTTTAGGAATGACAATATCGGAAACAGCTATGGAATCATGTACAACGGATTACAGTAAAGACCGGCAAATATGGCAGGATTTTTTAAATACAACTTAAAAGTGTAAAGACAGTAGAGACAATAAACAGTAAAAAAATCAAATTATTGAAGCTGAAAATATTTTAAGAAACGGAGAAAGTCATGGAAAAAGCAGGAAATGCTTTTATCGGAGTATCTGATAGCTTGAAGCAAGCTCTATTAAACGAAGAAATCGGAGATTATATAGGTGATAAAGACGAACTCATTTATTGCGGTTTATATAATACACCGAAAAAGCAGATAAGTATTATACCGGAAGTTTCAAGAAAAATGGTTGAAAACCATACCTGTAGGGAGAAGAAATTGAATAAGGAAAGTGATAGATGGAAAGATTTTGAAAGGATGAGCAGAATTGCTGAGCTAAGAGAAGAAGCCTTTGATGACAGGCTTTTATCAGAGCAGACATTTAGAAAGGATGACGGCAGCTTGGAGCATAAAAGAACAGGGCAAAATTATGTGGAAAAATTTGAAGAAATGGAAAAAGAAAATATCGGACTACTGTTTACGGGACCGGTAGGAACCGGGAAAACCTTTTTGGCATCAGCAATAGCCAATGCTCTCATTGAAAGGGAAATTTCAGTGAAGATGACCAACTTTGCCGTTATCTTGAATGATATGATGAACCTTGAAATTAATAAAAATAAGTACATTGCAAACTTAAATGAATATAGACTGCTGATAATTGATGATTTTGGAATGGAAAGAGATACACCATTTGCTACAGAGCATATATTTAATGTTATTGACAGCAGGTATAGAGCAAATAAACCAATCATTTTAACAACAAATCTTAGTGCGACTAAACTTACAGCTCCAAGTAATCTGAAAGAAAAAAGGGTTTATTCAAGGATACTTGAGATGGCAGTACCGATTGTTTTTTCAGGAGAGAATAAAAGAATTGTAAAGATGAAGGAGAAAGTAAGAAAAGCAAATACACTTTTAATAAACGGATAGGAGGTAAACTATTGATCAATGAAGAAGTAAGCAGACAGGTTATTGCCATGGTAGAAAGAGGAAACATAAGGACAGCTAAAATGGTAATAGACCTTATGAAGAAAATGTTAAATATGGCAGCCAAAAAAGGGAAAAGCCTAAAGGAGTTTATAAAGGAAAAGAAACCTACAACGGTAAAAGATTTGGTGAAGAAAGGGAAGGTTGAAACCTTAGAACTAAATGACCTTGATTTTAAAGGCTTAAAAAGAGAGCTAAATAAAAACGGAGTAAAATTCAGTATAAAAAAAGATCTTACTACAGGAAATAATATCATCTTCTTTCAGGCAAAGGATGAAAAGGTCATGGAGCAGGCGTTTAAGGAAGCAGTAGAAAAATTTGCCGGAAAGAATAAGAAAAGAGAATCGGCAATGGGTAAACTAAATCAATTCAAAGAAAAGGTTAAAAATGCGCCAAAGAAAGATAAAATCAAGGAGAAACTTAATGAGCAAAGTTTATAGAAATATGTCTTTTAGCCAAAAGAGGAATATATAAAAGAAAGTCCAACAAAGTTTTTCAGTTTATCTTCTCCCATGAAAAGTAAGATCATTTGGAATAATGAAAACAAAAGGATGGAAGATTCGGTGGAATTAATAAAAAAGTGATATAATATTGAAATAATGATAAAGAAAGGAAAGCTGCCTACAGTGAAGAAAAATTTATGTCCAAGATGTAATCGTAAGATGAAACAACAGTTTATAGGACTGTTACATTGTAAATGCGGTATGAGCTATCATAAAGATATGGGATATTTTGAAAGAACAGGGAATATGATTTTTGCATAAGAAAAGAGAATCGGTAATGGTCAAACTAAATCAATTCAAAGAAAAGGTAAAAAACGCACCTAAGAAAGATAAAATCAAAGAAAAGCTTAAAGAACAGAGTTTGTAGAAGGAGGGGTAAATACGAAGATATTAGAAGCAATACTGAAAGATATAAAAAATATATTTCATATAAGAGATAAGAAAAAGTTTGTAATTCAAAACTTACCTTATCTCTTTTTATTTTATCCGGGAAACATCCTATCAGCACATGTTAGAAGTTATATAGGTGGAGATATTTTAGATAAGATTTTTAAGGCGATTTTAGAAATTGGCAAAATAAGTTTTATTCCAAGTATTCATTTAATAGATATAATGGTGGGAATAATAGTAGCAGCCCTAATCAAAGTAATTGTCTATACCAAAGGAAAAAATGCCAAGAAGTTTAGGCAAGTTAAAGAGTATGGTTCAGCAAGAGGGAAAAGTGTCCATAAATATAAAAAGGTACTTGACAAAACGCTTACTGGGGGAACTCAAAAGACATAGAGCCGTATGTAGATGAAAAGTTTGAAAACAACATACTTTTAACTGATACGGAAAGACTTACCATGAATGGTAGACCTAAAAACCCTAAATATGCAAGGAATAAAAATATACTGGTGGTGGGAGGATCAGGAAGCGGAAAGACCAGATTTTTTTTAAAGCCCAATCTTATGCAAATGCACTCATCCTATGTTGTAACAGATCCTAAGGGTACTGTTCTTGTAGAGTGCGGAAAGATGCTTGAGAAAAACGGATATGATATTAAAGTGTTAAATACCATAAATTTCAAAAAATCCATGCACTACAATCCATTTGCCTATCTGAGAAGTGAAAAAGATATTCTAAAGCTTGTACAAACCATTATAGCTAATACGAAAGGCGAAGGAGAAAAATCCAGTGAGGATTTTTGGGTGAAAGCAGAACGCCTTTATTACACCGCACTGATTGGATATCTTTATTATGAAGCACCGGAGGAAGAGCAAAACTTTGAAACACTGCTTGCTTTTATTGATGCCAGTGAGGTAAGAGAAGAAGATGAAAACTTTAAAAATGCAGTTGACTATATCTTTGATGCACTGGAAAAAGAAAAGCCGAATCACTTTGCGGTAAAGCAATACCGTAAATACAAGCTTGCAGCCGGAAAAACTGCCAAATCGATTCTTATAAGCTGTGGTGCAAGGCTTGCTCCATTTGATATTGAGGAGCTTAAAAACCTTATGGAGTATGATGAGATGGGGCTTGATACCATTGGAGATAAAAAAACAGCCTTATTTATTATCATATCCGATACCGATGACACATTTAACTTTGTAGTGGCAATGATGTATACTCAGCTATTTAATCTACTTTGTGATAAGGCGGATGATGTCTATGGCGGCAGACTTCCCGTTCATGTAAGGTGTTTATTGGATGAGTTCAGTAACATCGGTCAGATTCCAAAGTTTGAAAAGTTAATTGCAACCATTCGTTCAAGAGAAATATCAGCAAGTATTATACTCCAGGCAAAATCACAACTTAAAGCTATATATAAAGATAATGCCGATACGATTTCAGGCAATTGTGATAGTGAATTATTTTTGGGTGGAAAGGAAGGAACAACCATAAAGGAGTTATCCGAGAATTTAGGAAAAGAAACCATAGACCTGTATAACACATCGGAAACAAGGTCAAATCAAAAATCTTTCGGACTGAACTATCAAAAGCTTGGAAAGGAACTGATGAGCAGGGATGAACTTAAAGTGATGGATGGTGGGAAGTGCATACTGGAGATAAGGGGAGCAAGACCTTTTTATTCAGATAAGTTCGATATTACAAAGCATAAAAATTATAAGCTGCTTTCAGACTACAACAAGAAAAATACCTTTGATATAGAAAAATATTTAAAAAGAAGAGATAAGGTCAACTTAAAAGAAGAAATGAGGGTAAAAGTAGTGGAGGTTGATAGGTAAGATTAAGAATAACTTTAGTTCAAAATGAGCAAAAGTTATTAACGGATAGATTTTGGAAGGAATATTAAGAAATGGATGAATGGGAAAAGATAGAAATGAGAATTAAAAAAGCAGGGAAGAGGTTGGGGCAGATAAAATACAGAATAAACATATTAAATCAAAAGCTTAAATATATAAAAACGAAGAATGAATTTCATAAAGCATATAGCAGCCAAAGTAAAGGATTAAGATAAATCAAATCTTAGTCTTTTTTTGTTGAAGAAAAGGAGAAATGGTTAAGTGAAAGCAAAGGTAAGAAGCCCTCCGACTTTAGTTCAAAATGAGCAGAAGTGAAAGACATAAAAATATGGAGTTTATAAAAGACTTTGTGAGAATAGAAAAGAGGTGGTGTAAGTAGTAGAAATAACACTTGGAAGTTTGTTTGATGGAATAGGGGTATTTCCCTTAGCGGCAAGAAATGTGGGAATAAAGACGATATGGTCAAGTGAAATTGATAAAAACGCCATATCCATATCAAAAAGACATTTTCCTAAGGTTGAACAACTGGGGGATATAACAAAATTAAAGGCAAGGGATATAAAACCGGTGGATATAATAACCTTCGGTTCTCCTTGTCAGAATTTTTCAACAGCCGGAGATCTGACAGGACTTACCGGAGAAAAATCTTCTCTTTTTCATCAAGCAATAAGATTTATAAAGGAAATGAGGTATGTAACAAATGGTAAGTATCCAACTTTCGTTATTTGGGAAAATGTCTGCGGAGCTTTTGTATCAGGAGATAGGATGGATTTTAGAGCCATCCTCGAATCTTTCACTAGCACCCAAGTTCCAATGCCTAAACTTAAATGGGCAAATGCGGGAATGGTGCGAGGGAGAGAATTTGAGCTTTGTTGGAGAGTATTGGACGCCCAATATTTCGGAGAGCCTAAGCTCCTTCAAAGAAGAAAGAGAATATTTATTGTATTCGATTTTGGAGGATTTCGTTCCCACAAAATATTATATAAGCCCAAAGACTTGCTCAAATATTCTGAAAAGATCGGAAATGTCAAAGATAAGGATACCAAGTCCAATCGAAGAAATCTTGATAAGGCAGGGAGGCAGATACCAAACATCAGACCCTTTTAAGACAGACAAATGCGGGAAGGAGCAAAAAGAAAAAATGAAACCATCTTTAGGAGCAGTTTCGGAAAATCAAATGAACCTTTTCCAACTTTATTAGCATCAAACCCTATAATGTTTGCTTGTTGGGTAGAGGGAAAAGAAGAAGAAGGCTGTATCAGATATTTGACACCGGTGGAATGTGAAAGATTGATGGGGTTGCCTGACAATTATACAAAGTATGGGGCGGATGGGAAGGTTATAATTGACAGTGCAAGATATAAGGTACTTGGAAATGCAATTGCCCTACCTTGTGTGGAGTATATTATGTCAGGGATAAAAGAAGAGATGCTGACTTTAGATAAAAATGAGCAGAAGTCGGAATGAAAGCGATAAAATTAAATATAAAAAATATAGACAAGACTATGACAAATTAAAAAGAAGTTGTGGTCTTTTTTTGATTAAATCAAATAGGAAACGGAGAAATTATATGCAAAAAGAAATGCTTAACATCAACGGAAATCTGATTAATGAAGTAGAGATAAAAGTTATTAAGGGTAAGGACGGCGAAGTTAAAGCTGCTAATTTTACCCTCTTTAGAAAGATGGGAAAGGTAGGAGAAAAAAAGAAGGAATACATAAATTGTAATGTTTATGGAGAAAAAGCCGAGCTTACGAAGGACTTTGAAAAAGGGGATTTTATTCATGTTTTCGGCTATTTTAAAGAGGTTAAAAAGGAAGATAAAAGTTATAGAAACTTTATTGTAAAACATCTTAACAAGGCAGATAAGACAGTAAATGAGGAGGAAGAATAATGGCATTTTTTACACAGGCGGTAGATGTATTAAAGATTTTGGTAACAGCAATAGGGGCAGGACTTGGAGCATGGGGAGTCATAAACCTGCTTGAAGGTTATGGAAATGACAACCCCGGAGCGAAATCACAGGGAATAAAGCAGCTTATGGCAGGGGGTGGAATAGTTTTAATAGGGCTGAAACTAATTCCGCTACTTGCCACTGTACTTAATTAAGATGTTGGATTTATTTGGAAAAATAGATGAGTTTTTCAAGAATATCATGATTGATGTAATTAAGGATAATCTCTCGGCAATGCTTTTAGATATTAATGAGAAAGTGGGAACAGTTGCCGGGGAGGTTGGCAAAACTCCGAGTTCATGGAACTCGGAGGTATTTGCCTTCATAAAATCAATCAATGAGAATGTCGTTTTACCCATAGCAGTAATAATCCTTACAGCAATCTGTTGTATTGAATTAATTCAAGTGGTAATGCAAAAAAACTCCATGCATGATACGGATACCTTTGAGTTTTTCAAATACATCATAAAGATGTGGATAGCTGTATGGCTTGTATCCCATGCCTTTGAGTTTTCCATGGCGGTCTTTGATGTTGCACAGGAAATGGTAGGAAAGGCAGCCGGGGTTGTGGGAAGCAGTGCGAATATTGCACCGGGAGATTTTGATGCTATGGTTGATGCCCTAAAGGAAAAAAGTATTGGAACACTCATCGGAATTTCACTTGAGACAGGACTTGTTAAAATCTCTTTAACAATACTTTCTGTTTTAATTACAGTAATCTTATACGGAAGAATGATTGAAATTTATATTTACTGTTCCGTAGCCGCTATCCCTTTTGCCACAATGGGAAATAAGGAATGGAGCAGTATAGGAACAAATTATATAAAAAGTTTGTTTGCACTTGGACTTCAAGGACTGTTTATTTTAATCTTTTTCGGGATCTATGCAGTACTTGTAAAAACCGTAAACTTTACGGATATTCATGTAAGTATTTTAAAGGTGCTGGCATACGGATTGATACTTGGAGTAATGATGATGAAGTCGGGAAGTATAGCAAAGGCTATTCTTAACAGTCATTAGATGACTTTTGTTCAAAATGAGCAAAAGTAAAAGACAACAACTCCAACAAGCATTGGAGAAAACCTTTGATAAGGTTATTGGTTTAGCAGATGATGTGAATGGAGAAACGATTGAAGTTTCTGCTAAATACTTAGTTTATGTAGAACTTGCAAAAGACTTGATTTATCTATCATTAGAGAACAAGAAGTCAGGTAAGAGAGTTCACGAATTGTATATTTCGGTATCGAAAGATTTAGATATTTTCTTCTCAGGTGATACTTATGGATCTTTCAGCTCGTTACCACTTAAAACTTTAGAGCATATTGTACAATATGCTGCAAAAGGTACTCCACAATTTACACGTGGGTTTGAGATTTTGGTAGAGTCTATCACAAGTGACTTCCAAGTAGCTTGTTTCTTGAGTGCTTTGGAAGATTAAGTTTAAATTTTGGAGGTAAATATGGCTTACGGAAAAAGTAGATACAATGCTTACAGAAAGCGTAGCTTTAATCGTAGTGACACTCAACGAAGGGAATATGCACAAGCTATGGATGAACTGAGTCAAGCCTTTGATGCACTTTCTCAATATGGTTGGTCTATTTCAAGTCACTTAGATAGTGCCTATAAGAACTACGACTATTACCAAGTTCGCTTGTCTAATCACTCTGCTGATAACCAATACCATGATATTTATGAATGTTATTTGATTGTCAATATTAAAGCTAGTAAACAAGATTTTGTATGGCTTATTGAGAATTACTTAGACCATTTGTTGTCATACATAGATACGTTGGATTTAAGTAAATATAGGTTTATCAATGTAACTAATAGAGGTAAGAAAATTACGTGCTATTATAGAGATTTTAAAACTAAGAAAGACGTAATCGATAAAATGTATGGGTTTGATTTCAAAGAACAAACTGAGGATTAAACTGTGAAAGATAGAGTTGAGGTTTAAGTGAAATGGTAAAACTAGCAAATAAACAGACAATTGAGTTATGGAACCACTTAAGACAAGGTTTTGAAGAGATTTTGAATTTTGATGAGAACCGTTTACCAGTAAAGTCAGTTAATCAAGTTTCTTCTAGCTATAAGTGTTCTGTTTTATTGAGTGGTTATGTTTTTCAAATAAGACTATTGAAAAACACACTTGAAACTAATTTAGATACGGATTTAGTTCACGAAATTGAGCTCTATTACGATAGAGAGTTAGGTAGAATTTCCTTTAAGAGTGTTACGTGTAACCAAAAGACAGGTAAACGGAACGTGGTATCTGCGCAAGCTTACTTACCTAGTCTAAACGAGTATGTCTTTAAACAGATTTTAACCGACTTGGTTGAAAATGTATCTACAATTAAGCAAGTTGAATACTTAAATCTAGGTGTTCATTTATCAGGTCTTGGTTTTGATGTTGTTGAGGAAATACGATATGAGTAAGTACAAAGGTCTAAAACGAGACCAATTAGAGCAGTTGGTTGTAGAAAAATTAACTTGGTTTTTGAAATATTTGGATGGGCAGTCTTCTTACCCTATGGGTAAGTTTCCCACCGGTATCCCCTCTCCAAGAGGGGGAGAATACTTGATTTGGGTGGGTTGTTCTGAGGGTACGATTTCTTTTACGCTGCAAGATACTAATGGTTTTGACTACCACAACATTAAAATTAATAAGTTTGGTGGAACTAGACAAGTAGTAGAGATAGCAAGCCGACCGTTTAAAGAAACTGGTGAGCTTTGGTTCGGTAAGAGTTTAAGTCTTCGTTGTGATTGGGTTGATTTAAAGAATAATCCAACTATGTTCTTAAAACAAGTTCTACCTCAGATTAGGAAGAAAGACCAAGTTTTAGCTTATTGGTTAGGTTTAATTGCTATTCAAGATTATTGTTAGAAAGGATTTCGCATGGAAATTTCATTTAAAAGCAAAGAAAAAACAAGCGTTGTTAGAAGAGTTAGTAGACGTATGTAGATCAATGGCTAAGGAGGGTCTTATTAGAGAGGTTCAAAATGTTGCTTATGGTACCAAAGCAATTTACTTAAGTTATCGAGCAGACCAGTCTAATAATCGTATTGATTTTGATTTGATTAAACCTAATGGAGATCCTTTGCAACCATTTAGTATACAAGTATTTGAGCGAGAGGGTGTCGCTTGGGTTCATTTGTATTTTGTAGATTCTAATTCAAAACATGTAAAAGAGGATGTTCCATTATCTGAGGTGGAGCAGAGTTTATATAAATTAGTTTTAGGGATTAGGACTACAAGTAGAGTGAGTGCTTTCTTACATGCCTTGAGAGGGGTTTTGTGTGGTTATGTTTATCTTAGAGGTTGCTAATAAGGTTTCGTAGAAAGGTGGTTTCCTATGTTCAAAGGTTCAAGAGGAGTTAGACTTCAATATAAAAAGTCAGATGGTAGTTACGATTATGTTCAACCGGTAATTCTACCTAATGGCGAGGGTATTTTAGTTCATGGGAACACCCATTTAGGTAAACCTATACATGCGATTGCAGAGGTTGATTTAAAAAGGTCAAGTGATTTAGATTATGCTTATAGACAATTTGTAAGTATTTATGGTTATACAGCTAAAAACGTAGCTTATGATTGGGCTGAATTGATGGGGTTTGCGGAACTATTTGCTGATTAAAAATGGAGGTGTAAATGATTTTTAGAAGTAAATTAAAAGAGGATTTATTTCATAAGTTGAGACAGTTTATTATTTGGTATCAATATGTTTTATCAAAAAAAAAAAAGCAGATATATTCTGTGGTAAGAACTGTAGCTTTAACTAATCGTACATATTTGAAGTATAAACATACGGAAAATCATTATGTTTCATTAGATTTAGTGGATAGTAATCGGTCTCTATTATTTCAAATAGGTTTTAGTTTTAGGTCTTTAAATGGTTCAGATTATGTGACTATTGACTACATGGATAAAGATGGGTTAGGTTCTTCTGGCACCTTTGCTTTGGAGGATAGTGAGCAAATTGTTGAATTTCTTATTCAACTGAGTAAATTTATTCCATCTGAGTCTTACTCAAAACATTATTTGAATGTTTTCAAAAATGACATTCGTAGTTGGTTGGTTTAAATTTTAGAAAGGTGTTGGATATGGCTTTCAGAAACAGAGTAAAACAAGCCTTATTAGATGAACTCCTGTACTTGTGTGATTGTGTAATTACTGCAGGTGGTTTCAAGAAATCGGGTCGTAAGCGTGAGTTAAAAGTTACGCAGAAGTACGACACTTATTATGATATAGATGAGCATTATCCTAATATAGAAATCACCTTGCTAACAGGAGAACATAGAAAGGTTCATTCTTTAGAATTAAACTTCCTACCTTGGAGGTTTGAGCATAATGTTCACCTTATGTCTTCGTATCTTTTAGATAGTTTAGATTGGGAAGAGAGTAATGTTTGGGTTAGTTTTGCAGACAATAAAAAGTTAGAACAAGTATTGTCTGATTGGATAAACTCAATTCGCAGTCCTTTACAAGTGCAGCTTTATTTAGATATTTTGCAAAACTCTCTAAAAGGTGTTTACTATTAGATTTAGTAAGTTTTAGTATAGTTAGAAAGATAGGTTGAGGATTAGTTTATGGTTTTCAAAAGTAAAGTTAAAGAAGATTTGTTTCATCAGTTGAGAGAGTTCATATTTTGGTATCACTACAACAAATCTAAAACTTCAGTAGCCACTGTAGTGGGTTTTGTGTCGTTGACTAGTCGTACATTTATTAGGTATAAGTATACTGAGAACCATTATATTTCATTAGATTTAGTAGATGGTACTCGAACTCTTTTGTTTAAATTAGAGTTTGGTTTTTGGTCTTTAGATGATTTAGCTTATGTGACCATTGCTTATACTGATAAAGATGGTGTAGGTGAAACTGGAACTTTTGTTTTAGAGAATAGTGATGGTATCGCTGATTTTCTTACTCAAATGATTAAATTTATTCCGTCTGAGTCGTATCTAAAGCACTATTTGAATGTTTTCAAAGATAGTGTTCGTAATTGGTTAGCTTAAAATAAAGAAAGTAGGTAAAAGTTATGGAAAATACAGTAGTTTCCACACGTGGTATCCGCCTTTTGTTTAAGAAGAAAAATAACGGTCATCTTTATGCGCAAGCTGTTATTTTAGAAGATGGTCGCAAGTTGGTCATCACAGGTTCCACTTATGGGTCAGGTGCTCCTATTACTGCTTTAGCTGAAGCAGAAGTAGCTCGCAAAAGCGACTTAGAGTGGGCGATTAAAGATTTAGTTAATCATGGTTATCAACAAATTGATGGTTCTGCTCATTATGATGAATTGCGAGAGATTAACAACTATATGCCTTATGATAGTTAAGGTAACAAAAGAAAGCAGGTAAATTATGAATAACATTCAATTCCGTTTTGAAACTTCTTATGGTTATGATTTCGTCCAATTTGTGATTTTGGATGACGGTCGTAAGTTTGCAATTACTGGGCAAATGGGTGTAGGGTTTGCTATCTCACCTAGATACACGATTTATGTAAAGAAAAAGTCTGACTTGAAAGAGTTCTTAGATAGAGCGGTTAAATTTGATGGTTATGTGTTAAAGGATAATTACACTGATAACTTAGAGCTTCAAACATACGAAAACCACGTTCTTCGTTTTGATACTAATTAGAACTTCGGAGGGTATCCCATGCGAAATTTTGCCTTATATAATCCAAGTAATGATTTATATGTTTCTTATGTAGCTTTCAATTGTAAGACAAAAAGCTATGATATTGAATTTACTCGTAGTTTGCATGCTATTCGTTTTTGGAAAATGAAAGCAAGTGCAGAAGCTCAGGCACAACGTGTTTTCGATTGGAATAGGAATGTTGCTTTAGAAGTGAGAGAACTTCGTTAATGTATTAAGTTAGAAGGAGTGTTTTATGTTAGATAATAGTTCTGTTGCAGTTTGGAAAAATGTAGTAAAACCTTACTATAAATATAAGAAAACTGCCTTTAACCAAATAAGTAAGTTAGCTATATCAATTTTAGAGAGATTCAATTTCTTTATTGAAAATCCCAACTATCCAAAAGATTTAAGATTTACTTTTGGAAATGATGCTTTAACTGATTTACAAGGTGTGACTAAATTTTATTTAAATAATGGACGTTGTGTTTTAAGTATTATAGGAACTAAGGTTTCATTAGATTCTAGTACGTGGGTAGACTTAACTAAGGAAGAATATGAGTTGTTCTCTAAGAATCTTGCTATTCTATTTAAAGCAGGTAAAGATATAACTGTTTCTGATTTTCTAGCTTTCCCTATAGGTTTTTGGAGAGTTAATAGAGACTTTTGTGAATTTGTGTCTACAGATGGTATACGGTATCTCAACAAAGATTAAGGTTTGTCTTGACAAACCTTCAAACTTTTGCTAGAATCATGATACTGAGTAATTTGTTCTAACGAGCGTTGGGGGATATCATTCCGTTCGGTTTATATTTCCCTCGATAAGCATCCTCAACTTTTGGTTGAGGGTGTTTTGGTAAAGTTGGTTTAACCGGCTTATAACCTAATTAGGTTGTAGGTCTGCCTAAACTAAGTTTAGTTTATTCTATTACATTCTATTCTATTCATACTATTCTTTAGTTTAAAATAATATTTTATTCTAAAGGAGGATTTATCAGATGGATAAATCACAACAGTTCACAGTGCTTAGGTTTTCACACCTAACTTCCTTGCTCAAAACGCCTACTTCAATTACTCGGAGAACTAGTCCATTTGACTCGTTTCCTAGAGTTACACCAAGTAGTAGTTTACCTAGACCAAAGTTTAACCCTTCCGTAAACAAACCTGTTTACCTCATGGAGTATAACGGTCGGATTTATTATTCTAAGAGCTATACCCGCTTTGGTGTTTTAGGGACGAAGGTTGTGTTTGGGCATCCAGATTACCTTCAAGGTAAAGATTTGAGTTTCTTAGTTCACGATTTCTTGGAAACAGACGGAACTTATGTGGTTGAGGATATAAAACCCCTCTCATGGTTTGGTTTTCGGTTTTTAAACCTTATCAATAGTATAAGAAATTTAATCTCACCTGCATTTGCATTATTGAGTTTCTTTAGTAACCTGATTGGGTATCGAGGTTTTGAAGATACTTTTCTAATCCTTGGTTTGGGTTATTTGTACAATTATTACATCGGTTTAAAGGATACTTCACTGTGGGTTTTCGGTATTCTTTTTGGTTTAAATCTTTTGATGGTTTTGGTTAATAAGTTCTCTTGGTTCAGAGCTTTTGCTTATTTCCAAGATTATTTAATTCGCAGAAGTAGTCGATTTAAAGAATTTGTAGCTAGTCCGTTTAACTTCAATTCTAGTCACAGTTGGGTTGCCTTTGGTTCAAATGCATTACCGCATACTCCGTGGTACAACATGTCTTTATCAATTTCAACTGAATTGAGTGTTTATGCTTTAGAAGAGCAGTTGTTTCATACTGTAGATTATTTTTCTAAGTCTTACAAGGCAACAAAAGAAGATTACCTAAACGCTTTTTCTGATCACGAAAATGGATTTAAACACCTCGGTTTATCCGATTGGTATGCGGTATCTTACGTTCTTGAAAAAGCCTTCCAATCAAGAGACTCTGAGTTGTTTAGTGCTTTCTTACAACACTTAGGTCTCTCACGAGATGATGAAAACTTTAAAACATGTTTGGTGAACCTAAGAAGGATTGCAGGGTACAAGCGTACAGATGATTAGAAATGAGGTTAAGGTGACTTTGAAATACAAAACAAAACATGTTTCTTCTAAGTCTTCTGACCGTTTAACCGACCGCATTGACGAAGCTCTCCAAGACATTCAAGATAGGGGCGGTATCCCAGACTTATCGAGTTTGTCTGTAGTTTACACTCCCAACCGTTATGAGGGTGAGCAAGGTTATATAAACGCTTATATCGTTTACAGATTAGAAGATTAAGAAAATATACCTCTAAAACCTCTCAAATTGCCCCAGATTTGATTTTAAACCTAGTTTCGATACTTTATATGGTTTGAACTTGAAATGGAGCAGAGAGCGTTTTAGGAGTTTTAGTTTAAGGAGATTTATGACAAAGAAAATTATAGCAATTTGGGCGCAAGACACCAAGGGTATCATAGGAAAATCTGACCGATTACCTTGGTACTTACCTAAAGATTTGAAACACTTTAAAGAAACTACGTTGAACCAAGTTATTTTGATGGGTCGAGTTACCTTTGAGGGTATGAACAAACGGCTTCTTCCCAATAGAGAAACGTTGATTTTAACAAGTCAGTTTGATTACCAAGTAGATGGTGCAACTGTTGTAACAAGTGTAGAAGATGTCTTGGATTGGTACGAAAATCAAGACAAAACTCTCTATATCGTAGGAGGTAGTCAAGTCTATAAACTATTTGAACCTTATGTTGATGAATTGTTTGTTACACAAGTTCAAGCTGAAGTAGACGGTGATACTTATTTCCCTAGAGAGTTTGACTTCTCAAAATTTTCTCTAGTAAGTAGTGAACTTTATGGGGAAGATGAACAAAATGAGTTTGATTTTACGATTGAACATTATGAGAGGGTATGACTATGAATGTTGGTTCTTATATCGAGATAAAATACAAGACAAAAGGTGGCGAAATTCTTTATTCAACACAAGAAGTCCTTCAATTTGGGTACAGTGAGCGTTATGGTTGTGAGGTTGTAGTAGTCGATAAAGACTCCCCTATGTACTTTGGGTATCCATCGGGTGAGTTGTTACTTTCCTTAAACTATGAGTCGCAAATTGCAAAAGCTAAAGTTACTTCTTGGCATGCTTTTAACAGAGACCCTTATAGTGGGTTTTACTACTAAATCATTGAACTCCTTGACTTTCAAGGAGTTTTGTGCTATAATTAAAAGAAATTTAGATAGGTGGTTTAGACAAACATGACTAAGAAATATGTTGAAAATGAAGAGTTAGTAAACCCTTCTCGCTATACACAAAACAAGATTGAGTCTTGGGATTTTTCTTTGTATTCTTGTTTCCCTCACATGATTGCTACGGTTACAGAATACGTGATTCGTTATAAGCATAAAGGCGGTATCCAAGACTTAGAGAAAGCTCGTATTTGGTTACACAAAGCTGGGGGTTCTTATAAGTACATTGCTCTCTGCGCACCTAAATTATGTGTCTCCGAGTATTTAGAGTTAGCACCAGAAGTAAACAAAGAGAACTTCGCAGATTTGTCTGAGGAGCAGTTGGGTATTCTCAGAACGGCTCAAACTTTGACAATGGGTTTGGATAATGAGCGTGTTTTCAAAGATTGTATTGAGATTATTGACAAGTATTTGGAGTTGTTACTTGAGAGTGAGAAAGAGGGTATTTGATGTTTCTAGCTTTACTTCAACATATAGTTGGTCTTATCTATTGTATGCATGGCTTTGCTCTAGCTTTCAGTTTACTTGTTCGGAGAGATGCTTTGCCTGAGTTAGGTTTAAGTGTGCGTTCAGTTTCACTTTGGTTACTTACCTTTGTTCTTTATACAGTCTTACTTACTTTTATCCTTTTATTTGTAAGTCAAATCGGTGTATCAAACTTAGTTTTCTTTCTTATCTTGAATGGAACTATGTTTCTATTTATGATTTTGTTGGATGGTTGGTTAGTTAAGAAGGTGCAGTAATATGATTCAAGTTTTGTCTGAGGGTCTTGTTGTTTTGTACTTAACAAACTTATTTGTTTTAGGTATAGTTTATGCAAGTCCATATTTGCAAACTAAGTTTAAGGTTTCTTCAAAAGATGTGTTTAACGCAATTCTTGTTACTATTCTGTATACACTCAGCTTAGTTGCCTTGTTTTATGTAGTGAAAGAGTTAGGAATAGCAGAGTCTAAGCTACTTTACACTTTTGATGGATTACTATGGTTTTACCTAGTTTGTTTGTACGGTTGGTTTATGTTGAGAGAGGAGAAGAAATGAACGTTTCAGAATTGATTGCGTATTTATCGCAGTTTCCACCAACAAGTCCTGTGGAATTGAAGATTTTGGGTTTTGATGATTCAGAAGAGGGTCGTTTGAACTTATTTGGGTTTGTAAATGGAGTTGTACAAACTGAGACAGGGTATCCACAGTTGATTGCAGACTTTGATACCGCAGAACCTTATGATTGGGGTGATTAAATTGTCCAGAGAATATTTAAAACATAGGTTTAACGCTTTCAAGAGTTCTTTAGTAGGTTCCTTTTTAGTTGCTTTACTTTCTTACTTTATTTTAACTATCTTAGTTAAATCAAGCTCTTTATTTATAGAGGTTTCATTTGCCTATAACTTTTTAATGCTTGGGTTGGTACTTTTAATAATTTTAGGTTCTAGTGTATTCTTTGTTTCCTTCTCATACATACTATTTGGTGATGGGATTCGAAGAGACTTTTATGGTAATGTTGAAGTTGATTTTATGAACCTCTTTAATTTATATGTTTCTAAGGTTTTTCCAAAGGAGTTTAAAGAGTCTGTTAAGTTTTTAGAGGGGAAGTTGTAG
>ERZ773022.1256-NODE-1256-length-17460-cov-4.108245_pt1 | contig 17460 bp, 9 predicted proteins | sample MGYA00580839_ERZ773022 | MGnify/ENA primary metagenome ERZ773022 (study PRJEB29015, sample SAMEA2738020) | human oral metagenome | biome: human oral; feature: human-associated habitat; material: dental | place: China | collected 2044 ... | reverse complement strand
AAATGCCGTTTGCATCCAAGAATCCCCCGGCTTTAGCCGTGGGGAGTATGTCAATTCACCCTACAAAAAGAACCCCCTGCCAAAAGGCAAGAGGTTCTTTGCACGCGAAAAGCCGCCAACAAATCCCCTTCCCATCGCTCGCAGGTCAGACGGTGATTGTCAGACAGGCAGTTCTCCTGGCTCGGTTCCTCGCTTTGCTGCGCCTTCCCAAAGTTTCCCCCAGTGGCATCTTGCAGCATCGCTCCCCTTACAGTGGCGTGACCGCTCCGGCTTTGACCGGATTCTCTTTTCAGCTCATTGAGCACCTGTCCCAATTTCGATTTTATTTTATAATTTTATGTTACCCGAAAGCGTGCGCCTTGTCAATCCACCTCCATAAATGCTATGAGAGAATGCAGTGCTCCTGAGCAAATCCTAATGAAACAGGCAGGGAAAATACACGGTACACTCCGGCACGCAGGCGGCAAAGCGAAAAAATATGCGTCCTGCACTGACAGCAAAATATTCGCTTATTTCTCTGTTTTCTTACATTGACAATTCTTCTACACAAATGCTAAGATGTATGTGTATCATTTAGGGAACAAGCCATTGGATTTTATCATTAGAAAGAGGTGTTTCTTTTGAAAAAAGCAAAGATTCTTTCCGCACTAGTCGGTGCAGCGCTGCTCGCGAGCAGCGTCCCTGTCGCTGCCCACGGCGTTTGGTTCGCGCCGCGCTTGGATCAAACCCAGCTCGTCCTTGGCGAAGGATACAAGGACAATGCCTATGATCCGAAGGATGTCACAATGCTCCTCGGCTTCGACAAGAATTATGCAAGCGTTCCCCTCGGAATTATTGACGGCGGCAATCACATCACCATCAACCCATCGCCAAATGTCTCTGTCGCGGTCGTCTACTTTGACTACGGCTATTGGACAAAAGGAGCGGACGGCAAAGTCGTCAATGCACCGATGAACAAAGTTCCCGGCTCTACCCAGGGCACACATGCCATCAAATACAGTGTCAATTATCTGAAAGGAGTAAAAAAGGTAGCTCCTCTGCCGAATCTTCCCTACCAGATTGTCCCCTTAAAAGATCCTACAAAGCTTAATGTTGGCGACTATCTGCCCGTACAGGTTCTCCACAATGGAAAGCCCATGCCAAACGTTGAAATCATTCCCGATGTCGTCAATCACCACACCGTTATGATGAAGACGGACAAAAACGGCAAGGCAAACGTTCTCGTTGCCAATGGCAGTATCAATGTCATCGGACTCGAACTCACCGAAGACTATCCGCAGTCCGACGGCAAAGCGACGCGTGACAAGATTTTCAGCAGCCTTAGCTTTATGATTTATCCGCCGGAAGACGATTAAACCAACAAGATAAGATAGATAAAGCAAAGCCCGCCCCTCTCTTCGGCAGATCTGCCGGAAAAGGGGCGGGCTTTCTAACGATTTTTGAAAGGAAGCCTTGCCCTATGCCTTCATGGCTCATTTTCGCGCTGCTATCGGCAATTTCTGCCGCATTCGTCTCCATTTTTGGCAAAATCGGGCTTTCAGGACTCGACAGCAGTGCCGCAACCGCCGTCCGTGCCATTATCATGGCGATCTTCCTCGTCTGCGTGATGACTGCCGAAGGACATATGGCAGATCTCAGCACCGTCTTTACTGACCGTAAAGCGCTGCTCTTCATCGCACTGAGCGGCATTGCAGGCGCGACCTCCTGGCTCTTTTATTTCATGGCGTTAAAAACCGGAAATGTTTCGCAGGTTGCTCCCATCGATAAGCTCAGCGTCGTCTTCGCCGTCCTGCTCGCTGCTACCCTCTTTCACGAAAAGGTCAGTCTCATACACACCGTTGCCATCACACTGATTGCAGCAGGCGGGCTGATCCTCGCGATATTCTGACAGTTGAGTCTCTCGCGCGAAAAAATTGACCTGATGCAGCCAGCCGCAAGAATTTTATGGGAATTTTATGGTGGTGCTTACGGCCGGCTGCCATCCCCTTTTATTTTACCTGTCTTATTTTATCCACTGCCCAGACAATCGTATCGGCAATCTTTTGCGCATCCGCTTCGGTATTTTGACAGCCATAGGAAATGCGCAGGGTTTCCATTGCCTCGTTTTCATTTTGTCCCATCGCGAGGAGAACATGCGAGGGGACATCACGCCCCGCACTGCATGCAGAAGCAGAGGACACGCATATCCCCTTCAAATCGAGGAGATGGACGAGCGCTTCGCCGCGTACACCCCGAATCCCAAAGTTCAGCGTTCCCGGCAGATGCGCACCGCCAGAGCCGTTTATACGCACACCATCCACACGCGAGAAAACTTCTTTCGCCGTCCTCTTACAAAGACAGCGAAGACGCACATCCTCTTCTTTGCAATGTTCGGCAGACTCTCTGAGTGCCTCGCCAAGCGCTGCAATGCCAGCTGTATTTTCCGTTCCTGCACGACTTCCGCCCTCCTGCCCGCCGCCCGTGACGAGCGGGAAAAGCTCTGCGCCATATTTTTGATAGAGGAAGCCCGTCCCCTTCATCGCATGGAATTTATGCCCCGATGCTGTGAGATATGTGACGCCGAGCTTTCGGATATCGACCGGAATATGACCGACTGCCTGTACCGCATCCGTATGAAACGGCACGCCCCTGCCCTCCAGCACAGCCGCAATGCCTGCCACGTCCTGCACTGTGCCAACTTCATTGTTTGCCAGCATAATGGATACTAGCCGCGTATCTTGTCGAAGCGCTGCCTGCACGTCCGCTGGTGCGACGCGTCCCTCTGCCGAGGCGGGAACATAGGTCACGCATACGCCTTCCGCTTCAAGTGCTTGACACGTTGCGAGAATAGATGGGTGTTCGATGGCACTGACGACGATATGCGGTGCTCGTACGCCCTCCAGCCTAGCGCGCGCGACAATGCCGCGCAGAACGGCATTATTTCCTTCGGAACCACCCGAGGTGAAGACAATTTCCTCTTTTGATGCACCGAGGATTTCCGCAATGTCTTGGCGCACATCTTCCACCGCTTGTCGCGCCTGCCTGCCCAGTGCGTAGCGGCTCGACGCATTGCCATAATACGTGCGAAAGAACGGCATCGCGGCAGCAAGCGCCCGCTCTGACACCTCTGTCGTCGCTGCATGATCTGCATAAATCAAAAGAGCGTACACCCCTCATCCTTAAATTCCTGCAATTTGTCGCGCAGATATTCCTCTTCGACCTCTAGGTATTCGGCAAGACAAGAAAGGCAGAAAAACGCCTTAGCCTCTGCATCAAAGAGCTTCTTCGTCAAACCGATTTCATCCTTTGTCAGCGGTTCTTTGCCGCACACCTTGCAATACTTTTTTCTCATGTACTAAGCCCCCTGACCTTGAGCATTGGTACGGCCTTCCCGCTGTACTCCGTATCTAGTATTCCCAGTTGTCTGAGAATTACATCGCGCATAAGGCTTGCGCGCCGCAGACAATATCGGTCAAATTCTCGAAGGTTTACATCGTCCACGCTTCGCACATGCGGAAAGAGCAGCTTAAAATATGCCGTTGCTATGCGCTTGATCGCCTCGGTATCGCGCGTATCTGCCCCGCTCGGCACTTCGACAATGGAATCCAAAATAGCGCGATAGGTATGATCCGCGCGCAGGTCATGCAAAATTGTACAGAAATACTCCGAATTCATCGCCCAGCCCGACACCTTGAGGTCATCGTTCATGCGCGGAATATTCCACCCTTTGATAAATCCGTGAAAACGCTCGATAAGCGCCGACTCGTGAAAGACTTCCGGCAGGGTTCTGAAGAGATTCCCATAGCCATCGCTTTTCATCGCCTCATCGGGGATATTGCCGCAGAGCACGATACCTGCATCACCATCCACGCGGTGCCTGCCGATATTACAATAGCCATTCTCACAAAACGTCTTAAGTGCGCCGCGCATCTCATCGACATCGGGGAATCGAATGGTCTGCACCTCGTCTAATGTCACAAAATCGTTCGTCGCAACAAGTCCATCCTGGTCTCTTGAAATATCGTAGAACATCTTCGCGCGGGTCACGACGCCGCCGCTCGCCAGCCAGCCAAATCGGCTCACCTGCCCAAAGAGGTAAGACTTTCCCGTGCCTTTCGGTGCAAGCTCGATGAGATTGACCTTCTTCTCGACAAAAGGAAGCAGACGCGTGAGCATGGTGAGCTTCTGCTCTAAGCTTTTATATCCTGCAGGATTGTAGTCCACAGCTCCCAGCAGTACATCGATCCATTCCTCGGTCGTAAATGCCTTGCGCGCATCCTTGTAATACTCAATATCAACGATATACGGGCAAAAATCCTTGAATGCCGTAAGCTTTATCTTGCCTTTCTCTCCCGCTGTCCGCCCTCTCGGCGGCCGATAGCCTAGCTCAACCATCCCCCAGCTCTCGCGCGCATGGGAAAGCTGCTCCGTACACGATTCTCAGACATCCCGCTCAATGATGGTTTCCTTGCTTGTCAGCCCAAAGTCCGGCAGTGAAAAAGACACCTCTCCCGTCTTTATATCGATATCTGCCGAAATGCGTGCGAGAAGTTTCACGCGCTCACGCTCGATGATGACGCGGTTCTTGATGGCCGTCCACGCTTCCTTATGCGGCAAGTAACGGCCTACAAAATTCAAGAGTTCCTCTGAATCGAATGCACCCGCTTCGTCTGCAAAGCGCTTCAAAAGCCAGTCGCGCAAGAAGGACGGCAGCCCTAAAGCCATGAGGAAACTGCTCTTTTTCAAATCCTTGTAGACCATCATCTCATTGAAGACCATTTTCAGCTTTTCCTGCAACACAATTTCTCCCACCCTTTCGGCAGCTCTTCCTTAAGGAAAATCAAATGCTTCATTCATCTGCATGCCCCTACCTACAACTTTGAACGAAAGTTTCTGAAGATGCGTTTCGCCATAATATACGATAATCTCATACGTCCCACTGCTATGAATCGCAGGGATATTTACAAGAAAATGCTGATCGTCGTCCTGTCTTACGGCCATATAATAGGCACCTTGATACTGGACGGAAAGCATCCTATCCATGACATGGCGGTCGGTAAAGAGGACAATCGAAACACCCTCTTTTCTATCAAAAGCAGGCGGCATGCTCGGCACTAAACTGACCTTCGGCAGACTGTCTGTGCGGGGCGTGACGGTGATAAATGGAACAACGATTTCTTCCAGCGTCGCCCCGCCATGCACCTCGACATTTGCCCTGCGGCTGCCGCGAAAGCGTCCGTAATCTGCGAGGACAAGATAGCCGTTATTATCCCCTTTCTTCACAACTGGCAAATCGCACGAATCGCCCTGCTCAATGCGTGCACAGCGTCCCGCATGTTCACCGCGCGCCACAGATTTACCGCGTGAATCAACTACCTCATAGTATTCGTTCTGCTCATGAAGCACAGCCAGCCTTGATGCACCGTGGTCACTGGTCAGTACGACGCGCGTCATCCCCTCCTGCAGCAGGCGCGCAATGCGATCCATAACCTCCTCGACGATGGCGATTTCCTGCGCCAGATGAATAGGATATTCTCGCTCCGTATCGTTGTAGCGTCCTGACTCCTTATGCTTCAGCTGGTCGAGTCGCTCCTCTTTTTCCTTCGCTCCATCCCAGTTATCATAAAAGTCGCGATTGATTTTTGTAATCGTCGGAAGTATCGCGCGCGCTGCCTGCACATGAAGCTGCAAATTCAGCCGCTCTGCGCAGGCGGCAATAAGGCTCAAGAACTCAGCACCGAGCGCATCGACCCAAAAGAGTAACGTTCCCTCCTTTGAGACGTTATCCAGCAGCGAATCGCGCATCGGCGGCGGCGTATAGTAGTCGCGCTGCTTGGCAAGCTCGTCTACCTTATGCAGGAAGTCTGGCTCTATTCGGTTGGCAAGCTTTTGCCGCTTGTATGCCTTAAAGTAGGCAGTAAGCGCTGCAGCATATTTCCCTTCTCGAAACACGTAGTCCTGCGCATAGTCCGCAAGTGCTGGATAGCGTTGAAATGCTTCCTTCTCCCGTGAGGCACCCTTTTCCATGCCAGCGGATAATGCCGCAATGATATCTTCGCGCTCAACACGCGTCGCGTCTGTCAGGCGATAAATGCGCTCTGCAGGCTCCCTGCGGTTTCGGCGTACAAATTCTGACAGTTCCGCATCGGTAAAATCTTTGAGAAAGGCTTTGCGCTCCGCATAAAAGGCAGAAAAGCGCTCGTCAGAAAGCGGCACGTCAGCGATGCGCGAAATAAACGTCTGGAGGAGCGTATCCGCCCGCGCCGTCTCAAGCACAAAAGAGAGGTAACTTCCCACAAGCCGTTTTTCCTGCTTGAGCGCAATAAAGTAGAGCCACCTTCGAAATCCACCTGCGCAAACACGCCGATGAAAGTCAGCAGAAAGGGGACGCGCGAGCTCCTCTTCCGCGAGTACGTCAGAAAAATTTCCTGCGTTGGAAAGCGCATCGAAAAGCCTTTGCCATTCGGCCTCCGTACCATATTCTTTCGGCACGGAAAAATCCTTCCAATGCAGACAAATCGCATCGTGCGCTGTCGCAATCTGCCGCACCTTCATCATTGCAAGCGGGAACTGCTGGCGCGTACGAACGCGAAGCGATCCCGCTGCTCCCTTTGCCAGCGTGGCTAAAAGGGAGCGCACGCCTTCCAGAGAGCCTTTTTCCGAAAGATTCGGCAAAAATACTGTCACAGAAAGTTTCGCTTCCGCTCCCTGCCGCTGTGCCATGCGGCGTTCTCCCCGCATCATACGAGGATCCTTAGCAAAGATGGCAGCAAAAGAAAAGACATCGCGCAGCAAAAAGACGACCGCCCCCTTGCCGCATGGCAGATCCTTGAGTTTTCGCAGGGTGCACTTCGCTTCCTGTTCACCGCGAAGTGCGAGGTATTCACCGAGTCCCAAGAAGAGAATCCGCGAACCCTTTGCCATTTTTTCCTTCAAGTACGCGCTTATATCCGCCAGAAACGGCAGGCTATCCGCACCCTTGCAGCACGCATTTAAGCCAACTTCCATAAGACCCATATCGCCAAGCGCTGTCCGTGCCTCGTGAAAATTTTCATGCGAAACAAACAGAAAATACGGCGTCCTCTGCGCTTCGTGCAAATAATTTTCGACTGCCCTAAGCTGCATCTGTCTGCCCTCCCCTTCGCCATTTGAAAATTCTCAGCTGTTCAAAATTTCCATGCCGACCGTCATATTGTCCGCAGTGAGTCGCTTTAAATACCGTTTGATTTCGGTATCCGCCATGCGATCGATTTTTTGCTGCACGAGCGGCGCACCAATGGCGGCATATTTTACGCGCGCCAGCTGATGCAGGCATTCCTTGACGCGCGGATTGCCATGCCATGCCAAAGGATGAATGCCGAGCGACAAAAGAGCCTTCTGCACCTCATCGAGATCTGTCAGAAGCGTGACATACTGCCCTAAGATATCACGGCGGAAAGCCGCTTCGCGCTTCTCTTTACTTGCGAGTGTATCGAAGAATGTCGCTTCTTCTAAAAAGGCAAAGGCTTTCTCAAGTGCCTGTCGATCACCGCCTGTATCTTCCAGCAGAGAAAGCGCCTTCTGTGCGTGCTCGAACTCGTCTGCACCGACGCAGGACAGCACAGGCATCTTATATTCTTCCGCCCATTGGCGCGGATTGCTCGTGCCGGTACGCTCACGCCAGAGGGCAGTCAGTCTTTCTGTCATCTCTGATTTCTTGTAAGCCTCCGCTGCCACGCACACTTTATCAAAACATGCCTGCTTCGCTTCTTTAAAGAAATTCTGCCCTAAATGCATGCGAATCGAACTGCATCCTTCTGGGGTAATCCCTCCAAGATAGGATGCATAGACTCGAGCAAATATCTCTGCTTCTCCCGAAAAAAGCTGCCTCAGCGGCTCGGCATTCGCCTGCAGCTTCTCTGCAAACTCCTCAATCTGCGGAGGAAGCAATGTCTCTCCTCTGACGATACGCAGAAGCATCTGCGTGACGTCTGTAAGGGCAGGTTCGAATTCCTCCACACAGATTGCAGGGATTCGGAACAGACGCAGCCGTTCGCGCCACTCCATACATGCCGTTTTCCAGTCGTGTGCACTGCCGTGCAAGATAGCATTCGTTGCGTACGCAGCGCGGTATTCGTGAGCGAGCGCGCGCAGCAAATCCTTGCCCGTCTCCTCATTCCAAAGGCAGGCATAATCCTTGCTAAATTTCCGCTTTACATCCGGAATAAGCTGCTGTTCAGCGCCAATCTTATATGCCAGCGCGGGGAGTTCTCCATTTTCAAAGGTCTCCAAAAAAGCATGCATCCCATCGACAAGATGTTCCAATGTCAAAAACGCTGCAAGATCCGTGCCAAGCGATGAATTTTCCTCTGCCGCCTTTCCCAGTGCCAGCGCTACGGCATGCTCTTTCTTCCCTTCCATTTGTACGAGCAGCATATAGGATGCAGCAGCCTTCCATAAATCCGGTCGTCCCATATCTGCGAGGCACCAGAGCGGCAATTTCCACTCCTTCATCTGCTGTGCAACAGCAGATGAAACGCGACTTACCGATGTGCAAACCGTCTCGGACACGTCCCATGCCTCACGCGTCAGCTTGTAAAATGCACGCTCCTCCTGCGTTCGCTTGATGATGAACGTTTCCCTAGGCTCTTTACCGCCCTTGGCGATATAGGATACGTAGCCGGAAATCATCTCAGCGAGACGCCCTGCTGTCATATCCTCCGACGTGCCGACCGCATCGCCATAACGATACGGCTCTTCTGCATAAGGACGCAGGAAGAAGCCCAGCAAAAATGCCATGAGATTGGTCGGCGGAAAAGCGAATCCTTTCGAAAGAATCTGACATAACTCGCTAATGCCTACCTGCCCATTTTCTCGAAACGCTTCTTGAATCCTCTCCTCTATGCGGCGCTTCATCGCAGAAGGAACGAGTGTACGCGTCGTCTCTGCCTCCCAATAGAAAGGCACGTTCCAAACATCGCCTAAAACGCCCTGCGCCGCTTCCTTGATCAGCCCTGTAAGCGTGCCCGTAATGCCGCACTGTGCTGCCTGCTTAAGTGCATTCGTTTTATAGTAAGACTCTGTTGTCTTCTTGTCTAGGTCAAACGCCCTTGTACGCGTGTGAACGATGCGGCAAAGCTCCTCCGACACCTCTGCGCCCCGCACGATCGGCACGCCGTCCGGCTGCGCGTGCGTATAAAGGATAAAGCGGCCATTGTAGATACGGTTTTTCCACTCCTGCCGCAGAACGTTTCCCGCTTCTCTCGCCTGCTGCTGTGCTGCCGTATTGTTGTTGCCCTGATAGTACTGCGCCATGGCCGCGAAGTCGATATACCTTTCAAATGCATCCAGCCCCAGCGGCGATGCCAGCGCGTCGATGAAGATAAGCTTCTGATACCGCTCCTGCTGAACTGCCTCTTTTAATTTTCTGCGAAATGCAGCTGCCTCCTGATCATCCTTCGCGAACGCCAGAATCGCTTGAAACCGCCATGGGCTTTTCTCATCGGTAAGTGCGTTCGCCGTGCGCGTAAAATTGTCGATCGTCGCCGTCCGCATCGCACCCGTCGCATCCAAAAAGCGAACCTTAAGCCCCTCGGGGGAAAGCACCAATAACTTATTCAGCTCACCCTCTTCGACGAGCTTCTGCGTCTTCGTCACCTTTCGCAGTTCATCTTTGAGCTGATTGATCTTTCCCTGATCACCGCTGAGCATCGCAAGGTCGTACTTCATCTGCCCATTTCTCAGCGGCGTTTCGAGCAAGATGCCCTTTTCCTTGAGCCCTAACGCAACGGCACGCACGCTCGTTTCCAGGGTACTGTCTCCCTCGAACACATAGCCAAGAGTTTGGTTCGTCGGCTGCAGAAGCTCCATGCCGCCGCCAAGCTGTTTATCCACGGCGAGCATGATGAGGATTGCCTTCAGTACCGTCTGCTCCTCCTCACGAAGATTCACCTGCTGATCGAAGGTATCGAGAATCATGCGGATATGCGTCGCGAGATCTGCCTTGCCGCGCACATAGAAGAAATCCCAGAGCTGGTCAACGGTAAGGAGCGGATGGTCAGAATACGGCCCCGTGTGGTCAATGAAATATTGAAACGCCTTTACGCGATGATCTCCGATGCTCTTGATGAAGTCAAACATGCTGCGCTGATTCGATTGAAAGGCGGATGCGATATGCTTGAGGACAAGCGCCGACATCGGGTGAAGCGGCATGATGTTCTTAATGACCTTTTCCGACTGAATATGTGCCGCCTTCATGACCGCGCGGCGCGACGCATCCAGCCGATTGTTCAAATCCGCCTCGCAGATATTCCAATCCTGCCTTGCCGCTGCCTTCGCCTTGAACGCATCGCCAATGAGGTCAAAGGCAATATTATCGGGAAGCGCGATATTTACCATGACAAAACGGTCGCGTATCTTCTTCCATGTCTCATCGCCTGCCGCAAAAAGCGAGTCCGTTTCATGCGTGACGGGCACGAAAAAGAATGGCTTTGAACCGACAAGCTCTACAAGTTTTTGAAAATCCGCTAGGCTGTCGCGGTTGACGCGAAAGTAATCCGAGAACTCATCCCATAGCAACACGATTTTAATATGGTTGCGCTCGATGACATCTGTCAGCCATTCGATGAGCTGATCGATATCCATCTTGAGCATCGATACGCCTTCCTCCTGCGCCATGCACGTGATGCGTTCGACGAGCTCGCGTGCATCGCCGTCAGACCGAAGGCGCGTAACGATTTCCTTAGCGTCCATGCCGCCGAAGAGAGCCGTCCATTTCGCTATCTTCAGCTTGCTGTCGAAGAAATTCCAATTCACATCGTCGATTTCAATCCAAGAGAGAATGCTGTCTTTTAGTGTCTGCTCGCCCTCGTAAAGACCTCGTTCATGAAGCGCACGCTGCACGCTTTCCTGCACGGCAAAGAGAAGGTCGCGCGTCGAATTCGGCGTCCCCGCATAGCGGTACACCGTCACAACATCCGTGCCCTTTATCCCCATGAGCTTACCGAAGAGATCCTGCTCTCCCTTTAGCACATCGAACTGTTCCCAATAGGCGCGAAGCTCTTCTTCGGATACGTCCAGCAGTTTCTTAAGCGTATAGGCGCATTGAGACTTTCCCGTGCCGTACGCGCCTGAAATCCAAATCGAACGCTTCTCCACACGCTCCATGACGCGCACCATATTCCGCAGCATATCGATAAACGTTGTGTGTGGGTACGTTCGCTTCCATAAATCCTGCGCCACCTCGATGGTAGAGTTCGAAATTTGCGGGAAATAATTTTCGTCAATCTCAAAATAGGAGCGATACATATTTCCATCCATCATCTATGCCTCCTCGCCTTCAAACAATGTCAGCACGTCCGCAGAGCTCTTATCTGCCGAAAGTGTGATTTTCTCTAGGTCATGCGTAAACGCCGCATCGATGAATTCCGGATACCGCGCAGAAAGCCCACGAAGCATCGGCTTTGCCTCCTCACGCGTCAATCCGAAAATGCGTGTTGGGCTAATGCCATCGCGATCAATCGTATCATTTAAAAGCGTCGAGAGCGTAAAGCCTTTATAATCTCCGCATTTCTCGGCGAATTTGAAGAGACCGTAGAGCAGGACACGCGGGTCAGAAAGAACACATTTTGTGCGAACGAGCTCTCCCTTTTCGGTGACATGACCAAAGTTTAAAACGGTGCCAAATGAGGTGCTGACGATTCTTCGATACATAGTTGCTACAACCTCAGAAGAGCGCTGTTTCAAGCCATCTAATTGAAGCATCTCTATAATCTTTTTTCTGGAATAAGCTGCATCCAGATCCATTTTCTTTATATACCATGCAAACTGTGGATTCTCTTCTGCTAAATTAACCAACATAAGTGCCAACATGTCTTCAGACTCCCATCCTGCACAACGAATCATCTTACCGAATGGAGTAAGTCTAAGATTATTCCCTATTCCTGCATCACGCAAGAAAAGCTTAAATTTCAAAATTTGCGGTGCTGCCAAATTATTTTCTGAGAAAAATCGATTTCCATTATCAAAAAATACTCTCAGCCATTCTTGTTTCGGACCATGTGCACCAAAAGCATTTATCGATCTCATTTTCTTTCCTCCTGTTGGAATTTTTAACGAATCAAACATTAAGCAGCCACTTGGTAAATCGTGACAAGCATAACAATGGTGACAGTCCGTTATTTTTACATTTCCATTTAAAAATGATATACAGCCATATCTACAGTTAGATGCACATACATTACACCCACTGCAATATGCTGCTTTATGAAATACTTGCCGAAATATTTTTGCCTTAAAAGGGTTTTCTTTCATATCTGATTCTTTCACATATATGCGATATCCATACGGAATATACTCTATTTGATATGAAACGTCCCAATCTAAGGTATTCATCCATTCCTGATAGTCAGAAACCGGATTTTTTATCGTAAATATATACTTTCCATCTTTTACTTCTTCCCAATAACGCTTGGTAACACCATAAATAAATCGCCCATCTGACCGATGTTTCCAATCACCATGATTGATAAAGCTACGAAACGTTTTATCTGAAAAATCCTTTTCCCACTTTTCTTGAATTAAATCATAGTATTGTTTCGTTTCTTTTTGGTAAATACTGTGTCTTACAAACTCACTGGAATGACTTGACATAGGACATTCCAAGCAACCTGCGCGAGCATTTCCTTTTTTATATGTTTTATTGAACCAAATATTGTGTGCATATATATAAAGAAACACTTCTGCAGATGTCCATTCCAAGATAGGAAAAAATCCATACTGACCTTTTACTTTATCACCATCAATAAAGTACGAATAACCTGCACGCCTTGCACTTTCGTCTGCTCGTACACCAACAAACGCCAAACCTCGATAATCTGTTTTTCCCGTGATTTCACGCAGTTTCAAAACCTGCGGTGTGCTCTTATGCACGGAACAGCACCAACGAAGTGTGCGCGATGGCGGGCCGAACAACTTCCATGATTCCTGCGGCGTGAAATGTGACTTCGCGCGGTAAAACGGAATACCCTCGCGCTTGCAGTCTGCCTCGACCGCATCGACGAGCGCATATGTATCGGGAAACTCCATGCCCGTATCGCCGAACACAACGACAAAGCTTCCCTGCGGAAGTGCCTTCTTTACGAGGTCAAGGAGCACGCAGCTATCCTTGCCACCCGAAAATGCAACATGAAAACAATCGAGTTTTTTTTGATACTTCTCATAGACAGCAACGATTTTCTTCGCCGTCGTCTGTTCGACAAGCCCCAGGAGCTCACGATTTTTCTCTACCATGCGCCCGATGTCCACAGGATGCAATACAGTACTCTTAGGAAGGAGCGGCGTCCCTTCCTCGTCCTTCATCAAATCAATTTCAGGCGCTGTATAGACATCGCCGCCCCTTAACTTTGCAACGAGCACACCACGATAGTAATAGGCATTTGCCTCTGCCCACAGATACGGTGCATCCAGCTGTGGTTTATACTGCCAGTACCGATCGAACCCCAGTACATCGAGCTCCGCCGCATAGACGGGACGCGGCTCTTTTGACAGCTTGCTCGGTGAGGCATTCAGCAAAAGCCCGCCTGTTTCTTTATCATATGTATAGGAATAAATAAGCCATCACCCCGTTATCGTTTCACTACGCATCACGAATCTCATGACGTTTCATTAGCAACGAGGTGGTATCTTCTGTGCTTTTCTCAGTATACGAGATAAGACGCTAGCATTTGGAATCTTTCCTAAGTAGCCAGCCTCGAATAAAAAGCCTCCTGCCTCAGAAGCCCGAAGAGGGATATCATTCTTTCGCAAGGCATCAGCAAGTAAATCTTCATATTCTCCTGTATACGTTCGGCGGATAACCGTGCCTGCACATCGAAGATTCGGTACAGGAACATTAAAGCGAAAGAGTTTACTGAACCGTCTGCAATAACTTTCCAGCAAAAACAAGTTCCATGCCCGGCCACACGCGGGGAAGCTTCCAAACGCAACAAAAGACCGTAATGGCAGATACATATCTGTCACAACGGCATCGAGCACTCCATCTATTTTTTCCACATCAAAAGATACACATTTGTCTGCAACATACTGTTCTACATCAATGCGAACCATTGTCCTGCTGAGTGCCTTCATAGCATTCATCTTTGCATTTTGTGGTGTAATTTGCTCTGCGAATTCCTGCACCTCAGATAAACTACATACCTCTTGTTGAAGGCAATATTGGCACAAGTATTCTATCACGGATATTTTCTGTGTCTTATGCTTCGGCGTCAGGCCGTTTCCCTTTCTATCGTAATCCTCTTCAAGGCAGAGATAGTACATCGCATCATATAATGCGGAATTCGATTTTGTTTCAAGTTCGTAATTATCTGCGACAATGTCCTCAATCGAGATTTCTGTGATATGCAAAAAGCCCGCTTTCGCCATGCGTGCAGCGGCTTCTTCTTGTATGGCTTTTTTTGTCTCCTTGCGAATCTTCACATGCGAAAGAAGGGCAAACGTGCCCTCCTTGACCCATAAAAAGGAATGACTTCCAGTAAGTGCGGTCTTAATCCTTTCTAATGGAATGTAAAGCCGCTTTTCAAGCATCTCATATGTCCAAAACGTCTGATCGCCCCAGATGTACAAGAGCTCATCTTCGATAACGCGTGCCATCGACCCTTGCACTTTGCCGAAGTATTGCTTTTGATAGTATAAATCCGGGCACAATTCACGCAGAACGACTTGCAGCATTGCCTCATCGTAAATACATCCCTTCATAAGCCATTTCTGATGGCATTGAAAAAATGAGTCATAGAAAATAACATGTGCACTTTCTAAGTATTCCTGCACACAAAAGAAAATGCGTTCCTTCGTCTCATCATCGATAAGACATACCTTGTTACCTTGCTGCACAGTCGCATGGGCAAAGAATGCGCGAACGGTTTCCGGCGGGGGAAGCTCTCTGCCATATTGTTCTCTGTACGCCCCCTGCAGCCGCGTCATTTCAATTGGTGAATGCAGCCGAAAGCCGCCCGCATATTTCTTTCGTAAGAGGGCGAGCACATTTACCTGCCACTCTTGCATCCGCCCTTTCTGCTCCATATCTCCTGCACCAAACCATTCTTAAATATTTTCAACAATTCTGAGTATACTTCTTTTTATTATATCACGATTTTTCCTCTCGCGCAATTTTCAAATTTTATCAGAATGTCACGACAGCAGTTCTTAGAACTTTGCAATTACAAAAGCCTCCGACAAACAATTTTGTCGGAGGCTTTTGTTGGGGAGCTTTTACACTCCTTCTACAAAAGGCGCTTACTTACCTGCGAGCTTCTTGTAGTTGTTATAGCGAATTTCTGCATCGCTGCGCGTCTTCTTAAAGAGCGCTTCTGCCTGCTCTGGGAACTGGCGCTTGAGGTTGATGTAGCGGTTCTCGCCCATGAGGAAGTCCTGGAACTTCTCGAAGTCCGGCTCCTTGGAATCAAGGCTGAACGGATTCTTGTCCGTGCCCTCAAGCTGCGGGTTATAGCGATACGTAGCCCAGTAGCCGCACTCAACAGCAAGCTTCTGCTCGAGCTGTGCGCAGCCCATGCCCTTGCGAATGCCATGGTTGATGCACGGTGCATAAGCAATGATGAGGGACGGGCCAGGATATGCCTCTGCCTCTGCCATTGCCTTGAGAACCTGATTCTTATCCGCACCCATGGAAACCTGTGCAACATAAACGTAACCATAGGTCTTAGCCATCAGGCCGAGATCCTTTTTGCGCGTCTTCTTGCCCGTAGCAGCGAACTCTGCGATAGCAGCTGCCGGCGTGGACTTGGAAGCCTGACCGCCCGTGTTGGAGTAAACTTCCGTATCGAGGACGAGGACGTTGATGTCTTCGCCGGAAGCGAGGACATGGTCAAGACCGCCGTAACCGATATCATAAGCCCAGCCATCGCCGCCGAAGATCCACTGAGAACGCTTGACAAAGAAGTCACGGTTCTCATAGAGGTTTGCCAGAGCTGCATCCGCGCCCTTCTCTTTCTCGAGGAGAGCCGTCAGCTTGTCTGCGCGCTCGCGCGTGCCGTTGCCGTCGTTGAGATGATCGACCCAGTCCTGAAGCGCAGCCTTGAGATCCGCAGAGCCGATTCCCTTTTCAAGGACAGCTTTTGCCTTTGCAGCGAGGTTCTCGCGCATCGACTTCGCACCGAGTGCCATGCCGAGACCATATTCTGCATTGTCTTCAAAGAGGGAGTTTGCCCATGCCGGACCATGTCCCTTGGCGTTGATCGTGTACGGCATTGCCGGAGCGCTGCCGCCCCAGATGGAGGAGCAGCCCGTCGCATTGGAGACCTGCATACGGTCGCCGAAAAGCTGCGTGAGGAGTTTGACGTACGGTGTTTCTCCGCAGCCTGCGCACGCGCCGGAGAACTGAAGAAGCGGCTGTTCGAACTGAGAACCGATGACTGTTTCCTTCTTCATCGGGTTCTTCGGTGCAACCTTCTTCGGATCGATGCCATAGTCGAAGAACTTCTGCTCTGCCTTGAGTGCATCGGTGAGCGGAGACATCGTGAGTGCCTGCTTTGGGCAGATGTTTGCACAGTTGCCGCAGCCGAGGCAGTCCATCGTGGAGACAGCCATTGTAAAGTGGAGGTTCTTGAACTGTCTGAGGTCGATATGCTTGTAGCCTTCCGGTGCTGCTGCGAGCTCTGCATCATCCGTGAGAACCGGACGAATCGTAGCATGCGGGCAGACGAAGGAGCACTGGTTACAGCCGATACATTTCGTCTCATCCCAAACTGGGACATTGATCGCCGTGCCGCGCTTTTCGTAAGAGGAGCCGCTGAGCGGATAGCTGCCGTCCGTTGCTTCGCCCATGAATTTCGAAACCGGGAGGCTGTCGCCTTCCTGACGGTTCATGACTTCCTGAATCTCTGTGATGAATGCCGGAATGTCGCGCTTTGGCTTTTCTTCATCCTTTGCGCTTGCCCAATCTGCCGGAACTTCGACCTTATGGAGCGCTTCGATGCCCTTGTCGATAGCGCCGTTGTTCATGTTGACAATCTTTTCGCCCTTGGAGCCATAGCTCGTGACAACAGCGTCCTTAAGGTACTTGACAGCTTTATCGAGCGGAATGATGTTGGCAAGCTTGAAGAACGCGGACTGCATGACCATGTTGAAGCGGCCGCCGAGACCAAGTTCCTTAGCAATTTCAACAGCGTTGACCGTATAGAACTTGATGTCGTTCTGTGCGATGTAGCGCTTCATGTATGCCGGGAGATGCTTCGAGAGGTCTGCATCGCTCCAGGTCGTATTGAGAAGGAACGTACCGCCCTTCTTGAGACCTGCGAGAAGGTTGTAAGCAAAGACATAGGACTGCTGCGAGCAGGAGATGAAGTCTGCATTGTTGATGAGATACGGGCTCGTAATCGGGGACTTGCCGAAACGAAGATGACTCATCGTAATGCCGCCGGACTTCTTAGAGTCATAGGCGAAATATGCCTGCGCGTACATATCCGTATTGTCGCCGATGATCTTGAT
>ERZ773022.1254-NODE-1254-length-17472-cov-5.909456_pt1 | contig 17472 bp, 12 predicted proteins | sample MGYA00580839_ERZ773022 | MGnify/ENA primary metagenome ERZ773022 (study PRJEB29015, sample SAMEA2738020) | human oral metagenome | biome: human oral; feature: human-associated habitat; material: dental | place: China | collected 2044 ... | reverse complement strand
AGACGAACTTCTCCCTCTTTTGATGAACGGTCAAGTATCGGTAAATTATGATTTAGCGAACGATTGATTTCAATTTCTCGGTCTATATCAAATAAAAGCTGCCCTATTTGTTTTTGCTCCGCCAAAGAAGGTAACCATATGGTACAGTCTTTGATTTTATCTGGAGAAGTATGCCTAATTTTGGTCTGCTGAGCTGCTGCACTTAATTGTTGCTTTACCATATTGGAGGAAATAAGATAATAGGCAAACTTCTTATCTAGTAGTTCCTCTTCACAAGTAATCTTGGCAATATCCTGACTTTGAATGTATTTTCCACTTTCAGGAATCCATGCGGTAGAACCAAGCAATCCTATAGCTTGTTCGGTTAGTGGGGTTATCAAATCTCCTTCTTCAAGTAGAAATTCAGACTTGAACTCTCCTATATAAAACAGATTGTCCTTAGAGGTATTCTCCTTAAAGCAGTTATTGCGATAGTCGAAGTTGCCACAGGTCAGGCGAATATATTTGCCCGATGCTGCATAGAAATCACCACTAAGGCTTGCTCCTCTCGACACTTCAACCAAATCTCCTAGTTTATACTTTTTCATCATAACTTCCTGGCTTACTTTACTTCTTGGTTGAATGTTAAGCTTTGGAGCTGCTTTATAATCTCCTCTTCCAGTCTACGACTTTCCGCAAACTGTTCGGTAAGCGTCTGACGGAAAGAAGCCATACGAGCTTTGAATTCCTTTTCGGTTATATCCACATAATCTATCTTGATGTCGAAGTATTGTCCCGCAGAGAGAGAATTGCCTTTTTCTTTTATTTCATCGTAGCTGACACACACGGAGAAATCATCAACAGCTTTGCGCTCGCGGAATGTGGTTACAATTTTTTCTATCTCAAAATCGCGCAATCGTTTCTTTTGATTATTTCCGTCTTTATATTCTTCGCCCAACTTGCTCGCGTCGATGAGGATTACCTTATCGGCTGAGGCAGACTTGTCAAAGAAGAGCACAGAGACGTTGGTGCCCGTGGTGGCAAAGACATTGCTGGGCATGGAAATGCAGCCATATATCCAGCGTTCCTCCACCATTTTGGAGAGAATAGTCTTTTCGATGCTACTCTTGGCGGTGATGAACCCCGTAGGAACTACGATGGCACCCTTGCCTGTTGGTTTCAAAGAATTGAGCACGTGCTGAATGAAACAGGTGTAGATGGCCATACCTTCTTTTTTCTTGGCAGGAATCTTAGGAACACCACCCCAAAAACGTACAGGTTGGGCAGCTATCTTTGCGCGCGTTCCGGAGAAGTCCATCTTAAATGGAGGGTTGCTCACTACAAAATCAAATTGGCGCAAACTCTGACCATCATCGCTCTTATGGTAAGGCGAAACAAGGGTGTCACCTTGAATAGCATAGTCTAACGATGAAACAAGTCCATTGAGCAGTAAGTTCAGTTTCAACATTTTGTTGGAACGCTGGGAAATGTCTTGTGAGAAGATGGTGCAGCGTTCCTCTCCGATTTGGTGGCTCAGAGCCATGAGGAGTGTACCTGTTCCTGCTGAGGGGTCATAGCATTCCTGACTATGCAAGTTGGTATCATCGCCCACGAGCAAACGTGCCATAATAGTGGCGATTGCATGTGGCGTGTAATACTCGGCATATTTTCCTCCCCCGGCAGTGTTATAGTCTTTAATGAGGTATTCAAAGATAGAGGCAAAGAAGTCGTAATGCCTCTCAAACGCACCTTCAAAAGAGAAATTAACCAATTTATCAACCAATGCGCGTGCAAAATCTGCACGATAAGCCGTGTCGGTAACAAAGTTGGTCAGGGTTTCAAAAAGCGGTATCTTCGTGTCGTCAGTAGTCTGTGTAGAGAATATCTCTGCATTTTTCTCGGCAATATCGGTCATTGTATTGTCGAAGATGGTGTCGAAGTCGCCCTTGCTCTGCTGATTCCAAAGGTTGGAGATAAGATGGTAAGGCTCGAGAACGGGCACATCGGCACTCAATGAACTTTGCAGCAGCATTCGCTCATCATCATTGAGTTCAGCGTATGCTGTTTCCCATTTGTCAGCCTTTCTGATTTTCTTGGCTATTTCGCTGCGGGCATTCTTCAATTCGTATCCAAACTTATCGTTCAGGAACTTATATAAGAAGACCTGCGTTATGATTTTATATTCGTTGCCATCATTACCCATACCGTAATTGGCACAGGTAGCTTTCAATTCGTCGATAAGACGTATGGTTTGTTCTTTAATATCCATATTGTTATGAATGTCCGTAAGTTGCGTTATATTGATTGAGATATTGCTGTGCTACTCGCTCCTTGATAAACTTATAGTCGTCCATTTCGGGCTTTATTTGTGGAAACTGATACAAGCAACCACTAATAAGTGACAGCACAGTGCGTGAGAAATAAGCGTCTTTTTTTAATATATCGCTCTTGTCATACACTTTTGCATCAATATCTTCCTTGATGATTTTCAAGATAACCATTATTTCCTCGTCTTTAAAGGAAAACATCGGGGCTTTATGTTCTTCCTCCCGCCTTTTGTTTACTTCGCGTATGCGCTTGTGTACACGTGCAAACTTTGCATCTCCATTATACTTTTTCAAAAGAGCATCATTTCTTACTTGTATCTCCTGCAAACGCTTCATTACATCATCAATAGCTTTCGTTTCTTCATTAAATTTTGCCACAGTATCAACAACAAATCCATGTTCTTTGAAACGCTGTGTAAAGGCTTCTCTTAGAGTGACAAATTCGGGATCTTCTTGGTCGAAATTATTGGTAAAAGCTGTAATAGCATGCTGCCATTTTTCCTTTAATACCCCTGTGCCACCAATGATGTGTAATTCTTCCGTTCCAATCTTTGAAAAGTCAAATTCAATATCAAGCATAGCTTCATTGATAAGCAACTTTGTTTCATCGCTCATCTTAAAAACCTCCTTTTGGTTAATGATGTTGATGCGGTGTTGTACCTCAGACAACAACTCGGGAAGTTTGGTTAATTCCAGTTTGGAGAACTGTTCTCTCATCTCGTCATCGCCAAAGGTGCGAACGATATTTGCCATATTCTTTGCAGAAATGAGAGCATGCTTTAGGTCAAGCAATACCGCTTTATCTTCTTTGGTTGATATTTCGGTGGAGAAATCTTCAGCATTGTCGTATGAGTACTCAAACAACACCTGCCTGATTTCTTTCATTTGCTCAAATATTTCTTCCTTGCTTTCTATTACTTGTGCAAATGTTTCAGTATTATTGTCCTCGCCTGTTTCCTTTACGTCATTGAAACGATTTAATTCTTGCAGATATGCTTCGTTGGTTTCTTCAAAATTGCGTTTGATATCAGCAAAATCAATGAGGAACCCATAGCGCATATCCTTGTAGGGACGGTTTACGCGTGTTATGGCTTGAAGAAGATTGTGATCTTTGAGTTTGCGACCAAAGTAAAGCCGCTTTAAGCGTGACGCATCAAAACCAGTCAGCAACATATTGAAGACTATAAGAATATCTATGCTCATATTCTTTTTAAAGTCTTTCACAATCTGCTTACGGGTTTCTTTATCTTCATAATCGTGAAGTATCAAACCTGCGCGCAAATGGAGCTTGTCGCTAATTTCTTTTTGTATATTATCGAAGTGGGCGAAAAGTTTTTCAGCCTGACCGCTAGTCTCGCAAATAATCATTCCTCCTAAGGTTTCATCGCCCTGTATCTTACGGAAATTAACCAAGTCATTGATAATATAACGCAGAAGTTCGTCCACGTAATTATCATGTTCTATAATCTCGCTCTTCTTAATATCTTTTTTCTCAACCAGAGTTTCAAGTTTCTCATGCACTTCGGTGAGTTTCTCCCGATAAGATGTTTCAATATCTTCACGAATGATTTTAAGCGTATAACCGTCAGCTATTGAGCGATCATAATAATAAGTGTGCAGATAATTTCCAAACACCTTGCATGAAGCACGTTCTTCTTTCAGTAGCGGTGTGCCTGTAAGAGCTATCTTAATGGAGTTTTGGTCGGCATCAAACAGATTGGCAAGGAAACAGCCCCCCGGACTATATCCTCTGTGCGCTTCGTCAAGTATAAAGATACGTTGCAGATTGGTAGCGTAAGAATTAAGTTCCACCTTTTCATTGTCTTTTTCAAAACGCTGGATATTGACAACGGTTATTTCAGCCTTACCACTTGCACCTTGCTGGGCTTGATTGGTACGGAATTGTTCCATAAGTTCCTTTCGGCTATTGGCAGTAGAGACAACCAGCCCTCGTGCTTCGAACTCCTGTGTTGCCTGTTCCAACAAGTCAAGACGGTCTACGATGAAATAAAACTTTGCAACCTTATTTTGCCTTGCAAAATAATCGTTGAGTATGTAGGTGAGATGGAAAGCAAGGGCAGTCTTACCACTACCTTGTGTATGCCAAACCAATCCCGACTTAATACCTTCCGAAAGTTTACGTTCGATAGCCAATGCTGCAAACAGCTGTTGGTAGCGCATAATATGCTTCTGATCGGTTGTTTCTATCTTACCGTCAACTTCACGCTCCATACGAACGTATGCAATACCATATTTCAGGATATAAAGCAGACGTTCAGGGCTGCACATCGAAGTCAAGATACGATTTGTGGGTGTGTATGGGCTTAAATTGCTTTGATACTCTGGACTCGTATGGATTACTTGATTATTGTAATCGCCTAATATTTTCTTTTCTTGCTCTGCATCGGTCTTCAGATATGGGTATTCAGCATGAAAAGGTGCTATTTCCAACCCCATAGGATTTTCTTCTCGGAAACAATTGAATGCAGCAGACTTTCTTGCCCCTGTGCAATAGAACGCACCTTCAATAGGCACAATACCTCCTAAGGTGTCATACTCCATATTATTGGAGAAAATCATGAGTTGGATAATATTTACGAACCTGCGGAATTTCTTATTAGGGAAACGTTCCTTAGTCATTCGTTTGCTTTCAGCAACCATTCCGCCATGATTATTCGGCTTTTTCACTTCAACAAAGCAAAGTGGAAGTCCATTAACAAAGAGTGTTATATCAGGACGGAATTCGTCTTGTCCATTCTTACAAGTAAATTCTGCCGTAAAATGAAAAGTATTATTGCTGGGATGCTCAAAATCTATTAACTTAACAGGAGATACTGCTTTAAGACGTTGATAAAATCCTCGACCCAAATCATCGTCATTGAGTTCTTTGCGAATATCTTTCAATGTTTGCTCGCATTCGCCTGCGTGTTCAGGATTGAGTTTTTTAAACTGGCACTTAAAGACATCTAACAAAATATTGGTATCAGAATCATAGACTGTGCCAGCTTGGTTTTCATGAATTCTTCCCCAATACTTATATCCTAAACGAGTCAGATGCACCATTGCAGGCATCTGAACACGTGTAGATTCATTAAAGTTGTTCATAGCGTTTTTTTTGCTTATTTAGTGTAAGTTTTATTAATTGTCTTACGTGAACTCTCAATTTATTGTAGACTTTAAGAAATAGTTGTATCATATTGGAATATTACCTGAAAAACTGTGTTTGTATAACCGATTTTGTTTGCAAGACATTTACTTTATACTTATTCCTATGACAGATATGGCTTGGTTTTATCAGTTGATTTCCGTTGCTACATTGTAGCAATATGTGAGTACAAAGGTAAGTCTTTTATAGGTGTTACCCTAAAAAAACAAAATTAACTAGTCTTGAATGTTTGCAATTGAATAAACTACAATGTTTTTTGCTACAAAAATTACAATGATAAGAACCTATGGGTTTACACATTCTTATGTAACAGTTTCTTCAACATTCCATTACCTCCGATGATGAGCAAGACGGCAGATAGAATCAAGACTATGCCGATGGCAAGACGGACGGTGAACGGCTCTCCGAAGACGAAGGTGCTGATGACTACTGCCGTTACAGGTTCTAATGCTCCGAGGATAGACGAAAGCGTACTGCCAATGCTTTGAATGGATACATTCAGGAAATAGAGCGAGAGGAGCGTAGGCATCAACGCCAAAAGAACGATACAGCCCCACTCGATGGGCTGACGTGGCAGCTGAACAGAGTCGCCTGTAAAGAACATATAGCCTACGATGACTATCCAGCCGAAGAAGATAATCCAGAATGTAGACTTAACGGGCGACATCTTTATCTTGAACTGTTTGGCATAGACGATGTATATAGCGAAAAGAAGCGACGAGCCCAAGACGAGCAGGACACCCGTTACGCTCAGCGTCTCCTGTCCGTCGCCCCGATAGAGAAGCCCTATTCCGCCGATAGCAAGCGCAAGCGAAATCACTGTAATGGTCGTTATATGCTCGCGATAGAAGATGACCATCAGCAGGGCGGTCATAATGGGATAAGAGAAAAGTATGGTCGAGGCGACGCCGGCGTTCATAAAAAGGAAGCTGGCAAAGAGCAGAATCGACGAGAGGGCAAACATAGCACCTAACAGCGAAAACTTGATGGCATAGCCGCGGCTGATGGAGAACTTCTCCTTGCGTATCAGCATCCATACGGCAAAGAATATTGTTGCCAGCCCGTAGCGGTAGAAGAGCACATTGCCCGACGTGAAGCCGTGGTCGTAAAGAGGAAGTGCTCCCAAGGGGTTGGTTCCATAAAAAACAGCTGCTAATATTCCTGCTATATATCCTTTTGCTTTTGTCTTCATCTGTGGTTTCGCTCTGTAGATGTAGTTGTTGTTACCGTTGTATCGAATGTCAAAGGTACTATGTTTTTCTTATAGCCTATCGGGTTACTTCGCCTATGAGCGATGCTCCTGTGGCTCTGGTGATTTTTACATCGACGAAATCGCCGATTTTAGTGCCGTTCTTAGGGAATATCACTACCTTGTTTTGCGAGGTACGTCCGTAGAAGTCGTCGCGAGAACGCTTGGAGTAACCCTCCACGAGCACTTCGAATGTTTTGCCGATATCGTCGAGATTGCTCTGTAGGCTGAGGCTGTTTTGCAGGGCGATGATTTTATTGAGTCGCTCCACCTTTACCTCTTCCGACACGTTGTCGGGCAAATGTCGGGCAGCGAACGTACCCGGTCGTTCGGAATATTTGAACATAAACGCCATATCGAAACGTACCTCACGCATAAGCGACAGAGTATCTTCGAAGTCTTGCTCCGACTCGCTCGAGAATCCACAGAAAATATCGGTGCCGATAGATGCTTCGGGCAATATTCGCCTAATAGCTTCGATACGCTCGAGGTACTGCTGTCGGTTATATTTGCGTTTCATCAGTCGGAGGATATTATCGCTTCCGCTTTGTACGGGTAGGTGTATGTAGCGGCATATATTGGGGTGTCGGGCGATAGTCTCTATCGTGCTATCTGTCATATCGTTAGGGTACGATGTCGTAAAGCGTATACGCATATCGGGTACCGAGGTAGCGACTATTTCGAGTAGTTGCGAGAAGTCGGTCGTATTGCCATTTTCGTCTCTGTAGAGATACGAGTCTACGTTCTGTCCCAAAAGGGTAACCTCTTTGTAACCGCTTGCTTGCAAGTCTTTTACCTCGCCAACTATACTCTGTACTTCGCGACTACGCTCTCTGCCTCGAGTATAGGGCACTATGCAGTACGAACAAAATTTATTGCACCCACGCATAATAGACACAAAACCGAGAATCGATTTGCCTATACGAGCAGGCATCACATCTTTGTAAGTCTCTGTTTTCGATAGCTCTATGTTTATCGCCTTTTCGCCTCTCTCTACTGCTCCCACGAGGTTTGGTAGGTCGAGGTACGAGTCGGGTCCGGCGACGAAATCTATATTATGCTGTTCGATAAGTTCGCCTTGCATACGCTCTGCCATACAGCCAATTACACCTATATTGAGCGATTTGTTTTTTTTACGTAGCGAATTGAAATATTGCAGTCGCGATATTACTCTCTGTTCGGCGTTGTCGCGTACGGAGCAGGTATTTACAATGATGGTATCGGCGTCTTTTTCGTCGTCTGTCAACCGATAACCGTCAGACATCATTATAGCAGCCACTACTTCGCTATCGGCTACATTCATCTGGCATCCGTAAGTCTCTATCTTTAGTTTCTTTGTCATTCGGCGATATGCTATGATAATATGATTTGTACGGTAAACGTAAAATTTCGTGCAAAGGTATATCTTTTCTGTTTAATGCAAACTAACATCAGATGTAGAGCCTCGGAGACAACGGATTTTTCCAAGTCGCAACTATTTATTACTTTTGCTACATTATTTATAAAAATCAATATATAAAGATATGGGTGATATAAAAATAGATTTTTCGCACGCAGATGTGAAGTTTACAGATGAGATAAAACAAAAAGCAAAGGTAGCCAACAATTTATTATCCGATGGCGGAGGCAAAGGCAGCGATTTCCTTGGTTGGGTACGCCTGCCGATGCTACGTTCCGAATTGCCTATCGACGAAATAAACGAGACAGCTCGCCTGCTGCAAAAGGAGTGTGATGTAGTGGTGGTGGTCGGTATCGGAGGCAGTTATCTTGGAGCCCGAGCAGTGATAGAGGCTCTCTCCGACCCTTTCGATATGCTCAAAAAAGACCGCCAACATCCGATTATCCTCTATGCCGGACACAATATGAGCGAAGACTATTTGTTTGAACTCCAGAGTTTTCTAAGAAATCATAAGTTTGGTATCATCTGCATCTCGAAGTCGGGTACTACTACCGAGCCGGCGCTGGCGTTTCGCCTGCTACGTCGTCAACTCGAGGAGCAGCAGGGCACAGAATCGGCACGACGTCTTATCGTGGCTATTACCGACAAAAAGCGAGGTGCGCTCAAGACTCTTGCCGATACTTGTGGCTACAAATCGTATGTAATCGAGGATAATATCGGCGGACGATATTCGGTACTGACTCCCGTAGGGCTATTGCCCATAGCTATAGCAGGCTTCGATATAGACAAGCTGATAGATGGAGCTCTCGAGATGGCTCAGGATATATCGTGTCTTCCGTTCGATTCGGGGAAAAATGTTGCTCTCGAATATGCGGCGGCAAGATATCTTATGTTTGAGAAAGGAAAAAAGGTAGAGGTTCTCGCCAATTTCAACCCCAAGCTACACTATTTTGCAGAGTGGTGGAAACAGCTCTATGGCGAAAGCGAAGGAAAAGAGCATAATGGCTTATTCCCTGCTGCAGTGGACTATACGACCGACCTGCACTCGATGGGGCAATATATGCAAGAGGGCGTAAGGATGATGTTCGAGACTTTCATATATGTAGACAACCCTCGGCACGAGGTATATCTCGGCGAAGAGCCGACCGATCTCGACGGACTCAATTTCTTGGCTGGACAACGTATCGATTTCATCAACCGAAAGGCTTACGAGGGCACCGTATTGGCACACACCGATGGTGGAGTACCGAATATCAATATCACTATCTCGCGCCTCGACGAGTATTGTATCGGGCAACTCATATATTTCTTCGAGAAAGCTTGCGGTATCAGCGGATATATGCTCGGAGTCAATCCTTTCGACCAGCCAGGAGTAGAGGCTTACAAGAAAAATATGTTTGCTCTGCTCAAGAAACCCGGTTATGAGACTGAGTACGATGCTATAAGTAAAAGGCTGAAATAGACGTAATGTCTATAAGTGTCTTATTGTGATTTGTTTATGCGAATGTGTCGCTTCATTTTTCGATAACCATAATTATCTGTAGATTATGAAAAAAAGTATTTATGTGCTTATCGCTGTAGTAGTGTTGCTATTCGATGGTTGTAAAAGCGATAGTCAAAAGTTTTTCGGTGACTTAGACGATATTATCAAACGCGGACAGCTGCGAGCCGTAACCCTCGAAAGTGCTATCAGTTATTATACTGTGGGCGACGAAGAGATGGGTTTCGATTTCGCTTTGGCTCAGAACCTTGCCGACTATCTTGGAGTAGAGCTCCACGTCGTCATAGCTACTTCCGAAGAGCAACTAAAAAAAATGTTGAGAGACGGCGAGGCAGACTTTGCAGCATATAAACTGCCTACAACCAAATCGATACGTAAAGAATTTCTAGCTACCGACGTAGAAGTAATGTCACCCGTGGTGCTCGTACAGCCTCGCAAAAATAGACCGATACGAAATATTATGCAACTTATCGACCGCGATGTATACGTACAGCACAAGTCGAAGTATTGCACTCGTCTACGCCACCTGAACGACGAAATCGGAGGAGGTATCAATATAAAATATATTTCCGATACACTTAATATAGAGCAAATTATCTATCGTGTATCGAAAAACAAGATACCACTGACCGTAGCCGACAAAGATGTAGCCGAACTCGGTAAGAAATATTTCAATAATATCGATATAGGTATGCTGATATCCATTCCTTTACCTAAGGGATGGATTGTGAGGCGCGACGCTCCAAAGCTCGATAGTGCTATCAATGCTTGGTATGCCGATATATCGAATTCGAAATATTTGAAGTATACCAGCAATAAATATCTGAGCAGAAGCACCTATTTCGACCTCGTAGTATCTGAAGGCTATATATCGCCCTACGACTCGATATTCCGCCTCAATGCCGACGTGTTGGGTTGGGATTGGCGATTCCTGGCTGCTATGGCATTCAACGAGAGTCGTTTCAATCCGAATACTGTCTCTGCAAACGGAGCTATCGGCATAATGCAGCTTATGCGTCGGACGGGTATAAAATACGGACTCAACGACTCTACTTTTCTGGAGCCGTCTGCCAATATCGCCGCCGCCACGAAGTTGATATCGTCGCTCGACAAAATGTTTGATTTCATCACCGACAGCGTCGAACGAAAAAAAACTGTCGTAGCAGCATACAACGCAGGGCAAGGGCATATATGGGATGCTATAAGACTTGCTCGTAAGTATGGTAGCAACCCTCAGAAGTGGAGTAATATCGAAAAATATCTGTTGCTAAAATCGAAACCGAAGTATTACAACGACAAGGTCGTAAAACTCGGATATTTCCGTGCTCAGCACACATCGCGATTTGTAAAAGATGTCTTTGCAACTTACAACAAATATATTAGTCTCAAAATCGACAAATGAAATATTTCGTGCCGTACGAAAAAAACGATTAATATTGCCCCAAACAAGGTATTGATATGAGATATAACGGTTTTACGAATAGGTATTCGAAAAATATTTGTGGTAATATTGTTGCTGCAATATGTGTAATGTGTATTGTTGTCTGTCTGCACTCGTGCGAGCAAAACAAGATAAAGAACATATATTTCAAAAAAGATAAGGTTCAACTATCTGTCGATGAGCAGTATACTGCCGAGCTATTCATGGAGCCGTTTTCGGAGACAGACTATGATAGAGTCACTTGGAAGTCGTCCGACAATTCGGTAGCAGTCGTCGATAAAATAGGGCATATAACGGCAGTATACACAGGTAGCTGTATTGTTACTGCACGTTGCGGCAAACTTCGAGCCTCTATCGAGGTCGTAGTACTGCCGATAAATATTGCGTTCGATTCGTCTAAGGCACTCGCCTATTTCTATGGCGATTCGTACGACAATAGCTGCAACACCGTTGTCGTACGCTTCCTGTCCGACGGATGTCGGATCGAACCTAACGGCGATATTACGGGAGCCGGTACTTATATCAATATGCATCTCTTTGCTCCCAAGAGTACCGATAGCATACCGCTCGGTACTTTCCGACAAAGCAATACTCCGATGCAGTATGCCTTTCTATCGGGCTATTTGCGGGAACACAACGACCGCCGGTATGCTATGGGCTCTTATTTCGGCAATCTATCTGTCGGTGGCAATAGCGTCGTACTTATCAAAGAGGGTGTATTCAATATATCCAAACGTATGTCGCAATATGTGGTCGAAGGAGTATTCCGAGGCGATAAAGATGAAGTTATCGAACTGTCGTATAGCGGTAAGATACCGCTTTTCGATAGAAGCAATACCGCTGCCGATACCGTTGTGTTCGACCGTCGCACATCGGGAATCGACGACATGGACGATTTATACAATGTCGGCTGCCGTATATTCAGAGTGAAATATGGAAATAATGTCGGAGATTTGTTGCAAATAGAGATGGCTACTCCATTGATAACCAAGTCTATTGTAGCAGGAGAATATAGTGTCGGAAGCAGTGTTAGGGAGTTTTCGCTTGTACCCTCCGATACGGTTACAGGCAGGGGTACTTTGATAAAACGCAACGGATCGTTCGACAAAGTACTATACGGCAGAGTACGTGTTTTTCGTAAAAGCGCAAATAGCATAATAATACGAGTATTTCTCGTAACAGAGAGTCGGAAAATAATTGTAAACACAGAGTAGTTAATAAAATATCGATATGGAAGATTTCAAAGGGTATATTTTTATGATTATAGCTATACTTTCGGCTATAGTAAGTATATATCAGAAGAGTAAAAAGAAAGGACAGCAATCCAAACCTTTATCGTCGCCGAGACCTAAACCATTGGAACCATGGAAAGGTATATTCGATGCCGACGACGAAAACAATACCACTCAGACATTTGGCGGCGACCGATACGATGAATCATCTATCGACGACTACAAACAAGAGGCGGCAGATAGTCTCGACCGATATTCCAACCGTCCGTATGAAGGTGATAAGAATATAGATAGCACGGCTCCAATTTTCTTATCGGGTATCTCCATATCCGATATGCACGACGGTCTGGCTGTGTCGAAGAGTATTCACACGCACAAAACAGATACTCCCAATACCGACGACAGCAGGCATATCGACGTATCGCTCGATACACCGACCGACTGGCAGCGAGCATTCATATATTCGGAGATATTCGACCGTAAGTATTGATTTCTATCTTATTTCACAGTGATACTATAAGGCATTATTGCTTTGATACCTGTCGTAGTTTGTGCTCTTTGTATTGTACGAAACAGTCGATAGTTTTCGCCAAGTTGCGATTTTACGATGCGTTCCTCGACCGATGTAGAAAATATATCCGAAATCTGCTCAATCAGACTTTTTACCGACGGATAATATTTGAGTGTATAGTCGCTGATATTGGCTTTTTTAGCAGCGAAGGCAATTGCTTCTTCGAGCCCGCCCATTTCGTCGACAAGTCCGAGTCGCATAGCATCTGTGCCTGAATATATTCTTCCTTCGGCTATCGCTTTGAGCGAATCGATATTCATATTACGTCCTTCGGCACAGCGTTTGGTGAAAAGTTCGTATCCGTTGTTGATATATCGCTGCAAAATAGCCCGTTCTTCCGTATTCATCGGGCGATAAGTGGCTCCGAAGTCGCTGTATTTGTTAGTCTTTACGTTGTCGAATTTTATACCGAGCTTATCTGTAAGCCCGCCTATATTCGGAAATATTCCGAATATACCGATAGAACCCGTAAGCGTCGTTGGTTGAGCGAATATTCTGTCGGTATTGCAGGCGATATAGTAACCACCCGAAGCAGCATAGTCGCCCATAGATACGACTATGGGTTTCTTCGATTTAACGACACTTACCGCCTTCCATATCTGTTCCGAACCATAGGCACTGCCTCCTGGTGAGTTGATACGAAGTACTACAGCCTTAATTTTGTCGTTGTCGGCTATATCGAGCAGGTCTTCGGAAATATCTTCGGAGTCGATACCGTCATTTTTATTGCTTCCGTCGATTTCGCCCACGGCGTATACTATCGCAATACGATTTTTAGAGTATTCTTTATTTCGAGCTACGAGCTTCATGTCGTTTATTGTCAGGGTGTTATAGTCTTTGTCGACAAGTTTTTCTATTATCTCTTTCATATCACTACTATATACTAACGAATCTATAAGTTTGTGTTGTACAGCTGTTTGTGCGTCGTCGAGAAATAGCCCCGAATCGGCATACAGATTTACTTCCATATCGGAAATACCTCTGTTGCGTGCAATAGTTTTAGTTATCTCTGTCCATATCGAGTTGATAAATGTTGTAAGTTGCAGTCGATTAGCTTCGCTCATACTTGTTTGAGTGAAAGGTTCTACTGCCGATTTGAAAGTGCCGACCTTGAAAATCTGCATCTCTACACCTATTTTCGACAATAAGTCTTTGAAAAACACGGTAGAAATATTTATCCCCGTAAGAGCAAGAGTTCCCGAGGGGTTCATATATACTTTGTCGGCTATCGACGAAAGATAGTATGTGCCGTTGCCATACGAGTCGGCATAGGCTACTATGAATCGACCCGTTTTTTTGAACTTTTCCAATCCTTTGTAAATCTCTTGCAGAGACGCCACGGATGCAGAAAAGCCGCCGATATGGAGATAAATACCTTTTATATTGTCGTTGTCGGTTGCCTTGTCGATACTTGCCATAATATCGTCGAGGGCTATTTCCGATACCGAAGAGTTTATCTCTGAGGCAAACGAACTGATTACGTCGTTTTTATGGCGTTCTACGAGTATTCCTTCGAGTTTCAGTTCAAACACCGAATCGTCCGATATTTTTACCTCTTTCGACCCCGACATTGCAGCTCCGATGATGCTGAAAAATATTACTACCCATATTATCGAGAAGATAAAAAGGCCTAATATGGTGGCAAATAGATATTTAAAAAAACTTTTCATGATTATTTCACTTATATGTTTGTGTGTTCTTTTATTTAATTTTTTGTCTTGTTGTGAGGTTCAATATTCTGCGGTATAGCGTAGGGTGTGAATATCCGACAAATACTACCAAATTATGAGGCGTAAGATTGCTCAAAGAGTTGGCAGATAGTTTCTTGAGTGCCGATATAAGTTGAGCTGCTAATCCGTTTTTCTTTGCAAAGTCATCTGCCTGATACTCGAATCTGCGAGAAAGGACGTTAGACAAGATGTCTAAAATCAACGATATAGGAGTGTAGAGTATGGCAAATACAAGTATGTTGATATGAAACGACGCTCCGGTGTGTACGCCGATAGCCTCTGCAAATGTATCGTTGTCTAAGATTATTCCTAATAGCCAAAATAGTAGTAAGTTCGAAGAAAGTGTGATTATCACGCTTTTAAGAGTGTGTTTGTGTTTGTAATGTCCTATTTCGTGTGCTAACACTGCTACTATCTCGTCTGTGGTAAGTGTCTCTATCAGAGTGTCGTATAGTACAATGCGTTTTTTGCCAAACATACCTGAGAAATAGGCATTTGCCTTAGTCGATCGCCGAGAGCCATCGATAGTGTAGATATTTTTTATAGGAAAATCTACCTTTTGTGCGAAGTCTTCTATCTTGTCTCTCAATTCGCCGCTTGCCAAAGGAGTCTGTTTGTTGAATAGCGGTACTATTAGGTTCGAATAAAATACGCTTATAAATAGCTGTATTACAGATACTACACCCCAAGCCAATATCCAAAAGTATTGTGGCGTGGCGTTGTATATCGTTATGATTGCCCATAGTAGCCCAAATCCTATAAGAACCGTTAGTAGATAGCCTTTTATGCGGTCTAATATGAAAGTTAGGGGAGTGGTCTTGTTGAACCCAAACCGCTGTTCTATAACAAACGTATCGTAAACGTCGAATGGTAATGTAATCAGGTCGTTAGCTACATACAATACTCCGAAAAATAGTATCGATACCCATACATCGGGCAATTTAAAGCCATTAACGACAGTATCGATGTATGCGAAACCGTCGAAGAGTAGCATAAAAGCCATTACTGAAAACGAAAATATTGCCGAAACGATACCAAATCGTGAGTTTGTGCGAAAATACTGCTGCTGCCGCATATATTTCTCGCTGTCGTATATATCGCTCACTTCGGGCGGGAGCGGAGACCGCGATGCCTTTATATTGAGCCACGACATAAGGCGCTCGAATATGAAATCGGCAGTAAAAACGATGAAAATGATTATAAACAACGTCTGTGGCAACATATTGTATAGTGATATACATTATAAAAACGACAGCAAAGGTACTAAATTTCCGATAATCGTATCGGAAAAAGTGATAATTTTGCAGTTCGAAAAAAATCGGACAAATATCAATATTACTTAGTGGAAAACAAATTGTTAGAAAAACTCGACGGGTTGTCTTCGAAATTCGAAGAGATATCGACTTTAATCACGGACCCATCGGTAATAGCAGATACAAAACGTTTTATCAAACTCAATAAAGAGTATTCAGACCTCGAAAAGATAATCGCCAAACGCAACGAGTATTCGTCAATGCTACATAACTTACAGGAAGCTAATACGATACTTGCTACCGAACGCGACGAAGAGCTTCGCGAACTTGCACGGCAAGAGGTCGATTCGATATCGAAAAAGTTGGAGCCGCTCGAAGATGAGATAAAACTTTTGCTCGTCCCTGCCGACCCGCAAGACGGTAAGAATGCTATCGTCGAGATTCGTGGCGGTACAGGTGGCGACGAGGCGGCTATTTTTGCGGGCGATTTATTTAAAATGTACACCAAATTTTGCGAGAGCAAAGGCTGGAAGACTGAGGTTACATCGTTCACCGAAGGTACTATGGGTGGCTACAAAGAGATAATATTTACAGTTTCAGGTACAAATGTTTATGGAGTGCTAAAATACGAAAGCGGAGTTCATCGAGTACAACGTGTGCCTGCTACCGAGAGTCAGGGTAGGGTACACACCTCTGCAGCAACGGTAGCCGTATTGCCCGAAGCCGAAGAATTCGATATCGAACTCAAAGAGAGCGATATAAGGACAGATATCTTCTGTGCCTCAGGACACGGCGGACAGTCGGTAAACACCACTTATTCAGCCATTAGGCTCGTACACATACCCACAGGTATCACCGTACAGTGCCAAGACGAAAAGTCGCAACTCAAGAATAAAGCCAAAGCACTTGTCGAGCTTCGCACTAGAATATACAATATGGAATACCAAAAATATATCGATAGCATCGCCTCAAAGCGTAAAACAATGGTTTCCACTGGCGATAGAAGTGCCAAAATACGTACCTACAACTACCCGCAAGGACGTATTACCGACCATAGAATTAATTATACTATATATAATTTACCTTCTTTTATGGGCGGAGATATACAAGAGTGTATCGATCAACTTACTATTGCCGAAAACGCCGAAAGACTCAAAGAAAATGAGCTGTAAGCGTACTTGTTTTTTTACATAATAATTTTTACTTTTGGTATATGATTGATTGTGAGGAGATAAAATAGTGTCGTTGGAGGAGAATAAAAATAAAATTTTGTTGAATCAAAAAAAAACACTACTTTTGCAGTTTAGAATAGGATTAGGTTGGTTCATATCTAAATATAACCGAAATTTAAGTATTTAATGCTGTTGTAGCTCAGTGGTAGAGCACTTCCTTGGTAAGGAAGAGGTCACGAGTTCAATCCTCGTCAACAGCTCTAATTATCAGATTATTGATTGATAATAAAAAATAAATCATAATTATAATTATAATAAAACAACAAATTAAGCTATGGCTAAAGAAAAATTTGACAGGTCGAAACCGCACGTAAACGTGGGAACAATCGGACACGTTGACCACGGTAAGACTACATTGACTGCCGCTATCACTACGGTATTGGCAAAGAAAG
>ERZ773022.1252-NODE-1252-length-17510-cov-4.193354_pt1 | contig 17510 bp, 12 predicted proteins | sample MGYA00580839_ERZ773022 | MGnify/ENA primary metagenome ERZ773022 (study PRJEB29015, sample SAMEA2738020) | human oral metagenome | biome: human oral; feature: human-associated habitat; material: dental | place: China | collected 2044 ... | reverse complement strand
CCAGCATCGAGATAGTACACTATGACCTTGTGTCCATTTTTTATTTGTTCTACCCTGCCACGTTTAAGCTCATTGTAAATAGTGGTTCTTGACCTTTTTATGTGCCTGGCAATAGAAGATATTGAGCAACCTAATTTGATCATAGCCATAAATTTCTCCTCTTTCATACTCACTTAGGTGTTTAAAGTTTATCTTTTTTATGTTAAAATTAAGTTGATTATATAATCATTTTTTTGTTTGGTTATACAAATTGATTATACAATCAACCGTATTTAATAATATAACAGGAATAGGAAAACATAATATAATTAACTTGCTGGACAGAATAGCAATTGAACTAAATGTTAGTCTTTATGACTTATACTATGAAGATTTTTATGCGATAGATCAAATTGTTCAGGTTATTTACAGACATTTAAGAAAGGAACGATAATATGAACGTATACTACAAAATAATGAAAGAATACATGAAAAAAAGAATATCAGTATATGTACTTATGGTAATTACGATTATAGCAACTTTTGTACTAGTATTCACTCCTATAATAGTAGTAAAGAGCCAATGCATAAACACTATCACCTATTTAAATAAATATAAAAGTAAGTACGATGGGATTGCAAAAGATATTAGCAAAAATGAATTGGATAGTATATCTAAAAACAAGGATGTTAAGGCCTTATATACTCAAAAAAATATAGGAAAATTTAGGGAGAATAATAAAGTTACTAAATACGATATAAGAACCTATAACTCTGAAATATTAGATTTGGAGAAGATAAAGATAGTAGAAGGTCGATCTCCTAATAATAAAAATGAAATAATTGTAAGTAATAAGTCCCTGTTAAAAAATAAGTATGGGAAAAATATATCAGGCATAATCACTAAAGACTATATTGACAATGGAAAACATGAACTTATAAATAGTGACAGTGATTTTAAAGTTGTGGGTGTTTATGAAAGGGATAAAAGAACCCAAGAGATTCTTGAAAAACTACAGGTATCGGATACAAACCAAATTTTCACAAGTGATAATTATCTGCCAAGTGGTAAAACCAGATATGATGTATATTTAAATTTTAATAGGGGTAGGGGTGCTTCCTCAATAATATATGAAATGAACACAAATATTTTTGGCGGTAATAGTAGGGTTGAGTCAAACCAACTATCTGATAAGATAAGTGATTCCTTTATTAATGCAACTGATGATGCCATACGTCTATTTAAACCAATAATAATATCATCTTGCCTAGTAATTTTTTTGATTTACCTTCTAGTCTTTGAAGATAGGAAAAAAATAATTTCTACAATACAGATAATTGGTGGAGAAAAGAAAAGAATAATAAAGAGTATGTTTATAGAAAACCTTTCTATAATAGTTTTTTCAACGATTATAGGAATATTACTGGGTAGTATATTGTCAAAGATACTTATACAAGGGGAAGACCTTACAGGCTTCGTAGCGGAATTTGACATAATTGACAAAAAAATGTATATATCGTTCAAGGATATTGTAAATTCATCTCTTGTATCTGCAATTAGTTTAATATCAATAATGATATATGAGACAATTACAATTATAAGGGGAGATATGCTAAGAGGTACTAGTAGTAGCTATAATAATCTGCTCCTAAAGAGGATAAAAGCAGGTGCTAAGTGTGATAACCTTGTGAAATTGTCCTTTAGTTACTATATATCATCTTTAAAGAGGTATATTATACCAATGATAATTATGATTATGTTTGGGAATATTTTTATTTCATATTTTAACATTGAAAAAAATGATGCACAGTTTTCTGACAGAACTAGGTTCGATCAGATTAATATGTATAGAAACTATGGCCTTCAGAACAATTCGTATTTAGGTAATAAGAATACTTTAATTCATGACCAAAAATTCAAAAACAAGATCACTAATACCAAATATGAGTATAGCACAGAAGCTTTTGTAAATATAAATACTAAAAATCTGAATAAGTACTATCTAGAAATGCTTGGAGATTCTGTCAAAAGGGATAGTATGTATGAATTAAATATACTTTTAAGGGGGATAAGCAAGGCCGAAAGAGAGGACTTGTTCAAAAAGTCGGTCTTAACTGACGATGATATTAAGATTTTGAATACCTCTGGTTTTATACTGATAAATGGATTTAGGAACAGAGATATGGGTCTTGATATGAAGATATTTTCTAGTATGCCAACAAGTCTTAAACTAAAAAACAAGGTCTATGATAAGGATAGAGAAAGATATTCTAAGTTAGAATCAAAAGATGTTATTACTCATGAATATGATGAAAAGTATAAGAGTATAAGTGCAGAGTTTGATCACCCAATGGTGATTGTCAGTGAAGAATTTCTTAAGAAAATAACTGGTATAAAAGAAGCTTTGAGTATATATTTTGATGCAAAAGACACTAAAGGAGAAAACTATATAAACAATTTGTTTGCAAGGAATGAAGATTTTACCATATTCAATGCTAAGTACTTTAAAGATAAGAATGCTATTACATCAAGAATTTTATATAGGAATGTCAAATATATCAACATGTCTGTTCTACTATTACTGATGACAATTTCCATGTTTTTTGCAGTTAAACTTACCATAATATTTAGGGAAAAGGAGATAAATTCAATTAGAGCAATTGGGGGGAGTAAGAAACAAGTTTTAAAGATATTTTTGTATGAAGGCTTATTTATAGCCTTTATATGCAGTTCTGTTTCTCTTGTTACTGGTATCAAGAAGGGATATATAAACTATCTTAGATACTTAGGAGAGCAAAGTGATAAAACAGATATTCACTTTTTAATGGATTACATGAGTATTTTTTCTTGTTTAATATTTATATTTGTAATATCTCTAGTTTTTCAAATTGTAATATTGAAACGTAATAGAGAATAATCTTTTGAGTATATATAATTTTTTCTGTAAATTAGCCTTCTATGGTCAATCTGCCGATTAGGCAGTTAAAAGGGATATAGAAGTTAAGGCAAGGATAATACTAATGGAAAGGTATAAGATACAAAAGGGCAACATCCATAGCTATCAGTTTGCTATGGATGCTGCCGCATAATTTAATAGATTTTATTGATTTAAATTATCACCAACGTTATTTGACATAGAGCCCAAAATTTCAAATTGTAAAATAAAATCAATATCTTGTTGTAAATAACAGGATATTTTTTTTTATTTTTAAATTTTACGGCGTTAGTTCTTGTTTTATTAATTGCCACGCTTCGTTTAATACGCCGCAGGCGGCTAAAGTAAGTAGTAACCCCCGAAGGGAATACACCTGGGGGTTAATATGCTCTTGGGAGTTTACGACCTTTACTTAGATCTGCGAGTCTACGAGCAAAAAACATACAAAAAAAATACTACCTAAAGTTTTGTGGTACTCTCAAACCCCCTAAAAATGCTTAATACCACAATACCTTAATACCTTAACAAAAAACTATATTGGAGAAAAAATAAAAAGAATAAAAAAGTACTAAAAATTAAAATAAAATATTATAAATAATTAATAAATAATTAAACTAATAACAATAAAAATTTTTATATATAATTTTTGGCAAAATTTTAAGGTATTACAGGTATCGCTCTTTTTATCATAGTTTGAGTGCATTTTTTTTATTTTTATTTTTAGGTGTTGTAGGTATTCCTTTATTTATCGACTTTTTGTTCATTTTGCTATTTTTTTACTATTTTTTAATAAAGTGTTACAAACCTTCTTGTTATGAAGTTTTGCAATAGTTACCTAAACTTTTTTCACTTTTTAGGTGTTTTTAGGTTTTTCGTGATTTTTTTTTGTTCTAAGTTTTCTAAGTCAACCTTAGTTTTTTATTTGTTTAAAAACACTAAACTGTAATTAATTTTTATTAATTCATTTTTACTGAAACTGTATTTTTTTATGAAATATAACATTTTTTGAAGTTTTATGGTTTTTGATGAATTTGTAAAATCATATATTTTGTGGTATAATATTTTTGTGAAAAAAGAGAATGAGAGGTTGATAAAAATGAATGAGAATAAAGAGGATTTTGGTAAATTAATTGAGTTGGTGGTTGATGTTAACACAGAAGTACGGAGTAACAAAAAGAGAAATTTAGAAAAATTAAAAAATATATTAATAGATGCTGCTAAAAAAAAAGAACGCTTTACAATCGGTACTCTCGCTAAAATGATTGGTGTTAGCAAACCTACTGTAACACGATATTTAAATGAATTAAAAAAATAAAAAAAGAAAGGAGTTTTTCTGATAATCGTAAAAAAAAGAAAAATACGCCTCCCACAGCGTATTAATCACTCCCTTATCTACTTTGTATATTTGTATATATTTATTATAGCACGATAGAGGAAAATGTGCAATATGGGTATCAGAAAAAAGTAAGATATGAACACAAAAAGTAATGAAAATTTTAAAATTACCTTCGGTGAACTGCGTGATGACCACTTAAAAAAATTAGAAAAACTAACAAAAACTTTGAATGAGTTAGAAGAGGAATTGAAGCTAAATGAATTTAATCTGTGCAACATAACAGGTAAAATAGAGCAAATTGATGTGTTGTTGCTAATTTTTCAAATGAATTTGGTATATAATTTTGATGTTAAAAATGCAGATTCAAAAGCTTACATAAAAGAGTATGGTTTTGTTAAAGAAATCAATAAAAAAACAAAAGAGGAAGAATTAGTCTTTAAGAAAATAAACAATGTCAAGAATTTTTTTGAAAAAAATATGTACCCTAACGATTTCTTTGAATTATCTTGTTTTTTAACAAAATTTGACAAAGAAAAAGATAAAGAATTTAAGTTGACGAAAGAAGCTAAAAATGAATATTTTTACACAAAAAAAGATAATTATTTGCACTTTATTTTAGCCCTTTTATTTAATTTAAGAAAAATACACAAAGAGGAAAAAATTTCGTATAACAAGTGTTTTAAAACATATGAATTTGCTGATGATTTAAAGTTTAACTCTGAATATCAGCAATTAAAATTCGATATGTATAAATATTTGATGCCTATTACCGTGGAAAACAATGAAAAGCGGTACTATGATTATACTTTTTTTAAAGACGATGATAACTGTGAACCGTTAAGAAGATTTGAATTTATTAAAGATGTTGAGTCTATTGTTTACGATTTGCATTTTTTAAGAAAAGAGATGTTAATTGATTTTAACATTAACTTTTCAAGAAATGAAGTATCAAATAATTTAATCAAAGTCAGCATAGAGAATATGAAACAACTAATTGTTTTAGCTTATTCTTGTGAGCATACTACGGCTTTCGTGCAAAAAATTCAAAATGTTAAAACTTCGCAAATTTGGGGTTACGATAATAAAACACATTGTTATTCTCCTCTTAACTTGGAAGAATTTATTTTGAAATTTAAGAATAAGTTTAGAAGTGTTATCGTAAATTCCATTTATAATGAAAAAGATTCAAAAACCAATAAAGCCTTACGATTTATCACAGAAAATAGCTTACAACAGTATTTTACTAATGACAATAATACATTCATTAGAATAAAAGACAGACGAAAGAAGTGGTATTTAGCGTTTAACAACGGTTTGCTTGAAATTGATAAAACTAGAAAAAATACTTATAAATTTTCAGAAAGTTTTGACAAGTCAAAATTATGTTTGTTATCATTTGATTTTGACTTTAATTTGAATGAATTTGAATATCTGCTTAAAAATCAAAGTAAAAATAAATTTATAACTTTTTTATCTTATTTTGTGAACGAAATTAGGGACGAAGAAAATAATATTAATCAAGATAAATTAGACTTTTTGTTAGCTTGTGTAGCAAATCATTATGAATTTGATGAAGATTTCCACGCAACAACAAATTTTGTCGGAACGAGAGGTACTGGGAAGTCGCAATTGCTTAACATGTTGACGCAAACCATACGCAAGACGAAAACACTTAGTACGGATCATTCCGCTTTTGATTACGAAAAGGATTTTTTTAACGCCGATACTGCTTTAACTTGCTTGTACGCCTTCAAATCAGAATCGTCGATTAAGGATTTCACCGATAACAGTAACGCAAAATCCGCTATAGCAAGAGAATTTGTTTCCGTGAACAGAAAATTTGAAGACGAGAGAAATGTTGAAGTTCAAACAAAGTTTATGACTTTTGCCGAAAATGAACCTCGAATTAAGCATGATGGGGGGTTATTCGAGCGTTCATTATATTTTTATGTGAACGAAAAAAAAGAAGATTTGTACAAGAAAGAAAGGTATTCCGATAACAATAATGGCTCTATGGCTAACGTAATCAACAAACAACCACTTGGGCTTATATGCGCACTATATCAAGCCGTGCAATATTAAATACAGCATATTTTTGGACACGGTGCTAGACGATACAAAGAACTTTATAGAAAATTATTCACTGAAAGCACACAAAAATCATTAGAGAACACAAACACAGAAGCACAAAAGCTTCTTGAAATTTTAGATATTAAAAATTCTTTTGTATACGAAAAAGACTTGATAAATATGTATACCCTAATCGCAAACAGCAACACAAGCAATGAAATAACCAATAATGTGAGCAATAAAACAATAAAGTCGTACATAAGGCAACTGTCAGAAAATTATCAGCAAAATATCAAGTATGATTTGAAATTGAGCAACGATAAATGGGGTGTTAAAAAGTATACCAAATTTGTGCTTGGGGTCACAATAAGTAGCGAGTTAGTCGCAAAATTGAAGAAGTTTTACTCGAACAAAAAGAATACCGTAGCTGTTGAAGAACTTCAGCAAATCGAAAACAACATAAAAGAGTTGTATTCAGCTGATGATGTCGTCAGAAAGCTCTACAAACAATTTAAAATTGAATTGCTGGAAGAAAATGATAATGCTCATTCAACGAAGCAAAAGTCGGCAAAAGACATATTCGATGACATTGATGATTTGTACTCAAAAGGTGTTGATTAGGTATGTATGATATAAACGAAGAAACTAAGCAGTTTGCTATGAGGTTATTGTTTATAAACAACGATAATCGTGAAGTAAATATGACATTACAAACTCCGACAACGCTTGAAACATCGACAAAAATTTGTATTTTCAAAAATCAGTTGAAAGGCTACAAATCAGTAGACGATTTGTATACTTTTGCAGAGATAAATAAATTTAGTATATTCTTTGTACCAAATGCCGATCAGACGAAAAATTGGATTTTTCTTGATATAGATTCACAGGTAAAAGATAAAAATGGACATAGAGTAATGCTGAGTAAAGATGAAATGAAAATAATAACACAGGTTCTAATTGATTTGAATATCTTTGAATACTGTACATATGTGGTTAGTGGAACAGGTTTGCATGTTTACCTAGAGCTTGATTTTTCTCCTACAAGTGAGGAATTTGATATATTTCACAGCATAATTTCAAATTCGATGCAAAACGCTGGGATTGTTGTCGATAAGATGAATCAAACACATAGAATGCGTTTTCCTGGTGCTGTCAATGAAAAATATAATAAAAAATCACAAGTGTTATCTGCATTTTATTCTGACTTAAAACTCGATAAAAAACATTTTGATGAATTTACAGATAGGAACAAAAAAGTCGAAGTGTTGAAAGTACTTGAATCTAATAATATGGAAGATTTTGAGATTAAAAAAAAAGGCACTAAGACAGCAAACAAAAGGAAAACGAAATACTCACGGTATAGACACTAGATTTGCTTATTATAATAGTGAAACAGGCAAAATTGCAACACGGTGGCGCTGTTCAGAAATACTTAATTATTTTTATGAAAATAACAACTACAATCGGAGGAATACTTTCTATCACACTTTCAATTTTCTATACCACATAGGAATTTTTCAAGACAAAAGGGATTTGTATAGAAAATATTATCAATACAAGAAATATTGCATTGATAAGCTTGATTTTGCAAAAAAAAGTAACGATTTCGTTGAAAATGATGAGTTTTTTGACTGTTTGAAGAAATCAAGATGGGTGAATGACATAAAAAGGGGGAATTTTGATGGTGTTGAATTTGAAAATGATCAATACAGAGATTTTTTCACAGCTGAATAATCTTAAGTTTAAAAATATTAATGTCTACGATATAGAGATATATCCAAACTATTTTTTAATCTGCTATACTTCTATATCAGCGAATACGGACAGAATAATAAACAAAAAAGAAGATTTAGAAATAAAATTCATAGATTCGAGAGATGAAAGTTTTGCGCGAAGAATATATGACTTGTTTAAGTTTGATTTAGACAATCTAACTTTATGGGTTGGTTACAATAATACTATCTATGATGACAATATTATTGCATATATTTGCAAACACCGAGCAGAAGCAACGGATAAAGATAAATTCTTAAAAGATTTGAAAAATTTGAGTGATAGTATAATCAATAATAGCAAAGTAGAAGAAAAAATATGGATTAATTTTTCAAGCGTCGATTTAATCAAGGAAATCAAGGTGTTTGGCAAAAAATCAATTAATAATCTTAGTCTAAAGGACATTGAACTGAATCTTGGCATGGAAATAGAGAAGGAGGAAAGCCAAAGTTTTAACGAAAATGTAAAAGATTTTGAACATGTCATAAAATATTGTAAACACGATGTATGGGCAACAGCTGTCATAGCAATGATGAGTTTCGATGACAATTTTTACAATGTTTCCAATGTTTTTAACAAGTTATTTCTGTATGACTTATATATGACTGAGCAGATAGAAAATTTGTATTTAACCGAAGGTGACTGGAAATATAAGCAGCTGTTCTTCAGAATTAATATGTCTTTGCCTAGCCTTGCTGCCGAATATTTTGCAAAAGAAAAAAAAGATGAACTGTTTTTTACAGTAAATAATGAGATAAAAATAACCAAGTCAAAAATGCCAAAAGCACTTGAAATCTATGAGAAAAGAAAAAAAGATGTGTTCTGCAAGATTGATAATTTTGTCATTGCTGGTAAAGAAATAAGTTTTGGTGACGGAGGAATTCACACAGCGAATAACGATGAGCTTAGATTCTATCGGAATGTGTATAACTTTGATGTAACATCTTATTATCCTTCATTTTTAGAAAAGTTAAAGGATATAGCAAATATTAACTTAAAAAAATATAAAAGGATAAAAGCTGAGAGGATTGAATTAAAAAAAAAGAAAGATAACATAAGTCAAGCTAAGCAAAATGCATATAAACTAGCTTTGAACAGTTTAACTGGAAAATTCAACGAGAAAAGGGAATATAATGCTTTTTATAACCCGAGTGTTTATTTAAGCATAACGAACAGTTGTCAGATCTTATTAGTTGACTTTGCTGAAAGATTAAGTAAATATATCAATTTAGTGCAACTCAATACAGATGGTATCGCTTTTACTGTCAAGGAAAATAGCGGCATTAAACAAATTAGAAAAATAATAAGAACTTGGGAAAACGATTTTGGATTTGCTCTCGAGGAATCGTTTTTTACAAAATTTTTTGAAAGAAGCGTAAATGAGTATCTTGCTGTTACAGATACAGGAAAGATTAAAGTGGCAGGAAAAACTTTTGCAAATTTTAAAACACACGGGGGAGAGCTTGGATTTTCTGACCCAATCGCTAATATTCTGCACAAGGCTTTTGCTAGAGCTGAAAATAATAACTTTGATGAAATTGTTAGCTTAATTTGTGAAACAGTTGATGATTTGGTAAATAACAAGCAATATCAGCAGTTACAATTCAATCTGAAGGCCACAGCTACTGAAAAGGATAAAATAATAAGAAGTGATAGTAACGAAGTTGACATAAGAACAAAAGGCACTAGAGCTTTTCTCACAACTAACGGGAATTTATTGGCGGCTAAATTTAAGTTTTTGCGACGAAGAAAAGGTAAAGGCAAGGAAAATATCAAGCTAACCTTTGATTTGTTTCAGAACGACTTAAAATATTGTGATTTAGAGTTAAGCAAAGAAAAATATATTTTAATATCCGTTCTTGAATTATCAAAAATGTATTCAAGTTTTAAAAGAACCAGTATTGAAAGTAAATTTGAAGATTTTGATGAGCTTGTTGATTATCTTCAGAATCTTGAATTTTGTGAAAAATATGATTTTAATTCAATAGTATCTACTCTTTAATAAAAGAATTTTTGCTTTTTTACTTGACATTTTTATTTTTAACTGCTATAATTCAAGTATGAAGGATCGTTCTATATTATACTTTGAATTATAAGTTTATATAGACTGTATAAAAAGCCTCTATAATAAGAGGCTTTTTTACATATATGAAAGGAGTAATTTATGGATAAACCATTTAAAACATTTGACGAACAAGTTGCTATTCTTAACGGATCTAATGATCCTGCAAAAACAAAACGTATGAATACAGACGACTACACAATAATTCACTTAATGAGAGATAATTATTATTCGGTTATTAATTTTTATAAAGAACCTTTTATAATGGAAAGAGATGACTGTGGTGGAGATGTTTATATCCCTGATGTTCATTTCAATGAACTAAAAGCTCTTCATGATTTCGATGCTGATCTTAGGATTCTATTTTTTAATTGCTTTACAAAAATAGAAAAGTTTTTTAAAACATCAATTGCTTATTATTTTTCTAAACGTTATGGTAGAGATGATAAAGATGCTTATTTGAATCCAGCCAATTATACTGATAATTTAAATGATAGAGGAAAATCTATACTTATAAAATTATACGGACATAAAATAAATAAAAAAAAGGAAATAATAAATCACTATTCTATAAAAGATAATACACCTCTTTGGATAACGATACATTTTTTAACACTAGGAAATATTTCAATATTATTTAATATTTTAAAGCTTGATGTACAGCAAGATATAAAAAATCATTTTGAGATTCTTTATAAATGGGATTATGGTGTTTCTCTAAATCTAAAAATAAAAACAATAAAAACTTTTTTAAATGCTTGTTCTTTATTTAGAAATGTTTCAGCACATAATGAAAGATTTTATAATTTCACTTTAAGAGGACATATAGCAGGAGACAGATCTTCAACAAACAATCAAAAATTATTTGCTTTATATACAACTTTAAAGTTCTTTTTACCTAAGGACGATTACGACTCTCTTACAGATTCTTTAAAAGAATTGATGAAAAATTTGGAGAGTAAATTACACTCAATTTGTTTAAATAAGATATTAATTGAAATGGATTTTCCTGACGACTGGTTATAAATAAAAAAAAATATATTAACAAAAAGGTATGAAAATAGACTGTTTTCATACCTTTTTGTTATTTTTTTGAAATTTCACTTGCTTTTTTATCACTTTCGAGGTATAATATTATTAGAAAAAGTACGAAATAATAAAAAACATACTTAATGGAGGTGAAAAAATGAACGACATTGTACTCTACGAAAACGATAATTACGAACTAGCTGATTCTGATTCAAAAGAAAAAGAAGAAAAAGTAAAATATTTAAGTGAATATGAAACAAAAGAAGTCATCAACAATGCAAAACCTTGCTACAAGGTAATATTCGCTTTGTTGTATGAACTGGGCGCAAGAATTACTGAAGTGTTGAACTTGAGATATAGCGATATTCAAAAAATCAATTACAGGGGAAAAAATTTAATTGTGGTGAAAGTGAATAACTCAAAGCAGAAATATAAAGACTATAAAGAAATAGTGATTTCTGCAGAACTCTACTCATTGCTACTGGAACAGCAGATACGACTGAAGTTGAACAATAATGATTATATCGCTAGAAATAGCAGAGGAACAAGAGCTAGTGAAACGCATACCAATCGTTATATGAAACAGCTTTTCAAATCTTTACATTTAGATTTAAAAAAAGCTCATACCCATGTATTCCGCCACAGCCGCGCTGTTCATCTTTTGAACGCAGGATTGTCATTAGCCGAACTAAAAAAAGTGTTAGGACATAAGAACATCAATAACACACTAGTTTATTCTAATTTGAGTTATAGCGATATAAACAGCAAATTAGTTAATCTTGAAAGTATTTTGAAATAAGAGGTGATGTGAAATGAAAAAAATAGTAATAACAAATAGAAAAGGTGGTGTAGGAAAAACAACCACTGTGTTTAATTTGGCTTGGTACTTTGTACAAAAAGGATTAAAAGTTTTAGTGGTCGACACCGATGGACAGCAAGATTTAAAAAAAAGTTTCGGTGTTACTAATATCAAAAACACTTTAGGCGATTATTTACTTGGAAGAGTAAATGATTTTGATCCAATTATCATAAACGATAAATTACACTTTATCGGTGCTGGATCCGATGAAAATGTTTCAAACGATATGATAGCTTTACAAAATAAAACTCCAATGTGCTTTAAACTGTTAGACAAATTTTTAAACATAATAGCTGATGATTATGATATTGCTATGATTGATACAGCTCCTGCGCTAAATCTTTACACAAAGTCTGCTATTTACACAAGTGATAGTGTTTATATTCCGATGCTTGCTGGTACATTTGAAATAGACGCTATAAAAACAACAATAAATTTTGTGAAAAACAATGGGAAAGAAATCAAAGGAATTATTTTAACAAGAAAAGAAAACACAGGACTATCACAAGAAATTGAAAAAGGTTTGACAAAAAATTACGGTAAATATATGTTAAATACAAAAATTAGAAAAAATATTGCATTATCGGAAGCACTTGCCTTAAAAGAATCTATATTTGAATTTTCACCAAAGTCAAATGGAGCTATTGATTATCAAGCTTTAGGTAATGAAATATCAGCTAGGGAAGGGATAAAATGAGTAAAAGAAAAATAAATATGTCAGATATTTTCAACGAAGTAAATGATGAAAAAGCAACAGTTTTACCTAAACAAGAAACAATATATAACATAGATTATGCAGAATTTGAACTAACACAAGATGAAGAACAAACACTAATAAAATGTGAACACGACATATCACATCACTTAAAAAACATTGGACAGCATATGTTGTGGTATTATGACGCTTTGTATCAAGCAAATGAAATTTTTGCTAAACACAAAACAGGTTGCTGGGGAAAATGGCTTAACAAAATAGGAATAAAAAAAGATAAAGCAAATATTGCAATTAGAAAATACAAATTATACTTGCAAGGTAAATATATCGGAAAAGAAAATCAACAAGTGCTAGAATTACCAGACAGAGCAGTTAAAAAAATAACAAATGACGATACGATTTTTATTGAATCTGAAATCACAGAAATTATCTCAGCAGCAAATCCGAAAGAAAAATTTAAAGATATTGAGTCACAGAAAACTATAAAAAATAATGAGACCAAAGAATTTTTACAAAAAGAATTAAAAAGAAAAGAAAAACAGCTAAATAAAATAAAAGAAGAAATAAAAAATATAAAAGAAAAATTACAAAAAACATCTTGTCGGTTGTGACCGATAAGATATGTAATCCAGTATTTATAAGGGTTACAGGAAATTAATTTATATTGTCGGTCACGACCGATGATATAAATTAATTATATATACTTATGTTGTCCACCACGGTGGACAACATCACTAACCCAGTGTTTAAGCATATTACAGAAAATACAAGATAAAAAAATAGGAGGAAAACAATGAAAATAATTAGCTTTTGCAACAACAATTCAAAAACAGGAAAGACTACAACAGCGTTTAATATAGCACTAAAGTTCTCAGCGAAAGGGCTAAAAACATTAGCCATCGACGCAGATCCAAAATTTGACCTAACAAATATGTTTGGAATAAAAAACAGTCAACCCGTACAGGACTATGAACTTTTGGATAAGAACACAAAAATCGAAACAGTTGCTGTTAATGATAATTTAGAGGTAATAGCCATCAACACAGGTAAAAGAGGTTACGGAAGATATAAAGCCTTGAAAAATTATCTTTTAACCTTGGAAAAATATGATGTGATTATAATTGATACAGCACCAACTTTCCATGAATACTTGCCTAGTGTGCTGTTCGCATCGGATATTTATGTTGTTGCAAAAGATGACTGGAGAGGTGTTTTGGGAATAAAATCCGTTATAGATATGGCAAGAGACTTGGATAAAAAAATTAGCGGTATAATATTAACAATGAAAGAAAACCATCAAAAACCAAAATTTGGAGATTTTGAAAAACTTCTTGATGAATATCAACTAAAAACAACAATAAGAGAAGATACAAATTTTAATGAAAATGAAACAGATTATAATAATTTAGCTGATGAAATAATAAAAAAAGAAGGATTGAAATAAAAGAAATAACTCAATGCAATATTATCGCGGCAAGCCGCTAAAGGACATATTAACCCCCTGATTGCTTTTCAGCGAAAAATAAAAAAGGAAGTGATTCGCATTTATGAACCACTTCCTTTTTTATTATAGGAAGAAATTTTTCAGAGCATTTTGGTACATTTCTTTGGTCTGTTTCGCTAAATTTATGTCGAACTGTATTTTCATTAACTTTTTGTCTATTTCGTCTAACTTCTTTTGCTTAGCATTAATCAATTTATTTAAATCTTGAACAGCAATTTCAATCTGATTTTTGATTTCAGCGCTTTTACTTTCATCTTTTTGTGCAATTGAAATTAATGTCATCAAGTCAGTATTCTTCAAGGTTTTATCCATTTTACATCACTTCCTTTCCAAAATAAAATACATCAAATTTTAAAAAATAAAACATCACTTTTTTGAAAAAATAGCACATCAAAAAATTATAAAAAACATAACATAAATTTGTCAAAAAAAATAAAAAAACATCAGTCAATTTTAAATAAAAATACATCAAAAATTTTTGAAAAAGAGACATCAATTTTATCAAAAAAATGAGTCCAGCGGACAAAAAGCGCCGCAAAATTTTGTAAAAAAATATAGTTGACTGAACAAAAAATTTTAATTTTTATGCGAAGAAAATCTAATATTTTTTACAAAATAATTGTAACACAGATAAAATTTTTAATCAAACACAGTATTGATTTTAAAAATTTTTGCGGCGCAAAGCAGGGGTTGAGGGGGATTGCAATTCCCCACCCGTGGGATATTTTGAAAAAATGTCCCTAACGAGATTACACATAACCTTTTTTATTGTTTTTGACAAATCATATTTTATGCAATAAAATATAATTGCCAAAAACAAAAAAAGGTTGTGTAATAAAATGATTGATGTTCGCAATTTCAAAAAATAATGTGAATGATTTTGAAAAAAAAGATGTTAGCGTTTTAAAAAACATATGATGCAAAATTTATAAAAAAGAAAGGAATGATTCATATGAATCAAATAGGATTTTACCACGGAATAAAAAAAATGTCCTCTGTCACAAATAAGTCGGGGGTAGTGAATGTATTTAAGGAAGCAACTAGAGAATTAAGGAAATATAAAAATTATATGAATCAGAATCTCAGCAGTAAAAATATTATTCTTGAACGTAACGACAAGATATTGGAAAATCAATTTGCAAATACTATAATAACAAAATCCAGCAAGGACATAATACTGGTGAACTCAAAAATTGCCGACGGTGAAATAGAAAATAAATTGAGAGATGACTTAACGTTTTTTCTCACGGAAGCAGATTGGAAAAAATATTTTGAAGCTGACTTAGAAAAAATTAAGGAAGAACTTGGAAAAGATGCTAAATGTGTGTATGCAGTTGTGCATTTGGACGAAGCGAAACCACATTTACAAGCAATGTTTGCTTTACAAAGAAAAAGAGAGAAAAAAGATTTGTATACAGAAAGTGATATTGACCAGGAAAAGATAAAAGCTAATTTGAAAAAAGACTTTCAGAGACACAACAAGAAAAACAATATAATCAAAGAAAACTTAGATAAAACAAAATATAAGGACTGGGAAGACTACAGAACACAATTTTACAAGGAAAAATTGCAAAAGAAAATAGAATTTCAGCTGAGAAAGAAAAATTCAAATGTCGATACAAGAGATTACGAGTTCCCGTCAAACGCCAATTTTAGGCTTGTCTACGAAAATATGCACAAAAATTTGTATGAAAAACTAAAAAACAATGAAACGATTAATAGATATAAAAAAAATCTAGAAGTGATGCTGGGAGAAAAAATAGACATAGTTGAAAAACTGGAAAATCCACTTGCAAAAGGACAAAATTTGAGAGCAGTTAAGACTCAAGCGAAAAAGGATAAAGAGAAATCAATAAAAGATTTTTTGAATAATAAAGTATCTAAAAGTCAACTGATTGAAAAATTTTATCACGATTACACTGTGTTACAAAAGAAAGAAATGACAGCAGATGAATTTGATAAAAAAATGAAAAGAACACAAAAATTAATTAGAATAAAAGACAGAAACAGGCACTTTGCGGACATGATCCTGTACTTGCCAAAAGTTGTGGAAAATATAAAAAATTCGGGGAAAATTTTTTTATCTAAGGAAGATATGGAAAAACTGGAAAAATTCTTGAATAAAGATGAGAAGAAATATGGAAATTTAATAGAAAGAAATCAAAAGCTTAACGAAACCGAGGTCAAATTCAAACAAGCAAATAAAGAACTTGAGCAAATTAGAAATACTATAAATTTTGAACAAACTAACCACGAAAACAAGAAAAAAGCTTGGAAAAATGAAGAGCAAGAACAAGAAAATAAAAGGAAAAAATGGAAACAAGAAACAACAGAACATCAGAAAAAAAAGAAAATTTAGAGAAAAAAATAGTTCAAACGGAAGAAAAACTATCAAGTTTAAATAATGAAATAAAAGAAAAAAAAGAAATCGCAAAAAACGAATGGAAAAAGGACGGAAAAATTCAAAAAGAAGCATTAGCGATGGCAATAAAAGAACTATACGAACAACACAAGACTACCTACAAAGACAATGAAAAACTAAAGGAAAAAGCCAAAAATCAAGCAACAGAAGAACTGAAAGAAAACTACAAAATAGACAAAGAAATAATCGAAAAAGCAAGAACAAAAGCATACGAGGAGTATAAATCAAATTATGCTCTACCACCCAAAATAATTGAAAAAATAGAAAAAAAAGTAGAAAAAGAAAAATATGAAGAAATTTTGGAAGATAAAGATGGAAAATACACAAATTCAGCCAAAAAAAAAGCTCTAGGAAATAAAGAATTTGCACAAAAAGTTGTCAAAAAAGCAATAGATGAAAAAAAATCGGAGTTAGAAAAAGACCCACAAAAAATCAAAGAAATAATATCTGAAATAAAAAGTGAATGCTTTTTTAACCCAGCAAAATTAAGGAATTCAGCAATTTTGGAAGAACTGAAGAAAGACTGGAGTTTAAGAGGACAGGTGCAAGAAAGTTTAAGAGAAGACAAATATTTTAGGAAAGAAGTAATGAACGAAATTAAAAGCGACGAAAAAACAGAAATAGCGATGAATTACATAAAAAACGATATGAATTCAAGCGAAAGAACAAAATTCATAAAAAGTTACATAGACAAAGAAAGTATAAAAAACAATGTATCAAAAGAAGAATTAGAAAAAGTGGAAGAAGAAGCAGAAAAAGAGGTACTGGGACAAATAAAGAATGAAAATATAAATTTATACCAAAACCTAATAAATATTGCAGACT
>ERZ773022.1250-NODE-1250-length-17516-cov-76.377642_pt1 | contig 17516 bp, 15 predicted proteins | sample MGYA00580839_ERZ773022 | MGnify/ENA primary metagenome ERZ773022 (study PRJEB29015, sample SAMEA2738020) | human oral metagenome | biome: human oral; feature: human-associated habitat; material: dental | place: China | collected 2044 ... | reverse complement strand
CAGTCGGACTCCTCGTACCAGCTGCTCCTGCGCTTCTGCGGGCCGAGCCTCGAACCGCCCGACCCGTTCGACAAGCACCGTAACGAGAAAGCCATCACCAGACGCATGACCGAGGTGAAAACCCAAGTCAAAGTCCTATTGGACGCCGGCTGGGAGGTGTACGCGGCAGACGAGGCCCGCTTGGAGCACGAGGCCGAGACCCGCCGCATGCAGCCCCCGAAAGGACAGCGCACCAAACTGTCCGTGGACCGGCAGAGGACGTCCCAGTCGTTCTTCGGTGCTCTCTCGTTGACCAGCAAGAAGGTCAAACTGTACCCTGTCGAGGGGAACCAGAACACCGAGCAGACGATCCTCGCGCTGGACCGGCTCCAACGCGAAACCCGGGAGGAGAAGATCGCGGTCGTCCTGGACAATGCACGATTCCACCACGCGAAAGCGTTGACCGCCCTCTACGAGCCCGGCCGGCTGCTGGAGCGCATCACCCCTGTTTTCCTGCCGCCGTACGCGCCCGATCACAACCCGGTCGAGCACGTCTGGAACGCGGCCAAGAACAACATCGCGAACATCCAGTGCGAGACCCCCGAAGAAACCTTCGGCGCGTTCGCCTCATACATCACCGGCCGCGCCTTCGACTACGACTTCGAGCACCTCCCACTCCGCGAAACCAGAAACGATTTTGTTTCATGACAGCCATTGTTTCATGACAGCCATAGACTCCAGTGAGGGAGATCCTTCTTGTCGAATCCTTTTGTGGATTCGCTCCAATGAAGGGTTTCCCCGGAAGGGGAAGCGATTTCAGACCAGAGGCGCGCAGGCCGGTCGTGACAAGGCCTCAATGAAGGGCTTCCCCAGAAGGGGAAGCGATCGGCGGGCTGGCTCCGGGTGTGGGTCGACCTGACCGAGCCTCAATGAAGGGCTTCCCCAGAAGGGGAAGCGATGCCGACTACGGGCAGCAGGTCCGCGTATCGGCCGGGCCTCAATGAAGGGCTTCCCCAGAAGGGGAAGCGATGTTCGGTCAGGGCTTCGAGGCCCCCACGGCGGAGGTCGCCTCAATGAAGGGCTTCCCCAGAAGGGGAAGCGATCGGCGGTGTCGTCGTTGGTGCGCATGGCCGGGCAGCCTCAATGAAGGGCTTCCCCAGAAGGGGAAGCGATCAGCGGGCGCTCCGGCGAGTCGTGTGTGTACGAGTCGCCTCAATGAAGGGCTTCCCCAGAAGGGGAAGCGATTACCGGGGGCACCTGCTCGACCGGGGGCAGGGGCCAGCCTCAATGAAGGGCTTCCCCAGAAGGGGAAGCGATCTCGGCGGGCCAGGACGCCCCGCCAACCCGTACTGGGCCTCAATGAAGGGCTTCCCCAGAAGGGGAAGCGATCAGTGCTGGGCCGGTGCCAGTGCTGGGCCGGTGCCAGCCTCAATGAAGGGCTTCCCCAGAAGGGGAAGCGATCCTGCCCGACCGTCTGGGTGAGGGCGTCCTAACCGGGGCCTCAATGAAGGGCTTCCCCAGAAGGGGAAGCGATCTGGGCCAGTACCAGGCACCTGCTGGGCCAGTGCCAGCCTCAATGAAGGGCTTCCCCAGAAGGGGAAGCGATCTTGACGCGCTCCTGCCGGAGGAAGTCCAGCTTCCGGGCCTCAATGAAGGGCTTCCCCAGAAGGGGAAGCGATGGGTGCGGAGCATACCCGCATCATCCACGGTGAGGCTGCCTCAATGAAGGGCTTCCCCAGAAGGGGAAGCGATGGGTGCGGAGCATACCCGCATCATCCACGGTGAGGCTGCCTCAATGAAGGGCTTCCCCAGAAGGGGAAGCGATCTCGGCGAGAAGCAGCGCGGCGTCGGCCTCCCCCATGCCTCAATGAAGGGCTTCCCCAGAAGGGGAAGCGATGCCCGCTCATCAGGTGCCTGCACCTGCACCTGCCCGGCCTCAATGAAGGGCTTCCCCAGAAGGGGAAGCGATCGCCGATGCCGTCATCGTCAGGAGCGGTTGGTATCGCCTCAATGAAGGGCTTCCCCAGAAGGGGAAGCGATAGGTGCAGGCGCCAGTAGCAGGGCAGGTGCAGGCGCCAGCCTCAATGAAGGGCTTCCCCAGAAGGGGAAGCGATCTTCTGACCCTCGAGGTCGGTGGCATCGAAATCCGCCTCAATGAAGGGCTTCCCCAGAAGGGGAAGCGATCCGGCGGGCGCTGTCGGTGCCGCGCGCGTAGCCGACGCCTCAATGAAGGGCTTCCCCAGAAGGGGAAGCGATGGGCGCAGTATGCGGTCTGCGCGCCGGCCATGAGCTGCCTGCCTCAATGAAGGGCTTCCCCAGAAGGGGAAGCGATCCCAAGGAGCAGTTGACCCGCTCCTTGGGGCGCCTCGCGCCTCAATGAAGGGCTTCCCCAGAAGGGGAAGCGATTCAGTCGCGCAAGTGGGACCGGACACCGCAGTTCGTGCCTCAATGAAGGGCTTCCCCAGAAGGGGAAGCGATCTCGGGCACCGACAGCAGCCCGCTCGTCACCGCCAGGCCTCAATGAAGGGCTTCCCCAGAAGGGGAAGCGATTTGGCCGGCGCGGCGGGCGGCTGAGTACCCGCCCCCGCCTCAATGAAGGGCTTCCCCAGAAGGGGAAGCGATTTGTTTGACGGCGTTCCATGCGGCGGAGGTGTCGTTGCCTCAATGAAGGGCTTCCCCAGAAGGGGAAGCGATAGGCCCTCAAGCTCAAGACTGGTATCGTGGGCGACAAGCCTCAATGAAGGGCTTCCCCAGAAGGGGAAGCGATGGGGCGGCGGTGCGGATGATGAGCTGGCCGGTGATGGTGCCTCAATGAAGGGCTTCCCCAGAAGGGGAAGCGATGGAATGTTCATCGGGCCGCCGTACCGCGCGTTCACGCCTCAATGAAGGGCTTCCCCAGAAGGGGAAGCGATGCGCCTCGGCGGCGATGCGCTCGCACGCCCGCCGGCCTCAATGAAGGGCTTCCCCAGAAGGGGAAGCGATGGTGTCGGGGGTCTCGACGAGGGCGCAGCGGTCGTCGCCTCAATGAAGGGCTTCCCCAGAAGGGGAAGCGATATGAGAGGAAAGGAGCCATCATGAACATCATTCGGCCTCAATGAAGGGCTTCCCCAGAAGGGGAAGCGATGGGAGAAGCTCGCCGGCAAGGGCCGGACGGTGTGGGTGCCTCAATGAAGGGCTTCCCCAGAAGGGGAAGCGATGCTCATGTCGACGGTCCGGTACGTGCCAGCCCACGCGCCTCAATGAAGGGCTTCCCCAGAAGGGGAAGCGATGTCGTGCGGGATCGTGACGACGGCGCGCGCGAGGTCGTGGCCTCAATGAAGGGCTTCCCCAGAAGGGGAAGCGATGATCAGGCCGATGGCGGTCGGCTTCGTGTCGGGCAGGCCTCAATGAAGGGCTTCCCCAGAAGGGGAAGCGATCCGCCCATGCCCCAGCCGGCGATCCTGGCGGCCGGGGCGAGGCCTCAATGAAGGGCTTCCCCAGAAGGGGAAGCGATTCGTCCACGACGTTCACCGCGGACATCATGGAGCGCCTCAATGAAGGGCTTCCCCAGAAGGGGAAGCGATCAGCCGGGGTGGATCGGCATCAGATGGCCCGCATGGCCTCAATGAAGGGCTTCCCCAGAAGGGGAAGCGATTTGGCAGAAGGGAGGTGCCACTGATTATGGTAAAGCCTCAATGAAGGGCTTCCCCAGAAGGGGAAGCGATTTTTTGCAGACCGGGACCTCGGGACGGTGTTCATGCCTCAATGAAGGGCTTCCCCAGAAGGGGAAGCGATTCGGAGCCATACTCCACCCATCGGGCGACGGCCGGGCCTCAATGAAGGGCTTCCCCAGAAGGGGAAGCGATAGGGGCATGAGCCGGCCCTCGCTGTTGGGCGGGACCACGCCTCAATGAAGGGCTTCCCCAGAAGGGGAAGCGATCTTCCGTGGCGGCGCGGATGCGCTCGGGGCTGGTGAAGCCTCAATGAAGGGCTTCCCCAGAAGGGGAAGCGATCCAGAGTGTTTCGCGGCTGCGGGCGGCGGTGTGGCTGCCTCAATGAAGGGCTTCCCCAGAAGGGGAAGCGATATGCTGGTCTGCATGCTGGCTCGGCCAGCCTGCACGCGCCTCAATGAAGGGCTTCCCCAGAAGGGGAAGCGATAGCGGACTTGAAAAGAGCCTTCTGGTCAGGTGATTTGGAAGCTCTTCGCGAGAAACAGTGTAGCATGACGGCATGCTCGTCGGGGCGTGACGGTGAGGACGCCTTTGATTTGCCAGTTGACTACGAGCTACGCAACTGCGAGCGGGTCGACCGGGTTCGTGTACTGAGATGGCTCTCGCATCAGATGATCATGGCTCCCGGGATCATGGTGTAGCGCGAGCTTCCCAAGTGGGTAATCACTCTGGAATCGACCAGTTTCGAGGGGCCTAGATCGCACAGCAGGACTGAATCCTCTCCGGGTTTCATGTTCTCCTCGAGCTCATGTTGAAGAATCGGTATCTTACCCGGCGAACAGTCAATCATGAAGACGCTGTACTGCACCCGATGGCCGAAACCCTTCAAGGTCACTGATATTGTGTGTCTTCGACGGTCGTCCGGGATGTCATATGCGATGAGAAATCTGTGGCTGTCGCGACGTGTCACCTTATTGTCATCCCCTTGTATTCACCGCGAGTCCCGTCGATGACGCCGAGGAGGATCCTCGCCTGCACCTCGATTGCACGACGCCATGACGTTGTGTATCTGAATATTGGATGAGCTATCTCAGTGGTCGCCTTGTGTTCATAGGCGGTTGTCAATGCGTTTCTTCCTGCGGTCTTGAGCCGAGTGTCCCCAAGCGTTCGGGAGAACATTCCTGGGGTCAATGATCTATTGTTGATGCAGGTGATGACCACGGAGTCGGCTATCGGTGCCCGAAATTCTTCCATCAGGTCAAGGGCCAAGGCCGGTTTGTTCCGGCCAGCTGAGTGGAGGAATCCTCCATGGGGATCGAGTCCGCATGCCGTCAGTCCGCGAATGCAGTCAGCGAGCAACAGGCCGTAACAGAAATTGAGAGCAGCATTGAGTGGATCGGTGGCGCCCCTCCCGTGGCGCCCAGGCCAGGCTTCCAAGAACTCCTCGGCTCCGGTGCCCTTCAGCATGGATGGGAAGTCGGTGAAATAGATCTGCGCAGCCCTTCCCTCGAGCGAGAAGAGATCTGGAAGACTGCTGACCTGAGTGGTCTGCTTGCCAAGATTACGAAGCTGGCTCGTTGTTGCCGATGTTCCGCCCCCATTGCGGCGGAGCAGGGTCGCTTGATTCGATATCTTCGCCTTGATCATGGCCTGAGCCAAGGGTAGACAGCCGTACTCGGACATGGCCTGCTGGTGGATTCTGGCCTGCCCGTTTGGGAGCCGGGCACTGGTGGCCCAACCAACCACTCGTCCTCTGCCACTGCACCAGACAATCGAGAGCCTTCTCCAGAGGAGTTCTCTGACGAGAGCACTGGAAAGATCCACGTTGCCGTGGACGACCATTCCGCTGATTCTTTCAATCGGGCAGCTCGCCAGGGTTTCACCATTCTTGGCGATGACGACTTGACGCTCCTTCATGAAGGCCCGTGCGCCGGGAGTCATGACATGAACGATCTCTCCTTCTGGGTCCGACGCAGAGATGCGTCTTATGGGTGTTCCACTCGTGTAATGATGCTCATCGGGAAGGCAGATGGTCGCGTGGGAACAGCTGGCGCACCGTGGGTCGTCCAGAAGGGGCTCAGGAGCACGCGAACCCCGGACCATCTCACGAGTCCGGCGAATCCATTCCAGACATTCCTCTCTGCCGGCCGTGCTGAGGGGCACGGGAATGCTCTTGTGATGATTTATGAAGTGCACCTCGGCTCCGGTGACCGTGTACCCCATGCTCTCCAAGCACATGACCTCAGCCAATACTTGGATGCGCTGTGACTCCCTGATCCGGGGCTTTCCTCGAACTGGGGTCGACTTGTATTCCTGGATCATCAGGGTTCCGTCCGGCTCTGAGCGGACGACGTCACAACGTCCGGTCAAGCCGAGCTCGTCGCTGTGCACAAGCATTGCCCGCTCTGTTCCGGGGCGTGATTCTGCCGGATCGTCAACACGAGTGTGTGCGACGGATCCTGCCGCCATGGCGAAGCTGTCGGCCTGCTCGCCCTGTGCTTCAAGCCATGCTCGACGCGGACAGAAAACCATATGCACCAAGAGGCTTATCGGGATATTTTCAGTGGAGATCATCGGGGACTCTGTTCAGAGAGTGAAAGGCGCCGCTCAAGACCATTCGTTCAGGAGCGTTCGAATTGTTCGTGGTGTAAACAGGGAATGTGCATATTCCAAGGACTCCTCTGGCCTTCAGATAGTCCGAAGCGGTTGTCATGGATGATTCGTCCGAAGATGTGATATCGATGATTGCACGAGTCGCCATGAGCGCTCGCCATGCGGCGGGGGACATCGGTTTCTCGGTGATCGGTATGACGAGACTCCTTGGATGCAGACGCTGCTGGGGGACGGCGCCAGCTGTTGCGCTGATATCACTACCTGTTCCAGGCACAAGGATGAAGCCACTGATGCCCCACAACCCGCACCAGGCCAAGGCGTCATCAACCGGACCAGGGGGTGTCAGACCGGTGGAAGTACGGGAATCGGGCCTGTCCTTGCCCAAGGGGTCGGAAATATTTCTTCCGGTCAGTCCGGCGTCAATCGAATCCTTGTCAAGGGACGAGACGATTGAGGCAAGCTTCGACAGGCGATTTCCGACGAACTCTTCTCCGCGATTCCTTGTCTTCATCTCCCAGCGCGATGCGGAGTTGTCAGGGTACCTCTTATTACGGTCAAAAATCCAGTAGCCAGGCTCTCCGAGGTTGCTGATCATCAGATGGTCCAGGGTGGTCAGATCAGAGTTCAAGAACTCCTCTCGATGGTCCTCGAATTGCTGGACCTGCGAGTCCTCTTGGGGAAGGGTGAGTCGTGGGCTGAACAGTCCGAGAATTTTCTCGCCTTTCGATGTGGTGAAGGATGTCTTCGCCTGCACCCATGAGTCCTGGTTCGCGTGCCGCTGGGCATGGGCGAGCACGGCCTCCGCTGCGTCCGGGCCGTCCCAGGAAACGGTGGGTTCTGCCTTGGCGGAGTCCTTCCATTGAAGACGGACCCGGCTGGCGCCCGCCTCTTGGAGTATCCCGGCCAAGCCGATCATTGCAAAATGAGTGAGGGCGCTGTCGAGCCCCCCAGCAAGAACGATCCTCATGATCCCTCCCTCGACACCTGGCAGTCCGCTGCGCGTAGTACTGCTTCAAGGTAGGCGCATGCCCAAGACCCGTGACACCAACTCGTGCGAGTCATGATCTCGCACCACTCGCCCTCGACGAAGAGCTCCTCCACCAGTCTTCTGAACTCAGCGCTGTCGCCCTCATCGTACAGCAGATGCGCGTTCGCTTGGGGAAGAACTCGCCCGTGACCGTGACTCGTGCCGATGAGGCGCGCTATCAGTTCAGCGTCCTGTTCCCGGCTGATCGTGGGCCACGCGACGGCGACTGAACGCAATTCATGACGCCAGCCCCGGGGAAGGCCTCCTGACCATCTGCGCCGCGAGATGCTCTGAGCACTGGAGTCCAGACTCTTCGCAAGCACCTGATCGGTCGTGTTGCCCAGCCGGAAACGCTGGAACCGAGGGTCGGCCTTTCCGTCGTCGTGGTGCAGCCCGGCTGCCGACAGATCCAAGCGGATGTTCGAGGGGAGCCCGATGAGCTGTGCCAAGGACTCCGCCCGCGCTGCGACGCCCCGCTGGTGGGCGTCAAGCCCGACCGGATGGTCTGCGGCCGTCCATTCCTGACGCATCGACTCGTCGTCCTCGACGGAAGCAGCGGGGGCGACGACGATCCATGGCAGCGTAATGCCCTCGGTGAGGTCAGGTCCCAAGGTCACGATGTCCTGCTCTCCGGCTTCTGTGAAGGTTCTCTGGGCATTTTCACCCGACAGCCCGCACAACTCGGTGAGCCATTTCGAGCCTCTCGAGCCCGGAAGGATGATCCTGACGCCACTCCCTCCCCAGAAGGTCTGCCGACGCTCACATCCGGTGGCGTCTGCTACGACGACGCCGCGCCGGGTGACAGGGTGGTCGTTGTCGATGATGACGACATCACCGGGAACAAGAGAAAGATCGCCATTGTCTTCCAGAAGGGCAGGACGGATCGATCCATCATGGCGGATGAAGGCTCTGGCGTGGACTCCCTGCCCTTCGATGATCTTCTTGGTGATCTTGCGTACCGTTTGCAGTTCGGCGGGATAGATCTCCTCATCGGTGGGCGGGGTCGCCTCGAGGAGCGGCAGAACCTCGTCCTCGAGTTTGGGCAACTCGTCTCGTACGACCAGCCCTGCCTGGAGTCGTTCCGGCTCGAGGGAATCGCGGATCCACAGCTCCAGCTTCTCCTCGGCGAGCATGTCGTCGTCGGTCGCCTCCCACCGCATGACATCGCCCCTGTGGGGAAGCTTCACGATCTGTCGTTCCGGAGTCATCGACGGCGGCGGGGAATCCATGATTCTGGCCGGGCACGCCCCCTGCGGCCCGTCGAATTCTCTCAGCCAGTTCAGGCCGGCACGGAGGTCGTCGGCCCCGTATGGTGCTTGGTCCGCGATCTTGCTCTCGCTCGGGGCGATGACCTTGATGCGGGCCGTGGTGCGGAGACCGCGCCGGTTCACCCTGCCGAAGCGCTGCGCCATGCTCTCCGCAGATGCCAACTCGGTCACGAGACCCGCGAGATCGATGTCGACGCCGACCTCGACGGTCTGAGTGGCGATGAGGAAGGGCGGGGCCTGCGCCGTGGCGTTGGCGGACGGGGTGCGGAGCAGGCCGAGAAGACCCTTGATCTTGTGCAGGTCTGCGGGACGCATGGGCCCCACCCAGCACGGACAGTCCTCACCGAGGGAATCCGCGATGCGCAGCGCCGTGTCGATGCGGTTGACGACGCAGCCGATCGTGCCGCCCGGTGTCTGATCGCGCAGCCCCTTGAGCTCGGCGATGATCTCCGCGATGTAGGCCTTGGTCGCTTTCGTGTCGCTCCAGCACGAGGAGCTGATCACCTCGATCGGTTTCGGTCTGGTCATCCTGGGGGCCAGCTCGGGATCGGCCAGATCGGAGGCATCGATCCCGATCCGCTCCGTGGCGGGCCCGGGGCGTGCGGTGGCGGACGACTCGACGACCTGCAGCCCCGGCAGCCCGAGCGCCGAGGCCGGTTTGGTGTTCTGCGCGGACACCCAGCGGGCCGTGCCGAGGAGCTGGCGTGACAGATGCGCCTCGTCGATGACGACAACCGAGTCGATCCCGAGCAGACCCGCCTCTCGAGGCCTTGCTGCTCTGCTCGTGCCGTAGCCGCGGAACAGGAGCCGGCTGCCCCACATGTCCGGCGTCGCGCAGATCACCGAACAGGCGCTGGGATCGTCGATCCAACGTTTGTCCGAGGCGAGACCGCCACGCAGATTGGCCAGGACGACAGGTGGTGATGATTGCGTGGAGCACAGGCCGAGCAGGGCATCGCCCATCTCCTGAGCCAACTGATCATCTCGGGATACGAGCCAGTCGAGGATCCGCTGGGCACGATCGGCCTGGGAGTCCACGAGCGCTCGCCGCCCGACCACGACGCACAGGCGTCTCGGCAACCGCGGCGCGTTGCCGACTGCCGACAGCGCTGTGAGGAAGATGTGGATGTCGACGACGGCACTCTTGCCCGAACCCGTGGGAGCGGTGATGGACGTCGGCCAGTGACCGACGGAAAGAATGGTCCGCAGGAGCCGTTCCTGCCAGGGGAACGGCCGGTGCCCGTCGTTGACCGCGGCGAAGAAACGAGTGAAGTCAGCTTCGGTGATGCTCATGACTCCTCCGGAGAGTCGACGGGAACCAGCAGGCCGCCCCCGAGGTGGCGGGACTGCCCGATGGCGATGAGGGCCCTGTCGCTGATCAGGCGGCCGGGTTCCAGTACGGCCGTGTATGGCTGAACCGCCCCGATCGAGGATGGTGCCTTGTGCGCGAATCTCTCCGTCTGCGGATCGGGGACCCGATGGGTGGAGGTGACCCGTGCACCTTGTGCGAGCACGGACTCGACGACGGCCCAGTAGTTCCTGCCTGACGGGAGGTCGAGTTGATCCCTGAACACATGCCCCAACGAGAGCAGAGCCGCCTGCTCGAAACCCCACCGCCCGAGCGAGGGGTGCGGAGCCTGACGTCGGGTCTCGGGGACCAGACCGGTGAGGCTCCGCCAGCTTCTGCGCCAACCCTGCGGCGGGGCGGGCCAGAAATCGGACAGCGCAATGCCGAAGGGCGCGCCCAGCGCCAGGACCTCCTCGTCCCGGCGCCGCCACAGCCGTTTGTGAGGCGTGCGCAGGGCCTCGTCGATGCGCTCACGATCCTCGGACGCGAGGTCTCGTGGGAGGAGCAGCACGAACGCACCATGCGGGAAGTCGTTTTCGGCGGAATGCCCTGCCAGGAGGTTGGCCGGTAGGTACTGGATCGCCACGCGGTTCGCCGGGCGTGGCGCGCCGGGGGCGTAGTGCCCCGTGACGCTGGCGGGTGCTGCGTTCCCCAGAAGAGCGATGAGCATGCGGTGGAAGGCGACGCACCATGCGACGACGTTCTTGGTTGTCAACGCGCGATCGGTCGGGACGAGCCGGGCGAATGCCCACGGGGCCTCGGGAGGAGGGGGTTCTGGACGCTCGTAGTACAGCGTGCCCAGTGAGCCGGTGGGTATCGGTCGTGTCCGCGGACCATCAGAGGACTCCACGAGGAGATCATCCTTCACGCTCGGAATCTTGCGATGCTCTTCGTCCCAGGCCCTCTCGAGTTCCTCGAGCCTTCCCTCGTGCGGGGTGCGGACCGGCGTTCCACGGGGGCGCAGCTGACTCGCCTCACCGGCCAGTTCGTGCGTCGACTCGATCGGATCGAGGGTGAGGATGACGGGGCTGTCCGTCTCGCCGAGGCAGGACACGTCCGGGCAGAGGCGTTCGAGTGCTTCCCGCACCGCGGACGGGGCATCGTCCCAGCACCAACCGAAATCTCCCGAGAGAGCCGTTCCCCCGCTGATCTCGGTCGAGGTTTTTCGGAGCCCCAGAACGCTCTTCGGTTTCTCGACCGTTCCCTCATTCCGGTAGGAGAGAGGGTGGGGGCCCGTCTGCACCGGGATGCTCACGGGCACCATGAGCCTCTTCGGAGGATGGTTCTCGATCCAGCCGAGTGCCCGGGCGGAGTCGGCGGAGATCTGCAGCCCGTCGTCGCCCCTCTCGGCCGCCGTGCCCTGGCCGGCGGCGTTGACGAGTGCCGAGTAGAGCCGTGCCGTGTCCGGAAGTCGTGACGGCGAACCGTCTTTCTCGTGGCCCTGGAACACGCCCAGGGGGAAGCGCGCCCTGATCGTCAGCTGGGGCATGTCAGTCCTCGTCCTCTGCGTTGGACTCGACGCCCGCGAGGATCTTCTCGTTGCCCACCACTTCGAAGACCTGACCCTCCCAGGTGATCCCCGCCGTGGCGACCGCCTTGCTGATGGACCGTGACAGGAGCGGCCCGGTGATCTCCCTGGTCAGTGGGGCGAGCTCGCGCTGGCTTCCGCGGCGTCCGTCGAGATGGACCTGCGGGGCGTTCTTCTCCACGAGGTCGCAGTTCGCCCGAAGGCACAGCTCCTCATCGGCCAAGGCGATGCCGTGCAGCGCCAGCGCGGCCAGGAGGGCGCGGCAGGCGACGTCCGCGTCGTTGTCGGCACCGAACCTGAGCTGACGCAGCGCCGCGAACGACAGCACATGGGAACGGATGATCCTGCTGCAGGCGACGAGCCCGAGGGCGTCGAGGCTCGGAGGAATCGCGCCGAGGCCGAGGACCGATGCCGAGGTCGTGCCGGACTTGGCGTTCTTCGCCGCCTGCTCGATCTTCGTGACCGTCCTCGCCGACATCTCGTTCTTCTGGGTCTCGAGAAGAGCCATCATGTCGGGCCCGCTGAGCCGGACGCTGGGGGCGATGTCGTCCTTGCGGGCCGCGCCCCTCGGGGACGGCTCGCGCCCGTTCTCGCTCTGGTCCGCTAGGACGCCGATGATCCCCCCGACCGCGCAGGAGCGGTACCTGGCCTGATGGGACTTCCGGGAGGAGTCCCAGGAGCCGAGGACGAGACTGACCGGGCTGAGTTCGAGCAGGGCGCGGGAGTCCGCCGGTGTGGAGTTCCGCGCCGCGCGGTACACGGGGCTGTCGGTGGTGGGTTTCCCGTCGACGGTGCCGAAACGGAAATGACCGTCGACGAAGCGGTGGGGAAGCTCATAATCATAGGCGCTGAATTCACCGTAGTCGACGCGCATGCGGGGCATCCTGCTCAGCGCGGGGTCGCCCTCGTGGACGGCCAGCGCGATGGCATCCTCCACGCGATTGAGCTGGCTGGCCTTGCCGTCGACGACAACCGCGCTCTGGGGCCGCCCGTCGATGAAACGCGTCTCGTAGGCGTAGGTTCCGTTCCGCCCCCGCGTGTACCGGGCCGGGGCGATCCCCGCATGCGGGCCCGCTGCGGGAGCGAGCTCGGTGACCGAGGTGAGCACGCTCGCCCCGCCGGCGTGGCAGGCGGAGACCAGATCTTCGTAGGTGAGGGCATCCATGGTGGTGGTTCCTTCCGACAGTGAGCTGTGTGAATCCTGATTCCGATCATGGCAGTCGGCACTGACATTTCCTGGATGACGGGGCTGGCCTCGGGTGAGAGTTCGCAGGGCAACGCATGGCACGGCATGGGCAGGCGGGGCCGGCGTGCGTCATCCTCGACTGGGGCCGCGGCATCGCCTGCCACGGCGGCCACGGCGGCCACCGGCCCGATGCGGTCGGGGGATCATGATGCGGTTCGGGAGGACGGGGACGCGATGGAACGACTCTCCAGGGCGACACTGACGAACGCGAACACCGAGGGCGTCACGCTGCCGCCCCCCGGCTGGGACGGCCAGCGCACCGGCATCGTCCACCTGGGCATCGGCGCCTTCCACCGCGCCCACCAGGCCGTCTACACCCAGGACGCCTTCGCCGCCACCGGCGACGACCGCTGGGGCATCTGCGGCGTCACGCAGCGCTCCGACCGCGTCAAGCGCCAGCTCGCCGACCAGGACGGCCTCTACGGCGTCCTCGAGCGGGCCGTCGACCACACCGGCGTGCGGGTCGTCGGACAGGTCCGCGAGGTGCTCTACCCGGCCGAGCAGAACGCCGAGCTCATGGCCCGCATCGCCGACCCGGCCACCCGGGTCGTCACCCTCACCGTCACCGAGAAGGGCTACCGCCGCGACGGCTCCGGCCGCCTCGACCTGGCCGACGAGGGCGTCGCCGCCGACCTCGCCGGCGGCGAGCCGGTCACCGCCGTCGGCCGTCTCGTCCGCGGCCTCCAGGCCCGCCAGCGCGCCGGCGCCGAGCCCGTCACCGTCGTGTGCTGCGACAACCTCACGAGCAACGGCCGCGTCCTCGAGCGCCTCGTCGGCGGCTTCTGCACCGCCCTCGGCGACGACGAACTCACCGGCTACCTCGCCTCGAACGTGTCCTTCCCGTGCACGATGGTCGACCGCATCGCGCCGGCCACCACCGACGCCGACCGCGCCCTGGGCCGGGAGATCCTCGGCCTGCGCGACGAGGGCCTCGTGACCGCCGAGCTCTTCACGCAGTGGGTCATCGAGGACCGCTTCAGCGCCGAACGACCCGCCTGGGAGCGCGCGGGCGCCCAGCTCACCGACGACGTCGAGCCCTTCGAGAACATGAAGCTGCGCATCCTCAACGGCACGCACTCCACGCTGGCCTACGCAGGCGCCCTGCGCGGCTACCCGACGATCACCCGCACCATGGCCGACCCCGAGCTGGCCGAGCTGGCCCGCGAGCTCATCACCGAGGACGTCATCCCGGTGCTCGCCTGCCCGCCCGGCGAGGACCTGGCCGCCTACGGCGCCGAGGTGCTCAAGCGCTTCTCCAACCCGGCGCTGGCCCACCGCACCACCCAGATCGCCATGGACGGCTCGCAGAAGATCCCGCTGCGCCTGCTCGGCACGATCCGCGACAACCTGGCCGCCGGCCGCACCCCCCGCCACGCCCTCGCCGGCGTCGCCGCCTGGATGGCCTATCTCGCCACCGGCGAGGCCCACGGCCTGGCCTTGCCCATCGACGACCCCATGGCCGACCGGCTGGCCGTCGTCCGCGGCTCGAAGGACGCCCGGGGCATCGTCGGAACCCTTCTGGGCATCGAGGAGGTCTTCGGCACCGACCTGCCCGGCAACGCCCTCGTGCACGACCTGCTCGTCGACGACGTCGCGGAGCTGCTCGCCCGGATCTGATGCCCCGTCGGCGCCCGGCGGCATGGCATCATGACAGGTGATGCGCACGACACCGGGAACCGGGCGGGCCGCGCCGACGAACCGCAGGATCACCTCCTACGACGTGGCCCGGGCCGCCGGCGTCTCGCGCAGCGCGGTCTCGCTCGTGCTCAACGGCAGGGCCGACGGCGTGATCTCCGCGGAGAACCAGCACGCGGTGCGGGCGGCCGCGAAGAGGCTGGGCTACCGGCCCAACCGGGTCGCCCGCAGCCTGCGCGACCGGCGGACCCATCTGCTCGGCGTCGTCACCGACGTGACCTCGGGCCCCTACGGCGGCGGCATGATCACGGGCGCGACGATCAGGGCCGCGGAATCGGACCACCTGCTGCTCGTCATGGACGCCCGGGGGCGCCAGCAGGACGAGGAGGCCATCGGGGCGCTGCTCGCACGGCAGGTCGACGGCCTCATCATCGCGCCGGGCAGCCTGTGCGAGTGGCGTCCGGGCGAGGCCTTCGGCCAGGTGCCCGGGATCCTGCTCGACGCGACCGACCCGGACGGGCGCGCCACGTGCGTCGTGAGCGACGAGGTCGGCGGCGGCCATGCGGCGACCCGCCTGCTGCTGGACGCCGGCCACCGCGACATCGCCCTGCTCACCGGCCTGCCCGCCCAGGTGGCGACCGGGCGCCGGCTGGCCGGTCACGAGCTGGCCATGAGCGAGGTCGGCGGGGCCTGCCGGGTCATCACCTGCGGCTGGGACATCGACGACGGGCTGCGCGAGGGCGCCCGCCTGCTGGACGGGCCGGACCGGCCCACGGGCATCGTCTGCGCCAACGACCGGGTGGCGGCCGGCGTCATGCTCGCCGCCGCGCGGGCCGGCGTCGACGTGCCCGGGGAGCTCTCCGTGGTCGGCTACGACGACGACCCGAGCATCGCCGCGCAGCTGGACCTCAGCACGATCGGCCTGCCGCACCGCGCGATGGGGGAGCGGGCCGTCGAGCTGCTCCTCGCCGCGATCGCCGGGCAGCGCCTCGAGCCGGGCGAGCTGCTCGTCCCCGCCCCGGTCGTCGAGCGCGGCTCCGTCCGGGCGCGCTGAGCGTTCTCAGCGCAGGGCCCGCGCCGAGACCGTCCCCCCGCCCAGGACCCGCCACGTCGAGGCCGCGGTGGGGTAGACGCGGGTCGTGCGGCAGTCGCCGTCCGAGAACACCTCGACCAGCGAGCCGTCGACGAGCACCTGCGCGCGGCCGGGCAGCTCGACCCGTCCGGGCCCCTCGGCCCCGGCGCAGACCAGGACCCCCGGCCCGCTGGTCGTCACGGCGAAGGCCGGCGCCTCGGCGACGGACCAGCTGCCGTCCAGGTGCTCGGCGCGATGCGCCAGGTACTCGGCCGCGGGGGCGCTCACGAGGCGCCCGTCGCGCAGGTGCAGCTCCCGGGGCGTCGTGAGCGTCCCCGCCCAGCCGTGCCCGGCGAGCCAGGCCTCGTCCCGGTCGAGTTCGCGCGCCCAGCCCCACATGAGGGCCCTCTCCCCGTCGACGAGCACCTGGGGGGCGTAGAAGGGCCACCCGGCGTCCACCGTCCCGCCCTCGTGCGGCACGAACCGGGGCGTCGGGCCGTCGGCGAGCTCGCCGCGCAGCCACCGCACGCCGGCGAGGAGCGCGCGGCCGCCGTCGGTGCGCAGGAGCGAGACGATCAGGACCCACCGCCCGTCGATGCGCACGAGGTTCGGGCACTCCCAGACGTCGGCCGGGGCGAGCTCGCGCGCCACGGGATCCCGCCCGTCGAGCAGGGTGCCGAGCAGCCGCCAGTCGGAGAGGTCGGTGGCGTCGTGGACGAGCACCCGCGCCGTGCGCCCGGGGCCGCCGTGGCCCTGCACGATGCAGCGGCGTCCTCCGATCCGGACGGCGAAGGGGTCGCGCGTGCACGCCCCCGGCGGGCCGATCCGCTCCGCGCTCGGTCGCCCGGCCCGCGTCCACGCGGACAGGTCGGCGCTGCCGGTGGCGGTGCGCCCGACGGCGTTCTCCGGCGCGTCGGGCACCGCCGTGTAGCAGATGGTCGGCGTCGTGCCGTCCATGACGAGGCAGCCGCTCCAGCAGCCGGCGGCGTCGAGCCCCCCGGGAACGGGCTCCATCGCGATCGGCTCCTCGCGCCAGTGGGCGAGGTCCGCCGAGCTCGCATGGCCCCAGGCGATGCGCCCGTGCCGGGGCGCGTGCGGGTTGTGCTGGAAGAACACGTGCCAGCGTCCGCCGGCCCGGCACAGCCCGTTGGGATCGTTCACCCAGCCGCGTGCCGGGCGGACGTGGAGGCCGGGGAGGGCGGGGTCGGTCACTTCACGGCCCCTGCGGTGAGACCCTCGCGCAGCGGACGCTGCCCGAGGACGAAGACGACGAGTGCGGGGACCATCGAGAGGACGACCCCGGCGAGCACGGTGGCCATCGAGCCGCTGCCCATCCGCCCCTGGAGGCTCACCAGCCCCAGCGGCAGGGTGAAGTTGTCCTCGCTGATCGTCATGATGAGCGGCCGGAAGAACTCGTTCCAGATCGCGTTGAACGCCAGGATCCCGACGATGGCCAGCCCCGGCGTCGCCAGCGGCAGGTAGATCCTGCTGAAGATCCGCCAGGGGGAGGCCCCGTCGACCTGGGCCGCCTCGCCGAGACTGTCCGGGATGCCCATGAAGTACTGCCGCATGAGGAAGGTGCCGAACGCGGTGGGCAGGGCGGGCAGGACGAGGGCCAGCAGCGTGTCCGCCAGCCCCATGCCGCGGATGAGCATGAACACCGGCACGATCGTCACCTGCATGGGGATCATCATGGTGGCGAGGATCACGCCGAACAGCAGGTTCGAGCCCCGGAAGCGCAGCCGCGCGAAGGCGTAGCCGGCCAGCGCCGCCGTGGCCATCTGGCCGAGGGCGCACAGCCCGGTGACCAGCGTGGAGTTCCAGAACAGGCGCAGGACGTCGACCTGGGAGAAGACGTCCCGGAAGGCCGCCAGGCCGAGGCGGCGGTGCCCGGTCTCGTCGAGGGGGGTGAGCGCCGTGACCAGGGTCCAGACGACCGGGCCGAGGGTGAGGACGAGGGCGACGCCGAGCACGGCCACCCGCGTCACGAAGAGGACGCGTGCTCCGCGGCGGGCCTGACCACGGGCGCTGACGGATGCGGATGACATCGCGGATCCTCACATGTAGAAGACGAAACGGCGGGACAGGCGGAACTGGAGCCAGGTGGCGATCATGATGATGACCATGAGCAGGAGGCCGATGGCCGAGGC
>ERZ773022.1246-NODE-1246-length-17538-cov-3.328090_pt1 | contig 17538 bp, 11 predicted proteins | sample MGYA00580839_ERZ773022 | MGnify/ENA primary metagenome ERZ773022 (study PRJEB29015, sample SAMEA2738020) | human oral metagenome | biome: human oral; feature: human-associated habitat; material: dental | place: China | collected 2044 ... | reverse complement strand
TTAATAGATTTTATTGATTTAAATTATCACCAACGTTATTTGACATAGAGCCTATTATATAAGTCATTAATAAAGAGGAGCTCGTAGGTTAAAACCTACAAGCTCCTCTTATAATGCTTATATTTTAATTTATACTAAGTGAAGAACAAACCTGGCTATTAGGGTCACCAATATGATTGATATGATTGTTCTCTCAAGGAATATTACAAATAATTCCCAGACCCTAACCGGTATCCTAGTACCAACTATTAGGGCTCCGACCTCACTCATGTAGATCAACTGTGTTACTGATACAGTAGCTACAACGAACCTAGTCAATTCACTAGAGATTTCCTTACTAGCTATGATAGATGGAACGAACATATCAGTGAAACCTACCAACATAGTCTTAGAGGCAGATACTGCTTCTGGCAATTGGATTAGGTTTAGTAGGGGGATAAATGGCTTACCTAAAATTTCAAATATTGGAGTATAGTTTGAAAGTATTAGGGCAATTGTACCAAATCCCATAACAACTGGCATTACACCTATCCACATATCAAGGGCATTTTTAAGGCCGTTCTTCAGGAAATTGCTAAGGCTGGCATTGTGCCTAGCTGTCATAACTGCCTGGTGTAGGGCCCAACTAAAGTAAGTTTCTCCCTCAGGAATACTCTCATCAAGAGCTTCACCACCCTTGTAGTAGTTGTCCTTTTTCCAAGATAGGGGTGGTATTCTAGGAACTATAATAGCGCAGACCACACCTATAAAACATATAGTCAGGTAGTAAGGCACGAACATATGGGCCATATTTACCTGCTTTAAAACTACTAGACAGAAGGTAATTGACACGGCTGAGAAAGTAGTAGATATAATCGAAGCTTCTCTGGCTGAGTAGTAACCTTCTTCATACTGCTTAGCCGTCAACATTACACCCAGGGTACCATCGCCCAACCATGATGTAAAACAGTCGACTGCAGACCTACCTGGTAGGGTAAATACTGGTCTCATTATCTTGGCTAGTAGGGTTCCTACAAACTCCAATAGACCGAAGTCAAGTAGGAGTGGTAGCAACAAACCAGCGAATACAAAGATAACTATTAGGGTAGTCAAAAGGTCTCCCAGTATAAAATTACCTGTATCTGATGAAATGATGTACTCAGGTCCCACCTTGAAGTAACTCATAGTTATAAATATTCCTGCCAAGACCCTAGTTATAGTCCAAAAAGTTGTTTGGACGAATAAGCCCTTGGCAAAATCTGACTTTGGCTTGTAGATATTCAGCTTTGTAAGTAGACTTCCCAAGGCTGATATCAAGACAATTATCAATATAAGTGTAGGTAGTATGCTACCAATGTTATTTTGTATAAATGATGCTACAAAGGCAATAGGTATAGTTATCTTATCCTGGTTTATCTCAGGATCATATTCCTTTATAGGCAGCATAAAAAGTATAATACCGATTAGCGAGGGTATTACGAATTTCAATATGTCAGAAGGAGTATACTTTTTTCCTGCTGGCAAGTTGGTATTCTTTTGTTCTTCCTGCATTTTGCACCTCTCTTTAATTTATTTTTACAACCAATTATATAATAGCATAATTTTAACAAAATAAAAAGGGACTAATAAAAGCCCCTTTCTATCAGTGTTAAATATGTGTTTGTAAATTTCGTCTCTTTACCAACTAACGTTTATGAATAAACTCAAAATTTATGATTTTCCATATGGTTGAGCAAAATATAAAAAATACTTTTTAGTAACTAACCACGAATAAGGTTTTCTTAAGATTGAATCGGATTTTTAATTTACGATTACATAAAACTTTCCGTTATTTTTTTTAGCAACTTTTTCATCTAATTTATTATGAAAGTCATCTTCTTCTATGTCAGAAAATAGTAAACTGATGGATCTTATCTGTCCTAGTGTAACCAAATGCGTTCTTATTGCCATTGATGGACTTATATGTAGTAGAAGATAAGATATGACAAATACAATCAATGAAACTGCTAAGATTTTCCTTTTTTTCATATTAGCATTCTTCATAGTATATTATTTAATACAAATCTGTTAAAGTAACATATGATCTATAGTCACCATTTTTTCCAGCAGGATGAACATCATTAATTCTCTCATTGCATCGATCGTTCGTATGCGAACAAATTCTAAAATTCGGACCAGGTGTCGATACAATTGTAGTATGCGAAATTCCGCCATCCTTATATAGATCTAGGAAACAAAAATCACCTTTCTTCAATTTTGAGCCATATGATATTACATGACCCCTCGGTCCAATATTTGATGTATTTCTAATTATATATCCTCTAAGGTACTTTGCCACAGTCCACGCATGTCCATATTTTTTGGAATTTTTAGGACCATTTTTCGTATCCCATAATCTAAATTGTCCATCCATTATGGCTCCTCCGCCTGTACTAGCTCCGCCTTCAAATAATATTTGAGAACCAAAATTTGCACAATCATATGCAAAAACTTCATAATCATCGTTATAATTATGAGCATATTTCATCATATAGTTATACATTGCATCTCTATTTACATATCCGTTTGTCGCTTTTAATTCCACATTTCGAATATATTTCACATCTTGATTTAATAATTTTCCATTTTCATAATTATTGTTTTGATTGAAATAATTTTCCATCTCAGAATTGTAAAAAAGCTTCATCTTGTGTATGTCATCATCGACTTTATTTAAACGAAAGTCTTCATCAGGGATTCCTGCAATCTGAATTATATCTATTTTTTTCTTTGAATCAAATGGGTTTGTTATTTCATCATCTGAACTTGCTGACCAAACTTTCCATAAGTCATCCACTTTATGCAATCTGATAATGTAATTAAATACCGATGTGCCTACAATATCATCATCTTTATATTTCGTTGTTTTTTTTGCACTAACACTTAATTCTAGCATCTTTTCGTCTAGTTTTCTGATATTTTTATACTGAAAATCGCTATAATTAACGTACTCCAGATCTTGTTCTTTAATTCCTGTAGAATTCAAAGTTTTCTTTCTGTAGTCATTTCTTAACTTGAGGAACTCTAAATACTTTTTTGAGTTTGTATCAATCAGACTATAGTCATCTGAAGAAAACATAAAAGAAAGATTTTTTGGTATAAATTCTTCGACTACACTTTTTACATCACTAGAAATATCATTTTCTCTAACTCCTACGATTTCTGATTGTCGCAAATTATTGGAATCAGCATAAACTAACGTAATCCCAAACGAAATACTAAACAATAATACAAAACAAGTAGCAACTAATTTTAATAAGTTTTTATTCATAGTAACACCTCCTACTATTAATTTTACCTTTCTTTATATTATCTGTCAACTATTAGTTTGAATTTTTCGTAAATTGCAATATCAATAAATTGCAATATCAATTTGTACACTTTTTTGCCACTCTTGCAAAAATATCGGCACTTGTTCTTAAAGATATGTCAAGACTAGGCCTTGCCTATTCATTTTAGTCTTGACTAGTATTTTAGGACTAGTAAGCTGATATTTGAAAGAGGGCTTCCATACCTTAAGCCACACCACTCGTGGAGTATATTTTATCCATCTCTTCATCAAAGATTTCTTCAGGTGTTCTGTATCCTAGATTTTTTCTAGGCTTAGCATTTATTATGTCAACAAAATACATAATCTCATCCTCACTAAAGTCATTAATACTTCTACCTTTTGGAATGAATTGTCTCAATATCCCATTGTGTCTTTCATTACTGCCTCTTTCAAATGAAGAGTATGGGTGACAAAAGTACATAGGTACAAGTGATTCAAGGTCACTTAGCCCTGAAAACTCTGAACCATTGTCGCTTGTTATGCTTTTAAATACTTCGGCAACTTTTGTTTTGCTTTCCATTATAAAATCTAAAAGTGCGTCATTTACTCGTTTTGAGAACTTAGAATCTATTTTGATAACCTTATAGTATCTAGATTTTCTCTCTATTATCGTCAGCAAAACATCTTGGTCTGATGTTTTCTTGCCTATTACAGTATCTATTTCCCAATGTCCAAATTCTTTTCTGGGCTCTATATGTTTTGGTCTTTCAGATATTGATTTTCCAAACTTTCTCTTATTTATACGAATTCTTGTAGACTTTGGAATTCTTTTAAGTTTCTGAGGCAGGTCAGTGTTTTTTATCTTCAAAAAACCTAGTTCAACATACTTGTATAGTGTCTTTGTGCATACTGTATTTTTGAATATCTTCTCTGACTTTGCTCTACCATAACACTCATCTAAATACCAGCATTGTTCCTTAAATGATTCATCTACAAACTTGATAAAATCTACACATTCTAATACCTTGAACTTCTTTTTTGAATTTTTTCTGTTTTTTTCATACTGTGTTTGTCCTGCATCGGGGTAGTATACTGTAACCTTGTGTCCATTTCTTATTTGTTCTACCCTGCCACGTTTAAGCTCATTGTAAATAGTAGTTCTTGATCTGTTCAAATGCCTGGCAATTGAGGATATTGAGTGTCCTAGTTCGACCATGGCGTAAATTTCTCCTCTTTCATACTCACTTAGGTGTTTAAAGTTTCTCTTTTCTGTGTTAAAATTAAGTTGATTCATTGTGGTCCTCCTGTATATATTTGTGTGGTGACTTATATTTTAACACAGGATTCACAATGAATCATTTTTTATTCAGTTGTACAAATTGATTATACAATCAACCATAAAAATAAATAGAATAGTGAAGCTTAAATAAATATAATTTTAATATTTACTATTTTTAGATTTTATACTATAATGATATGAAGAGGGTGGTTTTATGAAATTAAATACAAAAAAACTTTTGTTACAGATAACTTTATTGATAATAATAATATCATTACCTACCAGGTTGTGGTTTTTAAATCAAGAAAAGAGGCAAGTATCTTCTATAGCAGAGACTTTTATATCTAATTCATACAATTCTTATTTTAGTGATTACGATACTAGGCTAATTGATAAGGAGTCAAAGGTCTTCACATATTATTTTAAAAAGAGAAACTCAATTAGAGAAAGGGCTCTTAGATATGCAGGCTACACACCTAATACTCTAAAGCATACATCCAAAAATTTTAATTCTCACCTTGTTACCATAAATATGAACACGGCTTATGTCAGACTAAATGAAGTGTACTATGTTTATGATAAGACTAGTTCAGATTTTGACCAACCAGGTATAGCTTCTGTGGACTATGAAGTAGTTCTACATAAAAGAAATAACAAATGGTATATTTGGTCATGTACATCACATGATCCAATAATAAATGATCTTGATAGAGAAATAAATGCCTTTTTAATAGCTGGCTGGCCATCTGACACCTTAAAAATGAGAGAGAGGCTATCTATTTATCGTGAGTATGATAAAAAAAATATAAACTTGATAGATATGATTTATAATAAGAATATAAAAACATATATATAATAATTTTCTGTAAATACATTTTAACGTGTGATATATAGTGTCAAGGGTAATTAAAAGCTCTCAAAGTTATAAAGCGATGAGTCTAAATTATCCTTGATGCTATATATTTTTTTGTGGATAATTTGTGAACTGTATAGAAAAACACCCTAATTTCATTGTATAATAATGCTTGAAATCTTATATAATAGGTCAGGATATGATATAATTAAGGTTCGAAAAGGAGTTGATTTTATGGAGGTATACCTAGACAACAGCGCAACTACAAAACCCTATAATCAAGTAGTAGATGAGATGTGCACGGCCCTTAGGGATGATTTTGCCAACCCATCATCTGCCTACAGGAAGGGATTTTTGGTTGAAAAAAAGATAAAGAAGATAAGAGAGAATATAGCAAATACAATTGGAGTTGAAGATAAATCTATAATATTTACATCAGGAGGAACAGAGGGTAATAATGCCATTATAAGAAGTGTGGCCAGACTAAACAAGAGGAGAAAAAACCACATAATCACCTTATCTATAGAGCATCCAGCAGTTTTAAATACTGTGAGGTCACTTGAAGAGGAAGGCTTTGAGGTGACTATCCTAGGTGTAGATGAAACCGGTCTGGTAAATGTGGATGAATTGGAAGAGGCTATAACAGACAAGACCTGTCTGGTAAGTATAATGTATGTGAATAACGAATTGGGGTCTGTCCAACCAGTCCAGCAGATTGGCGAGATAGTATCCAGACATGACCAGGTATTTTTCCATGTGGATGCTGTCCAGGCTTATGGTAAGATAAACTTCAAGATGAAGGATATAGGGGCTGATTTTATGACTGTAAGTGGTCACAAGATTCATGGACCCAAGGGGATAGGTTTTATGTATATCAAGGACCCTAATAGGTTCAAACCCCTGTTGACAGGCGGTGGTCAAGAATTTGACCTGAGGTCTGGTACTGAAAATGTGCCGGGTATATACGGCCTAGGTAAGGCTATAGAAATCCTATTTGAAGACCTTGACAGTAAGATAGAAAAGATTAGGGAAAACAGGGACTACCTATATATGAGAATTTCCCAGAAGATAGACGGAATAAAGTTAAACACCGACCTCTTGAGAGGGGCCTGCCATATATTAAATATCAGTTTTGACGGTGTAAAGGGAGAAGTTCTGCTCCACTATTTGGATGACGAAGGTATCTATGTATCTACAGGGTCTGCCTGCTCAGCCAAGAAAAAGGGGAGTCATGTCCTAAATGCTATAGGGCTAAGTCCTGCCCAGGTGGATGGAACAATCAGGTTTAGCCTGTCAGAGGAAAATACCAGACAAGAGATGGACTATGTAGTTGAAAAACTACAAAAACACATAGAAATGATTAGGTTTTTTGCCAAGAAAAATAGGAGATAAGAAGTCTATCTTGTAGATAAGATAAAGGGATACAAAAGACGGATAAGCAAGGTTATTCTGTGGCAAAAGTATGAGTATAAAGGAGTTAGATAGATGTATAATATTTTGATAGCCAAGTATGGTGAGATAGGTGTTAAGGGTAAGAACAGGTATATCTTTGAAAACAAGCTTATAAGAAATATTAGGAATATGTTAAAGTCAATGGGCAAGTTCAACGTATATAAAGAATATGGAAGAATATATATAGATGTGGACGACAGCAACTATGAGGCAGTTATAGAAGAGGTAAGGAAGGTCTTTGGTGTAGTTGGTGTTTGTCCAGCTATAAAGAGGGACCAGGACTACGACCTATTGAAGGAAACTGCCCTATATATGCTCAAAGAAAGGGTAGCCCAGGGGACCAAGACCTTTAAGATAGCATCAAAGAGGGGGGACAAGTCCTTTAGGCTGACTTCCCAGGAGATGAGTATAGATATTGGAGGCTATGTATTGAGCAAGCTGAACAACCCTGATATAAGGGTTGATGTTAGAAATCCAGAAGTGACAATTACTTGTGAATACAGGAAGGAACACATTTTGGTATATACAGATGCAGTTGCAGCTTATGGTGGTCTTCCACTTGGTACTAATGGCAAGGCTATTACCCTGCTTTCCGGTGGTATAGACAGTCCAGTTGCATCTTGGTTGGTTGCCAAGAGGGGGGTAGACATAGAGGCTGTTCACTTCCACTCCTATCCATTTACTAATGAGAGGTCTCAGGAAAAGGTAAGGGACCTGGCTAGGATCCTATCAAAGTACTGTGGTCCTATAAAGTTACATATGGTGAATATACTTGATATACAAAAGGCTATAGCTGAAAAGTGTAACGAAGAAGAGACTACTATCCTATCCAGGAGGTTTATGATGAGGATAGCAGAGGAAATAGGAAAATTAAGATATTGTGACGCCTTGATTACAGGTGAAAGTATAGGCCAGGTTGCATCCCAGACTATGCAGGGTATAGTTTGTACAAATGCAGCGGTATCACTACCTATATTTAGGCCACTGATTGCCATGGACAAGGTTGATATTATAAAGTTGGCAGAAGAGATAGGAACATATGATACATCAATAATACCAGAAACTGATTGTTGTGCCTTGTTTTCACCTAAGAAGCCAGTGACTAAGCCTAGACTAGAACGCATAGAAAAGTCAGAATCCAAGTTAGATGTAGAGGGTTTGATAAAGGCGGCGGTAGAGGCTTCTGTAATGGAGGTTATAGAATATGGAGAACATGCTTAATATAAATACTAATATAGAAGAAAATATCAGTAGTGGCATGAATGGTGCTGACACTGAAAAGAATAAGAATGACATCAAGACCAATGTAGAAAAAATTGCCCTGATATTCGAGGGCGGAGGTATGAGGGCTGCATTTTCCTGTGGCATCTCCAATACCCTTTTAGAAAATGGTATATATTTTGACTATGTAGCTGGTATATCTGCAGGGTCCAGCATGACTGTCAATTATATAGCCAGGGATAGGGTGAGGACAAAAAGGTCTTTCGTAGAGCTAGCAGCAGACCCGAATTTTGGTGGTTGGAAGACATTTTTACAGGGTAAAGGATTTTTTAATTCGGAGTATATTTATGAACAGACAGCAGAACCAGGTCAGGCCCTGCCATTAGATTTCGACTTTTTTATGTCAAATCCAACCAGGTTTAGGATAATTGCCTATGATATGGCAGCAGATGGTCCAAGGATATTTACCAATTCAGATATAAAGAAATTGCCAGACCTGATGAAAATAGTAAGGGCATCTTCATCCCTGCCAATTTTTATGAAAGCCACAGAGTATGAGGGCAAGATATATTATGACGGAGGAGTTTTGGGTGGTATACCCCTTGATGTTGCCATTAGCGAAGGCTATGAAAAATTCTTTATAGTTAGGACCCAAGAAAGGTCATATAGGAAAAAACCGGTCAAGCATCCTAGATTGATGGAGGCATATTTCAGAAAGAATCCTGCCATGGCCAAAAGAATCATAGATAGGCCACAAGTATATAATGATATATGTGACCGAATAGATATGCTAGAAGCCCAGGGAAAGGCCTATGTAGTATATCCTGAAGATATGAAGATATCAAATAGGGAGAAGAATGTAGATATTCTTGAAGGTCTTTATAGGCAGGGTCTAGAGATAGGCAAAAGAGACCTGGAAAAGTGGAAAAAATTTATAAATAATATTTAAAAAATAAGCATAGGGATTTGTATGACCCTCTTTACTGGACAAAAAGTTTAGTAAGGAGGGTTATTTGTTTATAATCGTAATTCCTTCTATATAAAAAATGCTATGAAGTGCTAATAATTAAAAATAAACAAAAAAAATCTATCGCAATATATATTGATAATAGGTAGCAGATATGCTAAAATAATAGGAAAGTTTAGCCTTAAATAGGTTAAAAGAAGATATAATAGGAGGAATTTGGTATGAAAATTAAGCAGACTAAGTCCATTGGTATAGCTTTAGCAATGGCAGTAGTTGTTGGTGGTATTACGCCAGGCGTATATGCAGACACAACAACTAACAAAACAGAAGTAGAAAGAATCGGGGGAGCGGATAGGACAGAAACTTCCCTAAAAGTATTGGAAAAATTAGGTGGAGTAAAGAAGACATACCTAGTAAATGGTTACCAGTTTTCAGATGCTCTTTCAATTGCACCAGTAGCAGCGGCAAACAATGAGGGGATTGTTTTAGCAACTAGGGGTAGTCTAGATGCTAGCCTTTCAAAGCAGGGTATAAATGAAGTTACATTGGTTGGTGGAGAAAACTCTATATCTTCAAGTGTAGAAAAGAGCCTGGCTTCTAAGTTCAAGACTAAGAGAATAGCTGGAACAGACAGGTATAAGACTTCTGAGATGATTGTAGAATCAACAGGTAAAAAAGAAGTTGGTGTTGCTACAGGTAAGGACTTCCCGGATGCCCTATCTTCAGGAGCATTTCTTGCTAAGAAGAACCTACCTCTTCTATTGGTAAATGGAAAGACTCAGACAAGCCTACCTCAGGGACTAAAGGGCCTATATACTTTTGGTGGTAAGTCAAGTGTTGCAAATGACTTTGGTAAGAGAATAGCAGGTGCCAATAGGTATGAAACTTCTGAAAAGATAGCAGAAGAATTTGGAAAGAGCGATGTTGTAGTATTAGCATCAGGAACAAACTTTGCCGATGCATTGGCAGCAGCTCCTCTAGCTAAGAAGATGAATGCCCCTATAGTTCTAGTAAAGAAGGATTCACTTAGTGAAAATGCAAAGAAACTTGTTAAAGAAGCTAAGAAGGTATATGTAGTTGGTGGTGAAAACACAATTTCAAACAAGTTAGTTGATGAAATAAAGACTAAAGATGCTGCAGATAATACAACATCTTCTGGCTCAAGCTCTGGTGGTGGAAGTAGTGCGCCAGCAGTAAATAATGTTGAGGTTAAAGAAATTAAGGTGCTAGGTGAAGGTGTTAATGGGGCTGACGGTGCCTACAATGTAAGCATGGATGCAGGCAAGTCACTAAAATTAACGACTGAAGTAATAGATACTAAGTTACAGAAGTTAGCCGGTAAAGATGCCGAAGTTGAAATAGCTAAAATTGGTGACTACCCTATGGGAGTGGAAGTTAAGAAGGCTGATGACGGTTCAATAACTATTGAAGCAGACAAAGACTTAAGTAAAGATGCTACAATAAAGGTAGAGTTAAAGTCTACTAAGAACCCAAATGTCAAGGCTGAGATAACAGTTACTATAAAGAAGGTAGAAGCCCCTAAGCCTAAAAAAGACCCACAAGCAAAATTAGAATATTCTGGAGGTTTGTACTCTACTGATAGTGATTGGACGAATGCAGTAAGGACTGGAAAGGCTATTGTAAAAGTCACAAATGCTTCAGGCCAAACTACAACATTAACACACAATCCGAAGGGTTATGAGTATGGTAAAAACAATATCTATTACATAACTAACTCTTTCAACCAGAATTTTGGCTGTGTTGTAGAGGGTGTAGCTAAGGGCGATATATTCACAATAGAAGTAGAAGGCTACAAGACTGTAAAGGTTATAAGTAAGAGTACTTATAAATCACCTACGTTTGAAAATCTTACAATATTAGATTAATAGCTTTAAAAAGGATAGAAAAAGAGGGTATGTATGAAAAAGATTATTTCAGTATTAATGTCACTTGTTCTAATCTTGTCAGCAGTAGGCCTAACTAGAGCTTCGGCTGACGAAAAGACATCACTAGATATTAGAATAGTTACTGTAGCAGATACAGTATCATACTTGGTAGTAGATGCGTCAAAGTATGAATCAGGTGTAAGGGAAGTCTACCTTGATGGGGTAAAGAAGGATTTCTCAAAAGTCGATGTTGAACAGAGAATTGTTAAGAGAGAATTTGATGGTTCTCACTCAACAATCAGAGTAGTATTAAATAACAATAAGGTTATTGAAGAAAATATTTCTAATATCTACAAGAGGTTCCCTTACAAGTATACGGGTTCAGGCCAAGATTCTACTCCAGACGTAGTACTTGGACACGCCACAATGGCCGTTTGGGACTACCATAATGTAGCCAAGGGTGCAGATGGAAAAGAATTGACTTATCCTACAAGAACTACATTTGATGTAGACTACACTACAAAAAAATCTGTAGATACTACGACTACAGCTACACCAAATGAATCACAGGGGTCAAATTCAGCTGCGAGTGGACTTCCATTCTTTAAGTACGGCGAAAATGTTGAACTTGAATATACTTATTCAAATAAGGACCAGAGGGCCAAGTTTAATGCTGCAAGGAAGATATATCTTTCTGATAATGGTACAAAAAAGGAAGTTTATGCTGTTAAAGCTATAGATGGTGATAAGGCCAAACTAAAGATTTATGCAAATGATGCAACTTCGACTCTTAAAAAGGGTGAAAATGAATTAATCATTGAGTATAAGGACAAGACATCTGATAAGATAAAAATAGTCTATGATGACAAGAAGCCATCAAATTCAGGTTCACAGTCTAATAATCCTTCATCAGCTGGTAATCCAAACCCAACTGAAAAGGCAGACACAAGAGTCTTTGACTACAAGAGAGACCTGGTATTCAAGTACAACTTAAGTAATAGTGAAGAAAAGAATAAGTACGACCACTTAACTAAGATATATAAGCTTTATAGCAATCCTAGTCAGGAATCACAGTTAAGTGTAAGAAAGTCAGCTTCTAATGATACTGGTTATGTGACTATTTCATATAACTCTTCAAGACCAATCCAGAGAAATGGAAAGCACCTACTAAAGTTCTACTATGATAATAAGTCTCCTGAAACTGAGACTATTTACATAAAGGATAAGTCTCCTGAAGTAATATTGACAGCAGATTCAGGTGAATATGTGACAGGAAAGTCTATCATATTTAATCTAAAGGGATTCTCATATATATTCCAGCAGGATACAGGTATCCAGACTGTGTATTTAAATGGACAAAAGCTTACTAGAAAAAGGGTAGTAAACCCAGATGAAAACTATGAAGACCTAAAGGCTAAGGGTGAAGATGTAGCAGAAAATGAAGCAGAAAACCCATGGCATGTAGTAGGTGAGACATTTAGGATAAAAAATGACGGTATAAAGTACCTTAAGAGGGGTGTAAACTACCTAACTGTCCAGTATGATGGTTACCATGATAGTAACTTCAAGTTTGTCTTAAATGCTAATCCTAATGCTAAGGCAAATGAGAAAAAGTCTGAAGATGTAGCTAAAACTAGGACAACTAGGGCAGCCAGGGCTGACGTAGTTACATCTGCTACAGGAGGCGGAACATCTAAGCCTTCAGTTGGAGGAGATGGTGGTGGCAGCGTAACTGTACCAGCCAAAATAGCCTTCAAGTTTGATATGGTTGCCAACGCCTTTATACTAGAAAAGTTATCATATGATGTAGCTAGTGCAAAGAAGATTGGAGATACTTGGGAAGGTACATCAAAAGAAATAGCCTTGATGAACGGTACTATAAACAGGAGAATTGTTTGGGATAGGTACCTTACATATGTTCAGAATAACAGGCTAAATAATGGTGTATACAAGACTTTTGCTGAATATTACAATGATAATTCCGCATACTTGTCTCAGAATGGATACAATACATTTAAGTATATATTTGGAAGTGGATTAGGAGCTCCAATATACAATATGAAGGTGTATGAGAATTCTGATGAAACATCAAATCCTGAAAAATCTACTAATGTAAATATAGAAGTAAGGTTTAGGGCTGAAGGATATGCTGACAGGGTGATGAAGGTAAATGATGAAGCCAAGTTTGATATCCAAAATTTTGATGCACCTGCAGTTACAAGTGTAGACATAATAAAGCCGAATAAAGAGAAGATAAGAGTTGATATCAATGAATGCAAATATATTAAGTCTCTAGGCATGTTATCAATAAAGGCTGATCACTTCACTGAGGCTGGAGAATATACAGCAATATTCCATTTTGATGGAGCAAATGATTCAGAGCTAGTCTTTACTGTTGAACAGTAGACAGATTATATACCCATCTAATAATACATAATTATATAAAGATAATAAACAATATCTATTTTTCCTCCTTGATGCTAGCATCAAGGAGGATTTTTTATATGTTCGGATAAATATGTTCGGATAAAAAAATAGGTTTATAATTTGAATGAAATTTTTTAAGTGTAAAGGGAGAACTATAGGATATATAAGACCTTTTTATATAAAAACAATTGATTTTTTCTTTCATTAGATGTATAATAACAAGAATGTGTACAAAGTATGTACAAGGAAAGGAAAATATATGGAAATAACAAAATTCAATGAATTACAAGTAAGTGAAGAAATAAAGAGAGCTATAGAGGACCTAGGATACGAAGAGCCATCTCCAATCCAGGCCCAGGCCATACCATGCATGATAGAGGGTCATGACGTAATAGGCCAGGCCCAGACTGGGACAGGAAAGACTGCATCTTTTAGTATACCAATCCTAGAAAATATTGATAAAGACAATAGAAAGTTACAGGCAATAGTATTGTGTCCAACCAGGGAGTTGGCAATACAGGTCTCTGAGGAGGTCAGGAAGCTTGCCAAATATATGCAGGGTATACGTACCCTACCAATATATGGTGGACAGCCTATAGACAGGCAAATAAAGGCCCTGAAGGGTGGTGTACAGGTCGTAATAGGTACACCTGGGCGTGTAATTGACCATATAAATAGAAAGACTTTAAAGCTAGACCAGGTAAAGATGGTTGTCTTGGACGAAGCAGATGAAATGTTAGACATGGGCTTTAGGGAGGATATAGAAACTATCCTATCTAATGTGCCTGAAGAAAGGCAGACAGCCCTATTCTCAGCCACTATGCCTAAGGCTATTTTAGAACTAACTAAGAAGTACCAAAAGGACCCTGTCCATATCAAGGTTGTAAGAAAGACCCTTACAGTTTCAAATATCAAGCAGTACTATATAGAAACAAGGAAATCTAACAAGCTTGAAGTTTTGACTAGACTTCTTGATGTATACAACCCAAAGCTAACAGTGGTATTTACTAATACTAAAAAGGGGGCAGATGAACTAGTATCAAGCCTACAGGCCAGGGGCTACGGGGCTGACTCGCTACACGGTGACCTAAAGCAGGTTCAAAGAGACATAGTTATGGACAAGTTCAGGGCTGGAACTATAGATATACTTGTGGCAACTGATGTGGCTGCCAGGGGTATAGACATAGATGATGTAGAGTGTGTAATCAACTACGAGCTACCTCAGGATGATGAGTACTATGTACACAGGATAGGTAGGACTGGTAGGGCCGGTAGAGAAGGTATAGCTTTTTCTTTTGCCTTTGGTAGGGAAATGAGGAAGTTAAAAGATATAGAAAGATATACCAAGTCAAAGATAGTAAAGCATGACATACCGTCTGTAAATGATGTAGAGGAAAAGAAGGTTAGTCAATTTTTCCAAGGTGTAAAGGAAACCCTAGAGGAAGGAAATATAGCCAAGCATGTACAATGGATAGAGGACTTCTGTAATGAGGAAGACTACTCTATGATAGATATTTGTGCTGCCATCCTGAAAAACAGCATGGGTGATGAAGAAATGCAGGAAATAGTCGAAGAAGCACCAAGATCTAGGGATAGGCACAGATTGAACCAATCGGATGTAACTAGATTATTCCTAAATGTAGGTAAGAACCAGAGGATCTTGGCCAAGGATATCTTGGGGGCCATAGCTGGCGAAACAGGTATCAGGAGCAAGTTTATAGGTAACATAGATGTATATGACAAGTATACCTTTGTAGATGTAGACAAGAACAAGGCAAGAGAAATAATAGAAAAAATGAAAAACAGGAAGATAAAGGGCAATAAGCTTAATATAGAGAGGGCAAATAGAAGCAATCGCTCGAGAAGGAAAAAGTAATTAGATAATACTAAAGGGAGTCGCAAAATGTGACTCCCTTTTACTTATATATATTTTTAAATTAGATATTTTACCCCATACCTGTCAAACTATGGCTGACTTGGTGTTGTCCCCGGTTGCTGGCCGGGTGTTGTCCCTGGTTGCTGAGGACTAGGCTGAGGATTCTGTGGTGTCCTCGGAGTAGTCTGGCCACCTCCAGGAGCGGGTTGTCTAGTTGAAGGTGTCTTTTTCTTTGGTGTTTGTATTGCAGCATAGCTGTACCTATCAGGTGCTGTTCCATTTATAAAGGCTGCTAATACACCATAAGATGCACGACCTCCATCTATAGCATTTATAGTAGTCATATACACATTATCAGGTTTAGTAAAGGTCTTATATTCTAGGTTCTGGTGAATCCTATTCATTATCTTTGCCCACAACCTTGATGATGTCATTGCGGCACCACCCTCGATACGACGTCTTTGCATAATTGTTCCGTCTTCATTCTTGACCCCGGCATCATCACCTATATAAGTTGCCCCTACATAGTATGGCGTATAGCCGACAAACCAAGTATCAAGATAGTTGTTGGAAGACCCTGTCTTACCAGCTACCGGTATACCAGAACTTAGGGCTGCATTGTTACCAATACCTTCTTTGATAACGGCTGTTAGCATATCAGTTACAACATAGGCCACATCAGGGTCTACAACCTTATGTGTCTTAGGCGTATTCTTGATGATTAATTCACCGTTATATGTAGTTATTGTAGTGAATACTTCTGGCTCGATGTAGACACCATTATTGGCTAGGGTACCAAAGGCTGCTGCCATTTGTAGAGGCGATATACCCTTAGTCAAACCACCCAATACCAATGAGTTGAAGTGACGGTCACTACGTTGCATACCGGCCTTTTTCTCTTCCTTGAAGTCAAGGATAGAAGTAATACCGAAGTTTCTCAAGTAGTCCATCATAACATCTATGGCATCATCATATGTTGGTCCTAGTAATTCACCTGTCTTGTAAGCGATTGTATTAGATGATAGTGCCAAGGCATGTCTCAAACTCATAGAACCATAACCGTTAGTAGTTGTTTCTGGGTTGTCTGCCCTGTTTTCCTTAAACCTATAGCCACCCCTTGTGTCTGACATTAGGGTAGACTGGGTAACCTTCTGAGTGTCTATAGCAGGTGTATAGACTGATAGAGGCTTGATAGTAGAACCTGGCTGGTAAGGTGTGATGGCCCTGTTAAGAGTCTTCCTTGCCTTGATGTTTCTACCACCTATTAGGCCCTTGATATTACCAGTCTTGTAGTCTATAACTACACTTGCTGACTGAGGTTCACTCAGACCATTAGCTGCTACAGTATCGTTAGGGAAGTTTGAATTAATAGCATATTCAGCCTCGATTGACTTTTGTATCTTAGGATCTATAGTTGAATTAACTATCAAACCACCATTGTAATACATGTTTCTAGCTTCTTCTTCAGTTTTACCCTGTTCCATTAGGGCGTCTATTACATCATATTCTATTAAACTCTCTACAGAGTTTGCTATTTTTTCGTTTGAATCAGGGAACTGGATATTGATTTTTTCATTAATTGCAGCTACATACTGCTTTTCAGTTATTACTCCTAGTTCCTTCATCTTGCTAAGCACGACTTCCTGTCTAGTCTTAGCATCAGGATTGTTTATTGCCTTTCTGACAAGTAGGTCACCACTCTTCAACTGCTTATAGGTATCCTGGTCTACTAGGTCCCACTCATAAAGTTTTTCATACATAGATTTTTCAGTTGAATTTGCACCTTCTAGTCCCTCTGTTGGAAGGAAGAATAAAAGTTTATGGTCTAGGTCTGACTTGGATTCATCCCCAGTTATTCTTGCTGATGAATATGGGGCATACTTAGATGGGTTCCTAGTTACACCAGCCAACATGGCTGCCTCTGCCAAAGTAAGGTCCTTTGAATGCTTGTTAAAGTATCCCATGGCACTGGCTTCAGCACCAGATAAGCTCTTACCAACGAAGTAGTTGTTTAGGTATGTTTCCAAAATCTTGTCCTTGTTGACTGACTTACTCATTTCAAGTGCATAGTAGATATCCTTAATTTTACGGCTCATAGTCTGGTCACTACTAGTTAGGAGTATCTTTGATACCTGCATAGGTATTGTACTACCACCCTGTTTTTTACCAACAAGAGTCTTAACAACAGAACGTCCTAGCCCCCAATAGTCTACACCACTGTGAGAGTAGAAACGCTCATCCTCTATGGATATTATAGCCTTTCTAAGATAAGGCGACATGTCACTTAG
>ERZ773022.1244-NODE-1244-length-17556-cov-5.583967_pt1 | contig 17556 bp, 13 predicted proteins | sample MGYA00580839_ERZ773022 | MGnify/ENA primary metagenome ERZ773022 (study PRJEB29015, sample SAMEA2738020) | human oral metagenome | biome: human oral; feature: human-associated habitat; material: dental | place: China | collected 2044 ... | reverse complement strand
GGGACCGCCGTCAGCGCGACGACCGCTTCCAACGTGACGATCGTTTCCAGCGCGACGGGCGGGTCGAGCGCCGCTACGACAACGCAGACCGCGGCCGCGGATTCCGCCGGGACGACCGGGACGGACGCGGCTACGACCGCGGGCGCGACGACCAGCGCGGACCCAAGCGCTTCGACCGCGACGACCGTTCCGGGCGGGGCCGGCTCGACGACCGCAGTAACCAGGGTTATTCCAGCACGAGCGAGTTCGCTTCCCGGGACGGCGGACCGGCGATCCCCGCGGGCGTGTCCCCCGAGGAGCTCGACCCCCAGGCCCTGGTCGCGCTGGAGACGCTGTCCGGGCCGAACCGTGATATCGTCGCCCGTCATCTGGTGATGGCCGGACAACTCATCGACCTGGATCCGCAGGAGGCGTACAAGCACGCCCAGGCCGCTGTGGCGCGCGCTGGTCGCGTTGACGTGGTCCGGGAGGCGGCGGCCCTGACGGCCTACGCCTCGGGGCGCTATGAGGAGGCGCTGCGGGAGGTGCGCGCTGTGCGCCGCATGCGCGGGGACGACTCGCTGCGCGCCGTTGAAGCGGACTCCGAGAGGGGGCTCGGCCACCCCGAGAAGGCGGTTGAGATCGTCGATGCGGCCAGCACCGCCGGCATGGAGCTCTCCGAGCAGGTCGAGCTGGTCCTCGTCTCCTCGGCGCGCAGCTCCTCGGTCTGCTCGGGCTCGACGACCTTGGTCTCGACCACGCGGTAGGTGAGCACCTCGCCGAAGACCTCGATGACGAAGGTGTCCCCCGTCTCGACGCGGTCGAGGTTGGTGAACATGACGGCGTTGGCCAGGCCCCGGTGCCCGGTGATCACGGAGCGGGTGCCCGGGCCGCCCACCGGCAGGGAGGTGCCCTCCAGGTGCCCCAGGCCCTCCAGGAGGGTCTGGTCGGCGGTGCCGTGGTAGACGGGCAGGTCGAGGTCGATGGAGGGGATCTTGAGGCGCGCCATGAGGCCGGCGCCGTTGACGTCGAGGATCTGGTCGTAGCTCAGAGCCTGCTCCCCCGCCTCGCCCGCGCCGGTGGGCACGTTCGTATTGGCCTGCAGGACCGCGCCGACCGACAGGGCGTCGTTGTAGGCGCGGGCATTGGCCAGCTGCGTGGCGGCGTCGGGGCTGGTGCGGTCCACGGCCGCGGAGTAGTCGGCCACGACCCGGGACTGGTTGTACTGGCTGATCCAACTGGCGATCGTCGGGTAGGAGAAGACGATCATCCCCGCCAGCGCCAGCGTCGCGGGGATGAGGGAGGAGCGCGACAGGCGCCAGCGCCCGGAGCGGGCGGCGCGGGCGGAGGGCCCGACAGGGCGACGGCGCCCAGCCCGCCGCCGGATCGGTCAGGTATTCGTCAAGCGGTCGCGCCCTCGCCGAAATTCGGACGCTAGCCGCGCCCGTTCTCGCGGCGGCGGCGCTCCCATTCCTGGGCCTGCCGGCTCATGAACTCGGAGAACCGGCTCGTCGGCCTGCTCGAGGACGCCGGCCCCTGTCGGGGCGGTTCGCCCTTGCGTTTGGCCCTCTGTGCGCCCGGCCGCTCCTGGATCCCCTCGATGACGTACCACGTGCCCGCGAACATGACGACGACGCCGAGCACTCCGATGACGACGAGCTCCGTGGCGACCCCCGCCACCAGCACGCCGACCCCGAGAATCGCGACGAGAAGACCGAGGACGAGATGGCGGACGGACAGCTGCTTGGAGGCCGACACGCCGGGCGAAGCTGGCTTGAGGCTGTCGGCGAAGCCGGGATCCTCATCGGAGAGCTGGGCTTCCAGCTCCTCCAACATCTTCCGTTCGTATTCGGAAAGCGCCATGGTGTCTCCTCGCTGTCGATATCACCGTCAAGAATATCCTGTGGGGCTAGAGCGGGAAAGTCCGCCATGATCCCCCGGCGGCGCATCGGCTGGGAGCCTGCCCGTCCCGCGGCCGACCAGGCTCGCGGGGCCGGCCATTCGCGCGCCGAATTTGGCCACCACCTCGTCGAGGGCGGCTTCGGCCCTGTCCCTGCGGGGATCGGCGTCCAGGGCCAGCTGGACGCCCAGCCGGGGGTCGACGAGCTGTTCGGCGCGCAGCCCCAGGAGCCTGAGACCGGCGTCGCCGATGCGCACCTCGCCCAGGAGCCGTTTCGCGCTCGAGTAGAGATCCCACGCCAAGTCAGTGGGCTGGGCGAGCGTGGCGCTGCGGGAGATGGTGGTGAAGTCGGCGAAGCGGACCTTGATCGACACCGCACGCGCGGCCAGGCGCCGCTTCCTCAGCCTTCGCGCCGTGTCGTGGGCCTGGGCCAGAAGCACGCGCTCCAGCTCCGAGCGTTCGGCCACGTGGACGAAGAAGGTCTCCTCGCGTCCCACGGACTTCTCCTCCCGGCTGACCGTCACCGGACGGGGGTCCACTCCCATCGCCAGCTCGTAGAGATGGGTGCCCATCGCGCGCCCGAGGATCCTCGTCAACCGCGTCCGGCCCATGTCGGCGAGCTCTCCGACCGTGGTGATGCCCAGGGCCTCCAGGCGCTCGCGGGTCCGCTCCCCCACTCCCCACAGCGCCCCCACGGGAAGCCCGTGGAGGAAGGGGAGGGTCGCCTCCGCGGGAACGAGGAGCAGGCCGTCGGGCTTGGCGTGGGCCGAGGCTATCTTGGCCACGTGCTTGGTCTTGGCGATGCCCACCGATGCGGCCACCCCCTCCTGGGCGCGGATGCGGCTGCGCAGCCGCCGCGCGATCTCCACCGGGCCTCCCATGAGCAGCCGCGCGCCCGAGACGTCGAGGAAGGCCTCGTCCACCGAGAGCTGTTCGACGAGCGGCGTGACGTCGCGGAGTATCGACATGATCCGCCGCGACACCTCGCTGTATCTGCCGTAGCGCGGAGGGATCATGACGAGGTGGGGGCAGCGCCGCTTCGCCAGGCCGACCGGCATCGCCGAGTTGACGCCGAATTCCCGCGCCTCGTAGGAGGCGGCCGAGACCACTCCCCTCTCCTGGCCGCCGACCGCGACCGCCCTGCCCCGCAGCTCGGGTCGGTCGAGCAGCTCCACGGAGACGAAGAAGGCGTCCATGTCGACGTGGAGGATGTCGACGCCGGAGTCGTCCTCGCCCCACGATCGCCTCGCGGCGGCGGACCGGGGTGCTCGTGACATGTCTGCCTCCTGGACTCGATTCCGACACCAGCCTACGCTCCCCGTCCGACGTTTCCCCTCCGGCGCTTTTCGTTCTAGCACTTTTCGCTCCGGCGGCCCGCGAGGCTAGGCTCGTCGGGTGAGCCGCCGCCGAGCACCAGCCCAGCTTCCCGACGAGCCGACGCGGACGTCCTTCGCGACGGCCGAAGTCGTGCGCGACCCGGACCGGCCGTCCCTCGTGCGCCTTCTCCTGGACGGCGTCGAATCCTCGGCCCTGGACCTCGACGATCCGGGGTACCTCGACTTCGAGTACATGCAGCACATCCGCCTCCTCATCGCCGCCCATTGCGCCCGCCCGGGGGATGCGGACGGAACGCCCCGCCGCATGCGCGTCCTCCACCTCGGAGCCGCGGGCTGCGCCCTGCCGCGAGCGCTCGCCGCGACCATGCCGGTGCACCAGCTCGCGGTCGAGCTGGACGCCGAGCTGGCCCGCCTCGTCAGGCAGTGGTTCCCGCTGCCGTCGGCGCCCTGTCTGCGGATCCGGGTGGGCGAGGCGCGCCAAGAGCTGGAGTCCGGGCACGCCCTCTGGCAGGCCGTGGTCCGCGACGCCTTCATGAACCGGGAGGTCCCGGGCCAGCTTCGCACGGTCGAGTCGGCGCGCCGGGTCCACGACGTCCTGGAGCCCGGCGGCCTCTACGCGCTCAACACCGTCGCATCGGCGGGCCTGCGGAGAATCGACGAGGAGTTCGCAGCGCTGACGTCGGTCTTCCAGGACGTCGTCGCCATAGCCGACCCCGCCGTCTTCTCCGGCAGGAGGTTCGGAAACGTCGTCGTCGCCGCTTCGGATCGGCGATTCGACCTCCCGACCGTGGAACGCGAGGTGCGGCGCCTGTCCCTCCCGGCCCGCGTCATGGACCGCGGGACGGTGTCCCGGAGGGCGGCCTCCGTCCGCCCCCTGGAGGACGCCGCCGTTCCCTGGCCGGAGTCGGCCGGGTCGCTCTAGCCGGCCGGCGGCGACGGGGAGCGCACCGTATCGCCGCCCGGCACGCGGTCCACGCGGGTCAACTCCCGGCGGGCGCACCGTATCGCCGCCCGGTCCAGCCGGAACGCCGAGCGCTACACGCGTTCGTCCGGCTCGCTGGAATGCTTGCCCCTGCGCCTGCGCATCCACGTGCCGCTCCGGCCCGGCTCGGAGGCCGGGTCCGTCACGTGCCTTTCGAGGCGCTTCTTCAGCCCCTGCGGGTCGAAGGCCTTCTCCTGGCCCTGCCTGCCGGCGTCCGAGGCACCGGCCAGGAACTGCTCAGCGGCCCTGCCGATCTCCTCCATCGTCGGCACCTTGAGCTCGGGAGCGGGGGCGGTCACGAATCCCGGCGAGGAGCCGCTGGCGTCGTACTCGCGCTCGAAATTGGCGATGATCGTGGCGAGCTCGTCGTTCTGGCGGACCATCGAGGCGAGGTTCGACGCCTCGGCCGCGGCCTCCTGCTCGAGGTCTCCCAGGGGGAAGTGGAGCCCGCTCAGGGACGACATCAACCCGAGCACCCCCGCCGCGCCGGAGGAGAACTGGTGCCCGGCCAGGTACATCGGCACGCGCACGGCGACGTTGGTGTGCGACACGCCCCCGAGCTTGCCGAGGTGGAACTCGACGTAGTCGGCGAAGGAGGCGGGGAACCAGAAGTCGGCTTCCAGGACGACTCGCCCGGGGTCGGGCACCGTCTGCCTGACGACCATGTCGGCCGGCCGGGTGTGGGGGGTCGTCGCCGCGACCGCGGTGAAGGAGTAGGTCCTGGTGACGCCGAAGCGCTCGATGACGTCGAGGATGTCGGCCAGCAGGGCGTCCCATTGGAAGTCGGGCTCGGTTCCGTTCAGATGCAGGAACCGGTGGCCCTCGACGTCGGTGGCGTGGGACAGGACGATCCCGTCGCGCCGCATTCCCACCAGGCGGCCGTTGCGGAAGTTCATGAGGGGGCGCTGGGCCCGGTAGTCGATGAGGGGGTCGGAGTCGAAGCGCGCCGCGACCCCGGTCGCCAGGCCTTTCAGGGACTTGGAGATGAGACTGGTCACCGACCCCGTGTCTGCGGCGGGGTCGACGAGGTTGAACACGAGGTGGTCAACATGTGACACCTCGCCCCCCTCGGTGAAGGATACGAAGTTCGTCATGGGCCCTCCTCTGATTCCCTGCCCCTACTGTGCCACAGCCCTCAACCACGAATCGCCCGCATGTAGCAAGCGATCCCGTGGTGTATCTCTCCCCGTCGTCTTCCCACGTTTACCTCCCTCCGGGACTCGCGTTCGGCTCGCGCGTAACGGATAATTGGATGTCCGCATTTCCACTAGGAGAACACGTGATGGGCGACTCTTCGGCGCGGTCCCGCGCAATCGCCGACGAGCAGCAATTCGTCGACACAGCCTATGCGGCCCTCGACCGTCAACGGGAGGGGTACACACGGCGGCTTCGCGATGTTCGCACGCAGCAGGACCGGGAGAGCCCCGGCGCCCTGTCGGAGAGGGACTCCTTCGCCACCCACTACGAAGACAATCTCATACGGCTGCGCAATGTGGAGAACCGTTTGGTCCTCGGCCGCCTGGACTTCGCCGACGGCGTGCACGAGCACATCGGCCGGATCGGTCTGAAGAACGAGCGGCAGGACATCATCCTCCTCGACTGGCGCGCCCCCCAGGCCGAGGCCTTCTACCAGGCGACGGCCGCCAATCCGGGCGACGTCGTGCGGCGCCGCCACATTCAAACGCGCTTCAGGCAGGTGACCGGGGTCGAGGACGAGCTCCTCGACTCCGAGGCGGCCTCCCGCCTGACCGACCTCAACCTGACCGGGGAGGGCGCCCTCATGGCGGCCATGTCCTCGGCCAGGGAGGGCAAGATGGGCGACATCGTCGCCACGATCCAGGCCGAGCAGGACCGGATCATCCGGGCCGGCACCGACGGGGTGCTCGTCGTCCAGGGCGGCCCGGGGACGGGCAAGACGGCCGTCGCGCTGCACCGGGCGGCCTACCTGCTCTACGCCCAACGCGAACGGCTGTCCCGTTCGGGCGTGCTCATCGTGGGCCCCTCGCCGGTCTTCCTGCGCTACATCGACCGGGTGCTGCCGAGCCTCGGGGAATCGGACATCGTCTCGACGACCGTGGACGGCCTCATGCCCGCGGTGACGGCCGTCGGCCGCGACGCCCCCGCCGTCCGGGCCGTCAAGGGCCGGCTCGTCTGGCGGGCGATAGCCGAACGCGCCGTGCGCACGGCGCTCGAGCCCCGGCTGGACTCGCCGGTCTGCTTCCCCGTCGACGGGACGCGGGTGCGGCTGACGCCCGGGGACGTCGACGCCGCCCAGCGCAAGGCGCGCCAGACGGGGCGCACCCACAACGAGGCGCGCGACACCTACGCGCGGGCGCTCGTCGAGACGCTCGCCGAGCAGATCGCCGCCGCCCAGGAGACCCCCCTGGAGGACTCCAACTGGATCTACGGCGACGTGGCGGCCAGCGTCGACGCCCGGCGGGAGATCAACCTGCGGTGGCTGCCGGCCTCCCCGCAGCAGCTGCTCGAACGGCTCTTCGCCAGGCCGGGGCTCCTGGCCGCGTGCGCCCCCGAGCTGGACGAGGACGAGCGCCGGCTCCTGCGCCGCCCGAAGGGCTCGCCGATGACCGCGGACGACATCCCCATACTCGACGAGCTCGCCGAGCGCCTCGGCCCCTTCCACACGGACTTCGAGAAGCGCCAGCGCGCCGCCGCCCAGGCCCGCAACGCCGAGCTGTCCTCCTACGTCAAGGAGACGATGAGCGCCTTGAACCTCGGCGGGGGGATCGTCAGCGCCGAGACGGTCGCCGAGCGCGTCGGCGAGGCGGGCCCCTCGACGACGCTGGCCGAGCGCGCGGCCGCCGACCGCACGTGGACGTACGGGCACGTCGTCGTCGACGAGGCCCAGGAGCTGACGCCCATGCAGTGGGAGATGCTCATACGCCGGTGCCCCACCCGGTCGATGACGATCGTCGGCGACTTGGACCAGCGGCCCTCCGGCGCCCCGCGCGGGGGCTGGAAGGCGATCCTCGGACGCCTGGGGGGCGACGCCCGTGAGAGGGATCTGACCGTCTCCTACCGGACCCCGGCCCAGATCCTGCGCGCCGCCGAGCGCGCCCTGCGAGCCGCCGGCGTCACCGTGCGCGCCGTCAGGGCGGCGCGCGACGTCCAGGGGTCCCTGACGCTCGAGCGGGCCGAACGCGACCTCGCGGCCCGACTCGTCGAAGCGGCCGACCGATGCCGGAAGTGGATGGACGGCGAATACGGCGAGGGGCTGGGCACCCTGGCGGTCATCGCGCCCGAATCCCTCCTCGACGACGTCTCCCGGCGGGTCGCTGACCATCCCGGGCTGGCGCGGTGGGCCGGCTCCGCCGACTCGACGGCCAGGGTCCACGTCACCGGGGCCGTCGGGTCGAAGGGGCTGGAATACGACGCGGTCGTCCTGGCCGAGCCCGCGGCCGTGCTCGAGGAGGGCCCGGGCAACCTGTACGTGGCGATGACGCGGCCGACGCGCCGCCTGCACGTGGTCCACTCCCGTCCCCTCCCGGAGGGGCTCGACCCCCGGGAGGAGCCCGCCGGGACGCCGTAGGCCCGCGGGAGGGCCCGGGCCGGGCGGCGAGCCTGCCGCGGCGGCCGGTGTGACCTTCGGCATTCGCGACGACTTTGCTTCGAGGGCGCATCAGGTACACAGTTGTGGAATGGCACGTGCACTGCTGCTGGAATCTCCGCATGAATCCGCCGACGAGGTCTTCGCTCGCGTGGGGATCGACGTCGTCCGGGCCCCCGGCGCCCTCCAGGGGGCGGAGCTCGTCGACGCCTTAAGGGGCGTGGACATCCTCGGGATCCGCTCGAAGACGAGCCTGACACGCGAGGTCCTGGAGGCCAGCGCCCATCTGACCGCGATCGGAGCGTACTGCATCGGCACCAACCAGATCGACCTGGCGACGGCTTCGCGCCTGGGGATCGCTGTCTTCAACGCCCCCTACGCCAACACGCGGTCGGTCGTGGAGCTCGCGATCGCCGAGGCCATCGCCCTGACCCGGCGTCTTCCGGAGAAGAACGCCGCCCTGCAAGCGGGCGTGTGGGCCAAGTCCGCCGAGGGGGCGCACGAGGTCCGGGGCAAGACGTTGGGCATCGTCGGCTACGGGTCGATCGGGACGCAGCTGTCGGTCCTGGCCGAGGCGCTCGGCATGCACGTGATCTTCCACGACGTCGCCGAGCGCCTGGCGATCGGCAACGCCGCCCGCGTGCGCAGCCTGAGCCAGCTCCTGGCCGCATCGGACATCGTCTCGATCCACGTGGACGGCCGACCGTCCAACAAGGGGTTCTTCGGGAAGGACCGCATCGCCGAGATGAAGAGGGGGGCGATCCTCATCAACCTCTCCCGGGGTTCGGTGGTCGACGTCGACGCCCTCCGCGAGCGCCTGGCCGACGGCAGCCTGGGTGGCGCGGCCATCGACGTCTTCCCCCGCGAGCCGGACGCCAACGGCGAGCGCTTCTCCTCGCCTCTGGCCGGCCTGCCCAACGTCATCCTCACGCCGCACATCGGCGGCTCCACCATCGAGGCGCAGGAGTCCATCGGCGCGTTCGTCTCCGACAAGCTCACGTCCTACTGGCGCAAGGGGCTGACGGACATGTCGGTCAACATTCCGTGCATCGACGCCTCCCCGGACTCCACCACCCGCCACCGGGTGGCGTGGATCCACTCGAACACGCCCGGGGCCCTCGCCCTCGTCAACGCCGTCTTCGCCGACGCCGGCGCCAACATCGACGCCCAGACCCTGGCGACCACAGGGGACGTCGGCTACATGGTCACCGACATCTCCTCCCCGCTTCCCTCCTCCGCGCTGACGGAGTTGGAGGCCCTCCCGCACAGCATCCGGATCCGGGTGCTGCACAGGGACTCCTGACCGGATTCGGGCACGCCGAACGAAGCGAAAGGAAACGCACATGGGCGATCGCGCCCCCCAACGTCCGCATTACGCGCCGGGCGTCCCGGCGAGCATCGAGGAGCCGTCGTCGACCCTCGACGGCCTCCTCGCCGAGGCGGCGCGCGACTATCCGCACCGGATCGCCGTGGACTTCCTCGGACGGACCATAACGTACGCGGAGCTCGACCATCAGACCCGCAAGGCGGCCGGGGCGCTCCATCGCGCGGGCGTGCGCGCCGGGGACGTCGTCGCGCTCGTCATGCCCAACTGCCCGCAGCACATCGTGGCCTTCTACGCCTGCCTGACGCTGGGGGCGACGGTCGCCGAGCACAATCCGCTGGCACCGGCCTCGGAGCTGCGCGAGCAGCTGGACCGGCACGGCGCGCGGGTCGCGATCGTGTGGGAGCAGTCCCTGGAACGCCTGACGGCGGACGGAGGCGTCCACGCACGGACCTACCTGTCGGTCGACCTCTCGCGCGAGCTTCCCCACGTCTCGCGGCTTCTGCTCCGCCTGCCGGTGCGCTCGGCGCGCGAACAGCGCGGGCGGCTGCGCGGGCGCGTCCCGCACGGCGTTCTGTCCTTCGACCGCGCCGTCCGCAAGGCCCCCGCCCTGGGCCGCGAGGAGCTGCCCGGCGGGCCGAGCCTCGACGACCTGGCGGTGCTCATCCACACCGGCGGCACGACCGGCGTGCCCAAGGCGGTGGCGCTCACCCACCGGAACCTCGCGTCCAACGCGGCCCAGACCCTGGCCTGGGTGCCGATAGTCAAACGCGGCGCCGAGGTCGAAGCCGGCGTCCTCCCCTTCTTCCACGCGTTCGGCCTGACGACTGTCCTGGTCCTCGGCGTGTCCATCGCCGCGACCATCGTCCTCCTGCCGAGGTTCGACGTCGCCGCGCTCCTCGCCGCCCACAGACGACGGCCCATCACGCTGGTGCCCGGCGTCCCGCCGATGTTCGAACGCATCCTCGAGGCCGCCGAATCGCACGCCAAACCCGTGGACCTGACATCCATCTGCTTCGCCTTCTCGGGGGCCATGGCGCTCGAGGAGGCGGTCGCCTCCCGCTGGGAGGAGGCGACCGGAGGCTACATCATCGAGGGGTACGGGATGACCGAGGCCAGCCCCATCATCGCCGGCTCCCCCCTGTCGCCCGAACGCCGCCCGTCCACGCTCGGGCTGCCGCTGCCGTCGACCGAGATCCGCCTCGCCGATCCGGAGGACCCCTCCAGGGACGCGGAGGACGTCGGCGAGATCCTCGTGCGCGGCCCGCAGGTCTTCTCCGGCTACTACGGGATGCCCGAGGAGACGGCGGAGGTGCTCGCGGACGGATGGCTGCGCACGGGCGACCTGGGCCGCTGGGACGAAGGCTTCCTCGTCATGGCGGACCGGCGCAAGGAGCTCATCATCAACGGCGGCTTCAACGTCTACCCGTCGCAGGTGGAGGAGGCGATCATGGGGATGCCGGGCGTGCGGGACGTGGCGGTCGTCGGGATGCCGGAGGACAGGGGCGAGTCCGTCGTGGCCGCGCTGGTCCTGGAGCCGGGCGCCATCGTCGACCTGGACGCCGTGCGCCGATGGACGCAGGACAAGCTCTCGCACTACGCCATGCCCCGCTCCATAGCGGTCATGGACGAGCTCCCGCGCTCTCAACTCGGCAAGGTCATGCGCCGCAGCGTCCGCGAGCAGCTGGCGGGCTTCGAGCTCCTGGCGGGCCAGTGGCGGAGGAAGGCGAGCGAGCTCGGCGAGACGACGAGCGAGAATCTGAAGTCGGTGATCGGGAAGTCGACCAGCGCGGTCTCGGGAGCCGTGCGCTCGTCCTCCGACGCGGTCCGGCACGGCGCGGAAGTGGTGACCGGAGCCGCCAGGCACGGGGCCGAGGTGGTCTCCGAAGCCGCGCGGCAGGGTGCCGGAGCCGTCTCCGAAGCCGCGCGCAACGCGACCGAGGCCATCGCGGGGGCGGCGAGGAACGCGGGAGGGGCGATCCAGGGAAGGCTCACATCCACCGGCGAAAGCCTCGTCTCAGCGATGAAGCGAGGGGAGCGGACGCCCTCCGCCGGGGACGGCCGAACGGAGGGGCCGCCCGCCCTTCCGGAAGCACCTGGTGAGCCGGACGCCCCCGACGTCTCGACGGATCGGGATGCGGCCGAGGGCGAAGACGCCGACGGTTCCGTCCGGGACGGCCGACCTCCCGGTTCCCCGCGGCCCTAGGCTGTGGGCGGGGCGTCGCGGCGCAGCACCGCTATGGCCTCCTCGAAATCCTCGAGGGTCTCGAAGTTCGAGTACACGGAGGCGAACCGCAAGTAGGCGATCGTGTCGAGGCGCCGGAGGGGATCGAGAATGGTCAGGCCGATGTCGTGGGCGTGGATCTGAGAGACGCCGGTGGACCTGATGGACTCCTCGACCTGTTGGGCCAGCAGCGCCAGATCGTCCTCGCCGACGGGGCGCCCCTGGCACGCCTTGCCGACGCCCGCGATGATCTTCTCCCGAGAGAAGGGCTCGATCGCACCCGATCGTTTGACGACCTGGAGGCTCGCGGTCTCGATGGTCGTGAAGCGCCGCGAGCACTGGGGGCACTCGCGGCGGCGGCGAATCGCCTGGGAATCGTCGCTGGCTCGGGAGTCGATGACGCGCGACTCCGGATGTCTGCAGAATGGGCAGCGCATTCCCTAACCCTAAGGTGGCGGGCGTGCGGCGGCAAGCGTTTTCGCGCCCCACCGCTCCGGCGGATCCGATCACCCCTCCGCCGAGATCGCCCGCCCGGCCGGGAGGCCGACCGCGCCTGCGAAGCCGTCTCCTCGCCTGCAGGCCGGCGGGCCCGCGGCGGTCAGTACCTCGGCAATTCGAGAACCTGCCCCGGAGCGACGGCGTGCGACGGCAGGCCGTTGAGGGCGGCGATGTCGGCGACCGCCGTCGCGGTGTCCGGCGCCCCCTCGACGCCTTCGGCGATGGACCACAGGGTGTCGCCCGATTGGACGACGACGCGCGGGTGAGCGGCCGGATCCGCCGAAGGGGACGGACCCATCAGCGTCCCGACGACGAGGCCCGCGACCGCCAGGGCCACGGCCACCAGCACGGCGCACGCCCATCGGATCGCGGCGGGAACGGCGCGCGTCCGGCTGCGCCCACCGCGCTCGCAGGCGCCCCGCACGCCCTCACAGCGGACGCTCCCTTTCGGATCCGCACGCCGCGCTCCGCTCCGTGCGAGAGGCGGCGCTGCGGGGACGGCCCGAAGTGCGGGCCGGTCGGCGCTCGAAAAGAAGACTTCCTCCCCGGCGACGTCGAATTCGCCGACGATCAGCCGCCGACCGTGCGATCCAGGGCGTCCGGCGGAACCGAAAACGGCAGCTCTCCCAACGGTTGAGGGCACGGTGCTCATGAGTCCTCCTCGAACGGGCGTTCTTCGAATATGCGTTCCCCATGATACGCGTTTCGAACCTCGGATTCCAGCATCTTTGTTCGATTCGATTACTGAACAAATGTTTGCGCGAGAGGACGCTTCCCACTACCCTTGGGGGAGAGTCGGTCGATGGCCTCCGGAACGTCGGAAGGAGCCAGAGGGGAGGGCTGCATGAGAAAGCGGAAGCCGGATCTGACGAAGCGACAGAAGGAAGTGCTGGCCATCCTGCGCTCCGAGCTGCTCAGGCACCGGTACGCCCCGACCATGCGCGAGATCGCCGCGAAGGCCGGCCTGGCGTCGACGTCGTCGGTCAAGTACCAGCTCGACGAACTGGAGGAGAAGGGCTACGTCAGGCGCGACCCCAGGCGCCCGCGCACGATCCTGCTGACGGAGAAGGGCCTGGAGGGCACGCACCGGACCACGCGCGGCGACTACACGAACGCAGGCCTGCCCCGCGGAGCCCGTGAAGCGGAGGAGGAAGGGGCTGAGGAATCCGAGGCCTCAGTCGCCGACGCCTCCCCGGCACACGGCGGGGAGGCGCACGTCGATCAGTCCGTCGCCGTCCCGCTGGTGGGGCGGATCGCGGCCGGCGCCCCGATCCTCGCCGATCAGCGGATCGACGAGGCCTTCCCGCTGCCCCGTCGCCTGACGGGCGGCGGAGACCTGTTCATGCTCGAGGTCTCAGGCGACTCCATGCTCGAAGCGGCCATCTGCGACGGCGACTGGGTGGTCGTGCGCCGTCAGCGGGTCGCGGAGAACGGCGAGATCGTCGCTGCCATGATCGACGGAGAGGCCACGGTGAAGGTCTTCCGCAAGGAGGGCGGGCACGTCACCCTGCTGCCGCGCAACGAACGCTACTCCCCGATCCCGGCCGACGACGCCGAAATCCTCGGACGGGTGGTCGCCGTCCTCCGCTCCCTGTGAGGGCCCGGAAGGCCCCTCCGACGGCTGGCCCCGGCCCGGCGCCGCTCGGAGCCGGGCCTCCAGGCCGTTTCGGCCGGGGCGCCCCGCACTCAGCTTCCCGCCTCTCCGGCGCCGGCTCGGCCTGGAGGAACAGTCCCGAGCTCAGCCACGCGCGGGCCGCCGCTCATCCGGCGCGCTTCACCGGCATAGCCGCGCACGTCCCAGGCGAGGGCTGCGGGCCCAGCCGGACGCGCGTGGGGCCGTGGCGATGAGCTGCGTGCGGCGTCGACATCGGCCCAGCCGGACGCGCGTGGGGGGCGCCGAGCTCGGCGCCCCCCACGGCGGAATCGTCAGAAGCCGAATTGGCGCGCCACGTCGCGGATCGACTGGGCGGACAGCCTCAGCCCGTCGTATTCGCGCGGAGTGACGACGGGGACGAGCTTGCGTCCGACGCCGTCGCGGGCGACGATCGTGGGAACGGACATGCACACGTCCGAGATGCCGAGCCAGTCCTCCAGCAGCGAGGAGACCGGCATGATGCGGTGTTCGTCGCGGACGATCGAAGCCAGGATCGAGGCGACGGACAGCCCGATGGCGTAGTTCGTCACCCCCTTGCCCTCGATGATCTCGTAGGCCGAGCGCACGACGTCGTGGTGGATGGCCTCGCGCACGGAGTCGTCGAGCATGCGCCCGTCGACGGTCTGCCCCCACTGGAGCAGCGGAACGGCGCCGACCATGGCCGAAGACCACAGAGGGATCTCCGAGTCGCCGTGCTCGCCGGCGATGTACGCGTGGACGTTCTGCGGCGCGACCCCGCAGGCCTGCGCGATCAGGTAGCGCAGGCGGGAGGAGTCGAGGACCGTCCCCGACCCGAAGAAGCGTTCGGACGGCAGACCGGAGATCTTCCACGCCGCGTAGGTGACGACGTCCACCGGGTTGGCGACCATGAGGAAGATCGCGTTCGGCGCCTGCTCGACGGCCTTGGGGACGATCGACTTCATAATGTTGATCGTGGCGCCGGCCAGGTCGAGCCGGGACTGCCCGGGCTTCTGCTTGGCGCCGGCGGTGATGACGACGACATCGGCGTCCTTGATGACGTCGATGTCCGCCGAGCCCTCCACCGTGGAGACGGGCGCGAACTGGACGCCCTGGGCGATGTCGAGCGCTTCGGCCTTGACTTTGGACTCCGCGATGTCGAACATCGCGTAGTGGCGGGCGACGCCCTGAATCATGGATGCGTAGGTGACGGCCGATCCGACCGCGCCTGCGCCGATGACCGCGACTTTGGTTCCGCGCTCGGCTTCCCATTCTCCCGGCTGGGGAATCGACGGCTTCCCGTCCGACTCCGACTTGGGGGTCGTTTCAACGGACTCCTCGGACACTGCTCCTCCTCATCGTGGCTGGCGGGTCCGGTACCCGCCTATAGCATCAAGGATACGGCTTTCGCCAGTCATTCGGGGGTTTTGTGCGCTATTCGTCGGCTTGGGAGAGCCTGGCGAGGGCGCCGCGCACGGTCTGCCCGTCCGTCGTGCGCCACATGGGCGGCAGGGAGGCCAGGAGGAAGGAGCCGTACCTGGCCGTCCGCAGGCGCGAGTCCAGAACGGCCACCACGCCCCGGTCGGTGACCGTGCGCAGCAGGCGTCCGGCTCCCTGGGCGAGCAGCAGCGCCGCGTGCGAAGCCGCCACCCGTATGAACCCGTTGCCTCCTGCGGCCGCGACGGCCTCCGTCCGGGCCTGCGTCAGCGGCTCGTTCGGCCTGGGGAAGGGGATCCGGTCGATGACGACGAGCCGGCACGTGCGGCCCGGGACGTCCACGCCCTGCCACAGTGAGATCGTGCCGAACAGGCAGGCGGCGTCGTCGGCGGCGAACATGCGCACGAGGGTGGGGATCTGGTCGTCTCCCTGGCAGTAGACCGGCAGGTCGGTCCGCTCCCTGACGTACTCGCCGGCCGCCTCAGCCGCCTTCCTGGACGTGAAGAGAGCCAGGGCGCCGCCGCGGCTGGCCTGTATGAGGCCGAGCATCTCGTCGAGGTGTTCGGCGCCGATGCCGTCGCGGCCCGGAGGGGGCAGGTCCGCGGGGACGTAGAGGATCGCCTGCCGGGAGTGGTCGAAGGGCGAGCCGACGTCCAGGCCCCGCCACGGCCCTTGGCTCGGGTAGGAGAAACCGGCCTGAGCGGCGACGTGGTCGAAGCTCCCGCCGATCTTCAAGGTCGCCGAGGTGAGCACGGCCGGACGGCCTTCGAAGAGGGAGTCGGCCAGCGAGGAGGAGACGTCCAGCGGAGCGGCTCGCAGGCGGCTGCGCTCCTCGCGGTCCCGGACGATCCACGGAACCGTCCGGCCCGCCGCCACCGCGTCGGAGAGAAGCCGGTCCACCACGTCGGCCATGGAGTCGACCCGGTTGCGGGCCACGTTCCTGGCCGCCGCGGAGTCCGCGTCCGCCCCGCCGAGCCCGTTCACGTCCTCCCGGGCCTGCTGGAGCTCCCCCAGAAGGAGAAGGAGCGCGTCGGTCAGCTCGCCGGGCAGGCTCGTCAGGCGCCCCTCGCCGAGGGCGTCGAGGACGTCGCCGAGCCCCCGGCCCGCCGTCTCCAGTTCGGTCGCCGCGATCGATTCGCGGCGCAGGAGCCTGACCAGGGAGGACACGTCGGCGTAGGACAGCTCGACGGTCAGCTGGCTGGTCGCCCTGGCGGCCAGTTCGTGCGCCTCGTCGACGACGATCGCGCGCGCCTCGGGAAGGACGGGCGTCGAGGCCGCCTGGAGGCCGAGCATCGAATGGTTGGTCACGACCAGGTCGGCGTCCTCGGCCGCCTGCCGGGCCGAGACGGGGAAGCAGGAGTCGCGCACCGGGCATTTCCGGCCGATGCAGTCCCGCCTGGCGATCGACACCTGGGCCCAGGCCCTGTCGCCGACGCCCGGCACGAGGTCGTCCCGGTCGCCGGTGTCGGTGGACATCGCCCATTCGCGCAGGCGCACGACCTCCTCCCCCGTGGCGCTCGCCCCGTATTCGCCGGCCGCCCGGGACAGGAGCGAGTCCTCCTCGGGGTAGCCGCCGGCGGCCTTCCTCAGGCACACGTAGTTGTTCCAGCCCTTGAGCAAAGCGACGACGGGCAGTCGGCCGCACGCCCGGCGCACCGCCTCGGCGACGCGGGGAGCGTCGTGGTCGACGATCTGCCGTTGGAGCGCGAGGGTGGCGGTGGACACGATCACCCGCGCGCCCTCGTCGACCGCCCACCGCATGGCCGGGACGAGGTACCCCAGGGACTTGCCGGTTCCGGTCCCGGCCTGGACGAGCAGATGCCCCTCCTCGGCCAGGGCTCGGGCCACGGCCCGGACCATCTCCTCCTGGCCCTGTCTGCGGGCTCCGCCCAGGGCGCCGACGAGCCCTCGCCCGAGGACCCCGAGGAGGCCGGCGCCGCCCAGTCCGCCGGGCGGGCCGCGCCCGAACCGGATGAGGGGACTGCCGACGTCGCCGACGGTCCCGTCGACGACGGCACTAGTGACGGCGCTGCCGATGATGGACCCGCGACCGATGCCGACCGCGGTGCCGAGCACGAGGCTGAGCACCGTGCCGAGGCTGAGCCGCAGGCCCCGCAGAGCCGGCCCGAGCCGGGACCGGAGAGCTCCGACAGTGCCCCGCAGGCGCCTGCCACCGGCAGCGTCGGTCAGGACCTGGCCGACATCCTCAGCGGGGACACCGTGACCGTTCCCGCCGTCGTCAACCTGGGCGACGAGCCCTCTGCCACCGAGGCCGGCCACAAAGATCGCCCCGGCTCCACCGATGACTCCAGCGCCGAGGAGCGGGCCGTCGCCGCCCTGGCCGGAGGCGTGGACATCCTCGGCGGGAGCAGCCTGTCCGGGGGGAGCGGCTCAGCCGCCTCAGCCGCCTCGGCCGGCTCAGCGCCTTCCGGTACTCCGTTCGGTTCCGCCTCCAATGAGGCGCTCGGTTCCGGCCGAGCCCCGCAGACCGGTGAAGCCCCGAGCCATCCCGGTTCGCGCACCCGCATGGGACGGCGCTCGCGGGCGGCGCACTCTCAGCCGGAGGCCCCCTCGGCTGCGCCCGCAGCGCAGGCCGACGCCTCGCCCGACTCCCACAACGGCGGGCCCACGGTGCGGGCCGCGGAGGCATGGTCCACCGTGGCCCCCAACGAGGCCCGCCCGGAGGCGCCCACCGGCG
>ERZ773022.1243-NODE-1243-length-17579-cov-3.689283_pt1 | contig 17579 bp, 16 predicted proteins | sample MGYA00580839_ERZ773022 | MGnify/ENA primary metagenome ERZ773022 (study PRJEB29015, sample SAMEA2738020) | human oral metagenome | biome: human oral; feature: human-associated habitat; material: dental | place: China | collected 2044 ... | reverse complement strand
AAATACCGAGAGGAGGTATTTTAATATCTATGATGAAATTCTTTCCTTCCTCATCCTCTTTCGCCTTTACCGACCTTGCATTTTTAATTCCCTTACCTCCGTAAGTTTCAAGATCGGAATTAAATACCTCTTTATAACTTGCAGAATAAGGCACTCTGATATCAAAGCTTTCATAACTGACCGGAGTGAAATTACAAACCACCAGCAAATCGTCTTCCTCATACTCGCTCTTTCTTACAAAGGCAACGATATTTTCCTCATAGGAATAACAATTAGTCCACTCAAAACCTTCCGGCTCGGTATCTAACTTCCACAAAGATTCATTCTTCCTGTAAAAAAGATTAAGATCCTTTACATATCTGTGCATAGCGGCATGAAGCGGGTCTTCCAAAGTCGCCCACTCGATTTCCTTATCTTCGTTCCACTCATTTTCCTGTGCAAACTCCTGTCCCATAAACAAAAGTTTCTTACCCGGATGTGTCATCATAAAACCGTAGGCAACCCTTAAGTTGGCAAGTCTGTCTTCTATATAAAATCCGGGCATCTTATTTAACAAGGTTTTCTTGCCGTGTACCACCTCATCATGGCTCAGTACCAATATAAAGTTTTCACTGTATTGATACAGCATGGAGAAGGTAAGTTTTCCATAATGATATGACCTGAAGTAGGGATCATTTTGCATATATGAAAGAAAATCATTCATCCATCCCATATTCCACTTAAAGTCAAATCCCAGACCGCCTTCGGAGAGTTCACCGCTTATTTTAGGCCATGCGGTGCTTTCCTCGGCTATTAAAAGCACATCACTGAATCTTGTCTTAAATATGGAATTAAGATGCTTTAGAAACTCTATCGCCTCCAAATTCTCATGTCCGCCGTATTTATTTGCCACCCACTGTCCGTCTTCTCTGCCGTAATCAAGGTAGAGCATAGAGGCAACAGCATCCATACGTATACCGTCTATATGATAATACTTCGCCCAGTAAATAGCATTGGCTATAAGAAAGTTGCTTACCTGCGGTCTTCCGTAATTATATACATAAGTACCCCAGTGAGGATGCGTCCCCTGTCTGGGGTCTGCATGCTCATACACATGAGTTCCGTCAAAAACTCCCAGTCCATGTAGGTCTTTAGGGAAATGTGCCGGTACCCAGTCTATTATTACTCCTATGTTTTGTGAGTGCATATAGTCTACAAAGTACATAAAGTCATGTGGAGTACCGTATCTTGAAGTAGGTGCATAGTAGCCCGTAACCTGATAACCCCAGCTTCCGTCAAACGGATGCTCCATCACCGGCATAAGCTCTATATGGGTATAATTCATTTCTTTTACATACTTTGCAAGCTTTACGGCTATCTCCTTATAATTGTAAAACTCGCTTCCTGCTATTTCCTCACCGTTATCATCAAACTGCCTTTCTTTTCTGATCCATGAGCCCAGGTGCAACTCGTATATGTTAATAGGACAACCGTCATAATTCTTGCCGTTAGACTGCTTTAAGTCCCTGTCAAGCATCCAATCCTCATCATCCCACACATAGTTGTTAATGTTGTATACCAAAGAAGCGGTATTAGGTCTTAACTCACAAAAATATCCGTAAGGGTCGGCTTTTAACATAGGCTCTCCCTTTATGGTCTTTATTTCGTATTTGTAGTTGTCAAGCTGACCTACTCCGGGTATAAATATTTCCCATATGCCGCTGTCCTTTATCTTACTCATCTGGTGTACTCTTCCGTCCCAAAAGTTGAAATCTCCAACCACTGAGATTCTAAGCGCCTCAGGAGCCCACACGGAAAAATATACTCCCTCTATACCGTCCACTGTTGCAAGGTGTGCCCCCATTTTTTCAAATATATCATAATGCACTCCTCTTGAAAATCTATCCAAATCTTCATCACTGTATAGGCTAAACTTCATATAACTTTCTTGTCTGTCCACACTGTTATATTCATAAACTACATGATAATGGTATTTGGGAATAGTTTTTTGTTTCAGCAATACAGCAAAAAAACCGGCATCATCTTGTTTCTTCATATTAATTTCTTTAGCCGTTTTCTCCAAACAAAGCTTAACTTCCTTTGCATTTGGAAAAAAACACTGTATCAGTATTCCCTCTTCCAGTTTCTTAGCTCCGAGAATCTCATGCGGTCTTGAACTTTCAGAATATACTATTTCCTCTACCTGTGCCCAGTTCATAAGATTATAAAGTATATCTTCCATAAACTATTACCTCCAATAATATTTTCAGTTATAATTTTTTGTGCACTTTTTAAATTTACATATATCAATAAGACTTTATGCTGATTTTATCATATAATTCACACTAAATATAGTATAAAATTAAATAAGATAATTGCACTTAACAAAAATATTACTTGTGTATAAGCTGTTTATAATCTAAAATAATTGGCATGTGGTTTTAGGAAAATAATGTAGCGTAGCAATACTTTGATATTTAAAACAATACTACAACTGTTCTCAGCACTGTACACAATATATGAAACAGTAATCGGTTTAAATAGTATTGAGGTGTTACGGTAATGTCAATAAAATAACTAAGCTCATCCTCTGCTTTATTTTGAAGGTACAAAGCGGCATAATATACACGTCTGCTTACAATGTATGCAAAATAGAGCAAAGTCAGTTTGTTTATTTAATAGACTCTGCATTAAACCTAAATTATCAATATATAAAGGAGACATTATGGCAAACAATAACGATAATAATGAAAAGAGTAAGTTTAATTTAATGGCAGAGTTAAAAAGCTGGCTTGGTATCATAGTAACCGCCGCAATAATAGCTTTCTGTCTTAATAATTTTATTATAGCCAATTCCCATGTTCCTTCCGCCTCTATGGAAAATACCATTATGACCGGAGACAGGGTTATAGGTTTTAGACTTTCTTATCTTTTTGAAGAGCCCAAAAGAGGGGATGTAATTATTTTCAGATACCCTGATGATGAAAAGACTTTCTATGTCAAAAGAATTATCGGTATTCCCGGAGATGTGATTGATATAAAAGAGGGGCACGTATATCTTAATAACTCTACCACCCCTATGGAGGAGCCTTACATCAAGGAGCCTATGATACCTGAGCCCGACATGCACTTTGAAGTTCCTGAAAACGGTTACTTTTGTATGGGGGACAACAGAAATTCTTCGGGAGATGCAAGATATTGGAAAAATACTTATGTATATAAGAATAAAATCATATCAAAGGTTATATTCAGGTACTTTCCGAATATAAGCTTAATTAAGTAGAGGTGTAATATAATTGTCAGGTAGGGTATTCATCTTCGTCAAAAATTTATAAGTAGACAGAGATGAATATCGGCAGTATTTTCTTAGATATAGAAGTAATTAATATGCAAATAATATAGGGGCTGTGGCAAAACAGATATTGTGTACAAGTGTAGCGGCATTTTATAAAAATACCATCATATAGCTTGTACAAAATCTTAAATGCCACAGCCCCTATATTTTTAGGTTTGTAACTTTATTTATCTAAGAAAGCAGCCCTATATATCTTTTTATCCTTCAAGAAGTTCGGCAACCTTATCTATATCAACAAGTACACCGCCGCCTGAACCTACGGTTCTGTCTCCACTTCTGTAACTTGGAACGGCAGCAAATTTAAGCTCGGACCATACCAGCATATTGGCACTTTCAAGCACATCCTGATACTTATTTGAGTTAAGTACTTCCCTTACGCTCTCCTCATCCGCCCCGCACATTTTGGCAAACTCAACAAGTAAAGACTTATCCTCTATACTTAGATCCTTTTCAAAATAAGCCTCATACACAAGGAAATTAAATTTATTTACATCCAGGTCATGATCTTTTAGAAAATACACAACTCTTGCAGCAAGATCACTGTGCATTTTTGCAGGTTCAGGTTTCGGATGTGCCTCGCAGGCTATGTAGTTTAGGTACACCTCCTCATTGCCGTTAAGAAACTTCCTAAGATCCATAAGCCCCTGATAACAATACGGGCAAGCCAAATCATAAAATACCTCTAATTCCTTCTTCATAACTCAAATCCTTTCCTTAAAAATTTCTCTTGATTTTATCAGTCTATATAAAAAGTAAATGCTTATTATTGCAACTACACACTCACAAAATAAAAGCGATAACCACACCCCGAGCATTAAAAATACCTTACTTAGTATTACTGCCGAGGGTACCAATATAAAGAAACCTCTGCACAGTGATATTATCTGTGCCGGTACGGCTTTTTCCATAGATATAAATACTATAGAAATAATTATATTAAAGCCTAAAAAAGGTGTGGCTGTAAAGTAAACCTTCAAGCCCTCCACAGCCATTGTCTGCAAAATGTTATCATTTTCCTTGTTAAAAATAAAGGCTATGTCAGAGGCATAAAAGTATAAAATCACATATATGGCTAAAGACAGTGCAAGCATCAGAACAAGAGCATATTTAAATATCTTCTTCATACCGGATGTATCTTTTAATCCGTAACAGTTACTGAGTAAGGGCTGTATAGCCTGTGATATCCCTGTGTAAATAGCTGTTACCACCATTGATATGTTGGCTATTATACCGTAGGCGGCAACCCCTATATTACCTGATATCCCAAGTATAAGTATATTAAAAACTATAATTACCACTCCGTTTGCCATCTCCGTGATCAATGACGGAAGCCCCAGTTTTAATATACCAAATATTTTAATAAAATCAAGCTTGCATTTTACCAACTTAAAATTATTCTTTCCTCTAAGCTTGTGCAATGACAGTATACAAAGACCTATAACCGGTGCACAACCCGTAGCCAAAGCCGCTCCGAACATCCCCATATTCAAGGGAAATACAAAGATATAGTCAAGTACTATATTGGAAAAACTGCCTATCACCATAGCAATCATGGCAAGAGCCGGTGCCTGATCATTTCTTACAAAGCATAAAAATATTGCATTTATAATAAAACTCGGTGCAAAACATAAGATCACCCTAAGATAGGTAACCGTTATATCAAATATACTCTCATCAGCTCCAAGTATTTTAACCAAATATTTGCTTGCCGTTATGCTTAAGAACACAAAAAACAAACTTATTATAAGTCCGCTTATTACAGCTAAGGAAAATATTTCATTGGCCCCTTTTTCCTGCCCCTGTGCCTTCAATATCGAATACTTCGTAGCAGCTCCTATACCAAGCATAAGTCCGCTTCCTTGTATAAAACTGAATGCCGGAATTGCTATGTTAAGTGCAGTAAGCCCTAATGTACCTACTCCCCTTGCTATAAAAAAAGTATCTGCCAAAATATACACGGATATTGCCATCATACCGAATATATTATTGACACTATATCTTATGAATTTTTTTAATGTGCTCTCATTCATACACTTAAGTATCGACTCCAAAAAAACAAAATTTTTTGATTGTATTTTTATATTTTTAATTAAGAAAAGTACTGACCGAATGTTAACTGATTACAATTTCTGGTCAGTACCTTATATCTTAAAAGAATACACTAAATTCTATATTAAATAAAGTCATAAATCAAGCTGAATTTCAAAATGTTGTTTTGTTAATTTTTTGACTAAAATTATTTTCCTACCTAAGCTGTAACTACACAAACTCTATTATATTCCCGCCGCATGATTTTATAAACTCATAGTCATGAGAGATGATTATAACGGTCTTACCCTCTTTTTCAATATCTTTTATAAATTCTATGGTTTTTTTCATGTTATCCTTGCAAAGACCGCTTGTAGGCTCATCAAATATTACCAGTGGCTTTTTTGAAGCCATACAAAGTGATATCGAAAGTCTTTGCTTTTCTCCGCCGGAAAGGCTTTGAGGGTGCTGCTGCCTCTTTAATCCAACTAAAAAAAGGCTGTAGCGATCAAATTTTTAAACCACTAAAGCCTTTATTTTATCATCTATCAGTCTTTGTTTCAGTCCCTCAAATATCTTTTCTCTTGCCTTTTTTGCATCCTCCGCACCAAGTGCTTCCACACCTGCAAGCGGATATTTAAGTCCCATAGTTTCATACTTAACTGTTCCCATCGTATGGTAGGGAAGTACATCAAGTGCCTTTATATTCTTAAGAGAGCCTAAGAAATACCCCAGTTCATATAAGAATTTATCATTGTAAGTATATCCCGGAACCACAACATGCCTTATCCACACATCCTTTTTCTTATCTGAAAGGTATCTTGCAAAATCTATTATGGCAAGGTTCGGTTGAGAGGTAAGTTTTATATGTTCTTCATTATTTATATGTTTTATATCTAAGAGAAATAAGTCCGTAACTTCCAAAAGTTTGTCAAACTTTGCCAAAACCTTAGGACTTTCCGCATTAAATGTTATACCGCAGGTATCTACACAGGTATGCACACCTAAAGCCTTCGCCTTAGTGAAAAGCTCTATTATAAAATCCATTTGCAAAAGAGGCTCACCGCCTGTGCAGGTTATGCCGCCTCCCGTTAGATATGCTTTATATTTATTATAATCCTCAATTATCTCGTCCGTTGTCATCTGTTTACCTATACCTATTTCCCAAGTATCGGGATTATGACAATATAAGCATCTCATAGGGCAGCCCTGTAAAAATACTACATATCGGACACCGGGACCGTCAACGGTCCCGAATGTCTCGATAGAGTGTATATTGCCGATAAGCATATTACATACCCTTATGGAAGGTTCTTGAAATTACATCATCCTGCTGCTCTTTTGTAAGCTTGTTGAAGTTTACGGCATAACCTGAAACTCTTACCGTAAGCTGTGGATACTTCTCAGGATGTGCCTGTGCATCAAGCAGTGTTTCCTTAGAGAAAACATTTATATTAAGGTGATGTCCACCGTTTATTGAATATCCGTCTAACATACTTACCAAGTTATCTATTTGTGCATTTGTTGCCATTTTTTTTCCTCCTTTAATCTATGCCTTCATGCAGTGTAGGCACTGAACATGCCGTATTGTTACCGCAGGCACAATCATTGTTTACTTGTATCTTTTTATCTTTACTTATAACCTCAAGATGACCGCTTCCATTCTCCATAGCATCGTCTAAAAGGCTTACCAGATAATCTATATCTTTATCTTTATCAGCTGCTTCCATAACAAGCTCTCCTATAATATTTACAGTGCAAGGCTTATTTTACACTAAGCTCAAGCTCCGCCTCTTTTGCCAATGCATCAAGATCAAGCTCACCTGCAAACACCTTATTGTCCTTGCCCAGTGCTCCCGGTATTATAGAGAATGTATTGGATATTCCGTCCTTTGCAGACTCAAACGGAAGCTTTGAAACTGAGGTAAGTGAAGCCAGGGCTCCATGTGTATCCCTTTGGTGCATAGGATTGGCTCCCGGTGCAAAGGGTTCTCCGTAACGTCTTCCGTCCGGAGTATTACCTGTCTTCTTACCATAAACTACATTGGATGTAATGGTAAGTATTGACATAGTCGGTATAGAGTTTCTATATACATGATGCTTTTTGATTTTATTCATAAAGCCTTCTACAAGCTCTACCGCAAACTTGTCAACTCTATCATCATTATTACCGTACTTAGGGAAGTCGCCTTCTATCTCATAATCGGTAACTACACCGTTCTCATCTCTTATAACCTTTACCTTGGCATACTTGATAGCGCTTAATGAGTCCGCAACTACTGAAAGTCCCGCTATACCGGTAGCAAAGAATCTTGTTACTTCTCTGTCGTGAAGTGCCATCTCAAGTGATTCGTATGAGTACTTGTCATGCATATAATGTATAACATTGAGTGTATTGACATAAAGCTTTGCAAGCCACTCCTGCATATCGTCAAACTTGCTCATAACATCATCAAAGTCAAGGTATTCGCCCTCTACAGCTCTGTACTTAGGACCTACCTGTACCTTTGACTTCTCATCCACACCGCCGTTGATAGCGTATAACAGACACTTTGCAAGGTTTGCCCTTGCTCCGAAGAACTGCATTTCCTTACCTATGGTCATAGAAGATACGCAGCAGGCTATAGCATAATCGTCTCCATGCTCAGGACGCATGATTTCATCATTCTCATACTGGATAGATGAGGTATTGATTGACATCTTGGCACAGAACCTCTTGAAGTTTACAGGCAGTTTGCTTGACCAAAGTACTGTAAGGTTAGGCTCCGGAGATGTACCGAGGTTGGTCAGTGTGTGCAGATATCTGAATGAAGTCTTTGTAACCAAAGGTCTTCCGTCAACAGACATACCTGCAAGAGACTCTGTAACCCAAGTAGGGTCTCCTGAGAATAATTGATTGTACTCCGGAGTTCTTGCAAACTTAACAAGTCTTAACTTCATAATAAAGTGATCTATGATCTCCTGTGCCTCTGATTCTGTGATAAGTCCCTTTTCCAAATCACGCTGTATGTATATATCCACAAAGGTAGAGGTTCTTCCAAGACTCATTGCCGCACCGTTTTGCTGTTTGATTGCCGCAAGGTATGCAAGATACAGCCACTGTACGGCTTCCTTTGCATTCTCTGCCGGTCTTCTCAAATCAAAACCGTAGATCTCCCCAAGCTGTATAAGTTCCTGTAAAGCTCTGATTTGCTCTGAAAGCTCCTCACGCAGCCTTATCTCATCTGCATCCATAACATCTACAGTAATATTAAGCTGCTTTTTCTTATCCTCTATAAGATAATCAAGCCCGTACAGAGCAACTCTTCTATAGTCTCCGATAATTCTTCCTCTTCCGTAAGCATCCGGAAGACCGGTAATAATACCTGACTTTCTTGCTGCCCTCATCTCGGCAGTATAAGCATCAAATACTCCCTGGTTATGAGTCTTTCTATATTTGGTGAAGATATCAACTACCTCATCATCTACCTTATATCCGTAAGACTCACATGAAGTTTCAGCCATGCGTATGCCTCCAAACGGCTGCAAGGATCTTTTGAAAGGCTTATCGGTCTGAAAGCCCACTATCTTCTCAAGCTCCTTGTCAAGGTAGCCCGGACCGTGGCTTGTAATTGTGGACACTATCTTTGTATCCATATCAAGTACCCCGCCTGCCTCTCTTTCCTTCTTAGACAGCTCCATAACCATATCCCAAAGCTTTGCAGTCGCCTCGGTTGCCGGAGCAAGGAAACTGTCATCACCTTCATAAAGAGTATAATTATCGTGTATAAAGTCTCTGACATCTACACGCTCACACCACTTACCGGGTTTAAAACCCTCCCATGCCTTTTGCATTGTAAAACCTCCTTATTACATTTTAGTTTTATAATTAAAACTTGTATTGTACACAAAAGATATTCCTCATTGCTACTTTATCAAACACTATTAAGTATAAATCAACATGCCGACTTCCCACTTTAAATATCAACGATACTACACACCGGTGCCATCACTTTATTTTAATTTGTTATATACATGGCAATCTTCATAAGGCAAGTATACTAAATTGCTAGGATTAGTCAACAAGCCTGCTGCTCTTTTTTGTATACAAAATAACAAAAAGGTAGGTTTTCCTAACTTGTATTAAAGAAAGTACATTTTTAGGGGGTTTATCGGTTATTTTAAGCGAATTTTCATTTTTAAAATTTGATTATTGAAGTGACACAGCATAATTTATCATTGACTTTTAATTGATATCAGTATTAGATAGGATAGAACTCAAATCTCTTTATTATATAGTTGTTATAATACATTGACAAAGCAATAACAAGCTTAAATCTCTAAGATACCATCTAGTAAATTGAATAATTATTAACTATTACAAACCACATTTTTATTAAGAGTTAAGGAAGGTGCTTTTCTCGGTATAATAGGCACCTCTTTTTTTAGAATAATCCTATTATACTACATAAATTAGTTGTACTACTTAGCATAACTGTTTATGTGATTAGTAATCAAAAGTGCATCATATTCGGTAAGACTTTTAAAATAAGCACCCTTGGGCATGATGGTTATTTTTTGGTCTGAACGATTTGGCTCACAGAAGAAAATCCTGGTACGCTTTCCTCCGAATAATGAGTTTTCTAAACCGTCTATATCTGAGAATTCATGCCCATTGTCGGTGAGGATTAGAGGGAAACATATGGCAAAAAGTTCTTTTCCTATCTTTTTTCTCAAGACTGTCAAAAAGTTCCTTAACACATTTCAATGTATGCTCCTTAAGTTTGAATGTTTCTTTTTGTTCATAGGAACTCCTTTTCATTATTATATTTTTAGTTACCTATGAATAAAAACATGCCAACGACATAAAAACAAGGACTTATTTGAAGAACAACCGGGTACTTCAGACTAAATGCAACATCACTTTCAAAGTAAGTGTAACGATATCTTTCAATGTATATGCAATATAGGTACCTATCAGAGTAAGTGCAATAACATGTTGCATTTAAGTTGAAAAACTACAGAATTTTCAAAATAAACTGAGGAATAATTATAAAATCTACCAATCAGTGTCTTTTTGTTGTATAATGAATTTGTCGTACAGAATCACTTTTTTTGTATTGTTTTTTGTTCAATTCATTATACAACATAATGCCCTGTATGTCATTCTTTTATGAAAAAGTTGTAAAGTGGTGGGTTATAAAAGAAGATGGACAAATGACTAATGCAGGAATCCTTTTTGCTGATCAAAAGAAGATAAATTTAAGAATAAGTATATCAGCTTTTATAATAAGCTAAAAGAAATGACAAGGGAAGAGGCTTCTCAGGTAAGTAATGAGTTTAATGGGGCTGGTTTGATAAAGTTTGCATATCTCAATGGACTTGAAATAATTGCCTGATATGATTGATAAATCCAGGAGAGCAGTGCAAATGCTGATGAAGGAATTGCTGGACGAGGGAGAAATTGGCATGAACAAAACATTTTTAAGAGAAATGGCTGGTGAAACTATTAGAATTACTAATAAAGGTGGTTATGAATTGAATGGTAAGCACATTTCTTTAGTTGGAAATGATTTTTCAACTGTTCGAGTATTATCACCCGGACTTCTGGAAAGCATAGAAAAAGATAAGGATAAGTTTTTTGAGAGAGAGTTTCGGGGTTCTTATTGGGCTACTTTTTTTATAATTGATTGCGATTCCTATGAGGCGGCAAATCTTGGACACAGTGATACTCTTGTGATGAACTTTGCAAATGCCATACATGTCGGAGGTGGATTTCTAAATGGTGCTATGGCACAAGAAGAATGTTTGTGTAGAAATAGCACACTCTATGCGTCGATATCATCACCGAAAGCTCGTGAAATGTATGATTACAACAAAAAACATATAAATGCTGTTGATTCTGACTATATGCTTCTTAGTGAGGATGTATGCGTATTTAGGGATGCGAATGGAAATCTCTTGGATGAACCTTTCAATGTTTCTGTCATCACAATACCTGCTCCTAATAAAAATGGACGGGCAAAGGATGTGTCTCAGGATAAGCTAGATATAATTATGAAGGATAGACTTAGGAAAATGCTTTTTGCTGCTGCCAGATATGGATATCGTACACTGGTTCTCGGAGCTTGGGGATGTGGTGCATTTGGTCATTCAGCAAAAAGAGTTGCACAGTATTATTACGACTTGTTTTTTGGAGAGGGATTAAATGAATTATTTGATTGTGTAATATTTGCAATACTTCGAGATAAGGAAAAAATAAAAGCTTTTGTAGATGTATTTAATGATAAACTCGAAAATGTATGCCAAGATCAATTCGATAATTCAGATAGTTTATATGTTGAGGCAAATTCTGAATTCCCGGTATGTAACCATGATGGAGCTGACGAGGATAATATGGGATATACGGTTGGATTATTTAACGATGGAACTCCGTTTGAAGCAGAGTACTGGGGAGACGGGAATTCATACAGTATTAGTGTAATAATACCTGAGAAAAAGGAATTCATTTCTGATGATAAGAATAATATACAAAATGATTCAAATATTGTTGGATTTCATAATTGGGTTATGTCTTATGATAATGCAATTTTGTGTCAGGGGATGGTAGATGAGGGCATAGAAGAAGAACTTATAGTAATTCAAAAATATGTGGATTATTTAATTGATATAGGGATTGTTACATTTTGCAGTGAAGTATTAAATGGAGCGGTTTTTTATAGAATAGACATATTAGGGAACCACCTCGCAGAAATAAAGATTAATTTAAAGGAGAACGGGGAGGAATTGGCTAAGACGAAGTTAAACTTTAAAAAGTTTCCAAATACTAAAAAGAGAAAGTTTGAGATAATTAAAAATGACGGAAAAGGGAAAAAGATATAAGGATTTAATTAAAACAGTCAAAGCTGATTATAGTAAAAATATTCGGAGAAATACAACTGTCGCTCTAAAATGGTATGAAGATTGTAAAGAGATTAATCTTTGGACATACTGGCAAGGGTTAGGGTATGCAGAAAACACACCCGATATAGATATATTACTGGTAGGACAAGATTGGGGGAATCCTTTTTCAAACCCATCTGAAACAGTTATTAATGTAAAGAAAATCAATAAGGCAATAGAAATGGGAGAGGCTCCTATAAGTTATCTGCAGGATGTGAACATGGATAGGCGTGATTGTCATACAGACTACAACTTAGTGAAAATATTTAAGGAAACTAAGAATTATGATATTGCAAATCAGAGATATTATAATCTGTTCTTTACGAATTTCTCGTTGGGATATAGAGTGGGATCCGGAACCGGAGGAATGACGGAAAGCGTTATGAAACAAGATGCCAAATATTTCGTAGAGCTATGTAAAATACTGCAGCCCCAGAAAATAATATGTTTAGGACAGGTTACATATAAGTCAGTGTTATCAGCATATGGTATAAAACCTGAAAAATACAACACATATAATGACTTAATTAAGGCTTATAAGGCTACTGTGGTAGACTGTGAAGATAAGAAATCGGAGATTTATGCAGTGGCTCATTGTGGGTTGTATGGCGCAAGAAATAGGGGAGATATTCCGAAAACAAAAGTGAGGAAAGAAGATTTAAGTAATCAGATTGTTGATTGGAAAAGAGTGCTAGTGTAATGTATCGTTTATATTCATTCTAATTTCGACTATGCTCTTAACATCTCTTATTATGATGGAGATATAGCAGATATGTTAAATATCAATATGTCAGTGCACTGGTAGACTTTTACTTTTGGGTTATTTTTTTAATACATGTTGCAAAATATTACAGCCTGATCGTATACATAAAATATACAATCAGGCTGCAACATAGAAACTTTTTTAAAAATATAATCTCTTATCTGAACTTATTATAGTTTTACCAAAGAGTGTCTTAAAACTTAAAATTGCACTCTATTTTGTTAGAGTCAGAAAAAATTATTGGCAGTATCCGACTCATTTATGACTCTCCGAACTCACTTACCAAGGCTGATACTGTTTGCTTAGCATCTCCGTAAATCATAACCGTATTATCATTGGTAAAGAGCGGATTTTCAAGTCCTGAGAATCCTGTACCCTTACCACGCTTTAATACGAATACCGTCTTAGCTTCAAATGCATTGATAATAGGCATTCCGTAGATAGGTGAGCTCTTATCCTCTATAGCCGCAGGGTTTACAACGTCATTGGCACCTATAACTATAGCCACATCCTGCATAGGCATGGTAGGATTCATTTCATCGGCAGTCTTTAACTGTTCATACGGCACATCCGCCTCTGCCAAAAGTACGTTCATATGACCCGGCATTCTTCCGGCAACAGGGTGTATTGCAAAGCTTACCTCCGCACCGTTTTCCTCAAGCTTTGCAGCAAGTTCCTTAACCGCATGCTGTGCCTGAGCAACCGCCATACCGTATCCCGGTATAAATACTACCGAGTTTGCAGCCTCAAGTATAAGGAAGGCATCTTCTACAGATAAAGCCTTAGGCTCTTTTTCTTCTCCGCTCTTAGCCTTGGAGCCTGTAGCACCGAAGCTGCCGAATATAAGGTTATAAAGAGTTCTGTTCATAGCCTTACACATGATAAGTGTGAGTATAACTCCTGAAGCACCTACCAGACAGCCTGCAACAACAAGTACGGTATTGTCTATAACAAAACCGGCAAATGATGCAGCCACACCTGAGAAAGCATTAAGAAGTGATATGATAACCGGCATATCTCCACCGCCTATCGATACTACCATGGTAACACCGAGGACAAGGAAGAGTATTGTAATTATCACCATGCAAAGTACTTTTAATGCCAGATTTTCAAAGAATGTATAGCCCAGTATTGCCAAAAGTCCTACTACAACCAAAATTGCATTAATCAGGTTTTTAGATGGAATAACCGTCTGTTTCTTAAACATTTTTCCTGAAAGCTTACCCCAAGCAACCACCGAACCGGTAAAGGTAATAGCACCTACCGCTATGGTAAGTCCACCGGTAAATGTGGAAAATGCATCAAAAAACGGTTCTTCAAGATTTGCTTTATTGGTAAATTCCGCTATGGCTACCAAAAGTGAAGAAAGACCGCCGAAACCGTTAAACAAAGCAACAAGCTCAGGCATACCGGTCATTTCCACTTTCTTGGACCATATAGCACCTATTACACCACCTACAACAATACCTGCAATTACAAATACATAGCCCATCATTACCATGCCGATATCATCATTGCCCCAGTTGCTTAAACCGCTTTCAAAAAGCACCGCAACTACCGCTATAAGCATACCTATAGAGGAATAAAAATTACCTTTTCTGGCTGTATCCGCTTTACCCAGCATCTTAATGCCTCGTATAAAGAATATACAGGCAATCATATATGCAATTATTAAAGCACTTTTAATATAATAGATGGTACTAATCTCCTGTATTAAATCTTCCATTACTTTTTATCCCCCTTTTTCTTAAACATACCGAGCATTCTGTCCGTAACCATATATCCGCCTATAACATTGATAGTGGCAAATACTATTGCAAGAAAACCGAGTATCATTCCTGCCCAACTGCCAAGGCTGACTGCAGTTACGGTAATCGCACCTACTATGGTTATACCTGAAATAGCGTTAGTACCTGACATAAGAGGTGTATGAAGCTGAGAAGGAACCTTGGATATAAGCTCCACACCCAAAAATGCGGATATTACAAATATAAATATAAGCATTAACATTGACATGATTATTTACCTCCGTCCTTAAATCTGTCATGAATTATCGCTCCGCCCTTTGTTATAAGGCAGCCCTTCATAATCTCATCTTCAAGTTTTACGTCAAGTTCCTTGCTTTCTTTGTTATAGAAATGTGTAAGGAAGGCTGATATGTTTCCTGAAAGCATCTTAGATGCATCATAAGGCACCTGTCTTTCAAGCATGTCACCCGACATGATGGTTACTCCGTTCTCCGTAACTACATTCTCAAAAAGCACCGAACCTTCTACATTACCGCCGGTAGATACCGCCATATCGACTACTATTGAGCCGGGTTGCATACGGGCAAGCACATCCTTGGTTATAAGCACCGGAGCCTTTCTTCCGAACACCTTTGCTGTTGTAATAACTATATTTGACTTTTCACATACCTTAGCCTGAGCTTCCTGCTGCATGGCTATTTGCTCCTTGGTAAGCTCCTTGGCATAACCTTGAGCGGTCTGTCCCATTTCTCCGAGGTTTATTTTAACAAAGCTTGCACCGAGTGACTTAACCTGCTCTTCCACCACAGGTCTTGTATCAAAGGCTTCAACTCTTGCACCAAGTCTTTTTGCCGTAGCTATTGCCTGCAAACCTGCAACACCTACACCTATAATAAATACTCTTGCCGGTGAGATGGTACCTGCCGGTGTCATCATCATCGGGAATATCTTAGGGAGTTTCGCCGCTGCATTAATTACAGCCACATAACCCGCAAGTGAGGTCTGTGAAGACTGTACGTCCATTTTTTGTGCCAGGGTAGTTCTCGGTATCATCTCCAAAGATACCGCCATCGCCTTCTTCTCTACGAACTTATTTAAAAGTTCCTTTTCATTAAAGGGATCAAGGTAACTTAAGTGTAGAGTATCTTCCTTTAAGTTATCTATATTAGAGGGTTTTAGTATCCTTACCACTATCTCACTGTCTGCATATCCGGCATCGGCACTCTCTATAACCTCAGCCCCTGCATTAACATAACTTTCATCTGAAAATCCGGACTTAATACCTGCGCCACTGACAACCTTGAACTCAAAGCCCATATTCTTAAGCTTCTTGATATCATCAGGTATTAGGGCAACTCTGGTTTCCAGCGAGTCCTCTTCTCTGCAAAGCAAAACCTTTTTCATATCTTGTATTTCCTTCCGTAGTTTTTTATTACATTCAATAGGTTAGATTACCCTACCTAGTATAGTATATGATAAATATTTCTTTTTTTCAATCCGATTTTAGATAATTTTTTTTGCTTTTGTTTTTATTTTAACATTTATTTGTGTGCTTTTTTACCTGTTTATAAAATATCAAGGCTTTTTAGTCTGTATTTTTATCTAAAACACTCATACCCTATATGAACATTCTTCATAACTTAATATTTTTGCCACGCTATATTTGTTAATTAAATATCAATTGTAGGCGCTGCTTATTTCAATCATACTTGCAGTACCGTTAATAAATTTTCGGCAAATATATTTGTTTATGTTATAAATCTGTTTTAAACACAAAAAGGCTGTCGCAGCAAATACGAAACATACAAGATATAATGATAAGCGGATCAAAAAATCTTCATATAATGTATTTTTTTATTTTTATGCGACAGCCCATTTTCATCTGATAATTATAAAATTATTTTAAAAACTTATTTGGACTTTAGTATTTCTATTGCTCTGTTTAATTGGTTATCACTTGCCTCGCCCTTAACAGCACCCTCGTCAAGCTCTACAACTTCGTCCGGCTCTATACCCTTACTATGCAAATCAAAACCTGAAGGAGTATAATAATGCTGGGTGGTAATCTTAACCGCAGAACCGTCCTTTAGAGGTACTACAGACTGCACTATGCCTTTTCCAAAACTCTTGGTTCCCACCAAGGTTCCGTACTTAAAGTCTTTTATGGCACCTGAGAACACCTCTGAGGCACTTGCGGACTCTCCGTTAATTAATACCACTATGTCCATATCCAGTTTTGATTTCTCTTCGGAGTAGAAATCTTCTCTTTTTCCATTTTTATCCGCCGTATACACAACTATACCCTCAGGCAGTATGTAGTCAAGCATATCGATGGTTGCACTAAGCAAACCTCCCGGATTATCTCTAAGGTCTATCACAAGTTTAGAGATTGACTTTTGCTTAAAATCCTCAACCGTATCCCTAAACTGCGGATAGGTAACCTCATCAAATTGATTAACTTTAATATAGCCTATGTTGTCATCCAGCACTTTACTTTCTACTGTAGGCACTTCTATCGAGCGTCTTGTAACCGAGAAAGTAAGCTCCTGTGCATCATCTCCTCTTAGAACCGTTATCTCCACGGAGCTTCCTTCTGCACCTTTTATGTAGGTTCCTACAAGGATCTCAAGATCCATACCGCTGACTTCAACATCTCCCACCTTATAAATGATATCTCCCGGTTTAATACCCGCCTCTTCAGCGGGACTTCCGGCAAAAACCTTAAATATAGTTATTATTCCGGTGTTGACATTCTTATTGATCATAGCACCTATTCCGTAATAAG
>ERZ773022.1242-NODE-1242-length-17610-cov-6.422444_pt1 | contig 17610 bp, 13 predicted proteins | sample MGYA00580839_ERZ773022 | MGnify/ENA primary metagenome ERZ773022 (study PRJEB29015, sample SAMEA2738020) | human oral metagenome | biome: human oral; feature: human-associated habitat; material: dental | place: China | collected 2044 ... | reverse complement strand
CGTCCCGGTGGGCGGCCGTCGCGGCGTCGGGCGCGCCGGCGCTTCGGGTGGCTTCGTCGTCTGTCATGCGTCCTCCGTGAACAAGTCTGACCCCGCGGCGGCCGCCGCGCCCGCGACGTCCATGGGATAGTCACCCGTGAAGCAGGCGGTGCACAGGGTCGAACGGGGCTGGGCGGTGGCGCGCACCATCCCGTCCAAGGAAATGTAGCCGAGGGAGTCGGCTCCGATGGCACGGCGGATCTCCTCGACGTCCATGCCGTTGGCGACGAGCTCGCCCTGGGTCGGGAAGTCGATGCCGAAGAAACACGGCCACGTCACAGGCGGCGAGGAGATGCGGACGTGGACTTCGGCCGCCCCCGCCTCGCGCAGCATAGCGATCAGTGCGCGCTGCGTGTTCCCCCGGACGATCGAATCGTCGACGACGACGAGCCGCTTGCCGTCGACTACCTCGCGCATCGGGTTGAGCTTGAGGCGGATCCCGCGCTGGCGCGACAGCTGGGTCGGCTGGATGAAAGTGCGCCCGACGTAGGCGTTCTTGACCAGTCCCTGCCCGTAGGGTATGCCCGAGGCTTGGGCGTAGCCGATGGCCGCGGGAGTGCCCGAGTCGGGGGTCGCGATGACCAGGTCGGCGTCCACCGGATGCTCCGCGGCGAGGATGCGCCCCATCTCCAGGCGGGCCGAGTTGACCGAGCGCCCGCGGATCGCCGTGTCGGGCCGGGCGAGGTAGACGTACTCGAAGACGCATCCCGAGGGGCTGGGCTCGGCCCATCTCAAGGAGCGCACGCCGCCGGCGTCGACGACCAGGAGCTCGCCGGGGGCGACTTCGCGCACGAAGTCCGCACCGACGATGTCCAGGGCCGCCGTCTCCGAGGCGACGGCCCATCCCCCCTCCAATCGGCCGAGGACGAGAGGGCGGAAGCCGTGGCGGTCGCGGGCGGCGTAGAGCGTCGTCTCGTCCATGAAGGCCAGAGAGAACGCCCCTTTCAAGCGCGGCAGGAACGAGAGGGCGGCGTCTTGGAGACTGGGGGCGTCCACGGCGCCCAAGAGCGCCGTCATGACGGCAGTGTCGGTCGACGAGCCGCGGCCGAGCTCCCCGCGCAGGTCGTTCCCCGAGGAGGCGAGGATCTCGGCCATGAGCTCGGTCGTGTTGGTGAGGTTTCCGTTGTGGGCGATGGCGACGGTGCCGACGCCGTCGCGGCCCCCCACGGCGCCAGAGGCGGGCCGGCCATCCCCCGGCGCGGGGAACCGAGTGGGGCCGAGCGTGGGCTGGGCGTTCTCCCAGGCCGACCGTCCCGTGGTCGCGTAGCGTACGTGCCCCACCCCCAGGTGGCCGTCGAGGATCGACAGGGATTTGTCGTCGAACACCTGGGAGACCAGGCCCATATCCTTGTAAACGAGGATCGCGCTCCCGTTGGAGACGGCGATTCCGGCGGACTCCTGGCCGCGATGCTGGAGCGCGTAGAGCCCGTAGAAGGCGAGCTGGGCGACCGGCTGGCCCGGCGCGAATACGCCGAACACGCCGCATTCGTCCTGCGGCTTCTCCCCGGGGAAGAGATCGCCTGTCAGCCGCCCGTCAGCCGTCACCCGCCAATGGTCTCACAATACGGGCCGCGGCGCGCATTCGCCGTCCGCGATCCGGACAGCGGCTGCGCCCGGCCGGACCGGCCGCTCAGGCGGGCTGGTCTACGCGAACGGGCTCGAACTCGACCGTCGACGTGGAGAGGTCGACTCGCCGGAGGACGGCCGTGATCTCCCGGCCGCGCTCCAGGCCGTCTCCCACGACGGGAGCCAGAACGGCCGGATCGCCGAGCATGACGGTGCCGGATCCGCGAAGCGGAACCACGGACTGCGCCGACGATCCGCTCTGGGCGTCTTCCGCTCCGCCCCTCCCGTCGCGCCGGCTCTTCCGGCCTTCGCGCCGACGCCGGTGGAACACGTCGACGACGACGCCCTCGAACTCCTCCCCCTCCCGTCCGGCCAAGACGAGGGTCTCGACGGCGTCCAGGGCTCCGTTCTCGTACTGGCCGGCCACGCGCGCTCCGGCCGCCATGAGCGTGGGAAGCCGGTACAGCCCCTCGTAGACCCACTGCGGGATGCCCTCGCCCGCACAGACGCAGCGGCAGATCTCCAGCCCGTACCGATCGACGAGCCTGCGGAGCGGCGCCGTGACGTGGGCGTAGCGCGACGCCAGGGCGGCGTGCTCGGGAGCCGGCACGCCGCGGTGGCGCCCCGGCTCCTCCGACCATCCGAGCAGAGGGAGGGTGTGGTAGCCGGCGCCGCGGAACAGACTAGCCGCCTCGGTGAGGAACGCGGCCCCGGCGGGGGTGTCCCCGCCGACGGAGCGCACGAAGTCCCTGTAGCCCACGTCCTCCGGCCAGTCGAGGCGGAGGGCGCGGGCGACGGAGCGCAGGCGGTCGACGTCGCGCGGCATGGCGGGCGGCATCGTGCGGAGGACGCCGACCGCGGCCCGGCTCATGATGTCGGCGGCGGCCATGCCGGTGACCAAGGAGATCTGGGCGTTCCACTTCTCGACGTCCGTCAGGGCCCGGAAGGCGAGTCTGTAGCCGCCATCGCCTTTTTCGACGACCTGTTCGGGAAGCGCCAGGGACACGCCTCCGCGCGCGATCTCGCGTTCGACGCGCAGTGAGCCCACGCGCCGGAGGAGCTCGGGGAAGTCCCCCGGGACGCCGGAGTCGAGGGCGGTGCGTCCATCCACAGCGTCCTGGACCTGCTCGTAGCTGAGCTTGGCGACGGAGCGGACGAGCGCCAGCTCGACCCACTTGTGGCGGAGTTCCCCGTCGGGGTTGAGGTGGAGGTACCACAGGTAAGCGGGACGGTCCTCGTTGGGGAGCAGCGAGGCCGCGCCGTGGGACAGCGCGTGCGGGTGCAGGGGAATGGAGCCGTCCGGGCCGTAGACGGTCTGGGTGCGCCGATGCGTCTCCCTCTCGAGCGCTCCCCCGGGCCGGATGAAGAGCCCGACGGCCGAGATCGCGTAGCGGACGAGGTAGCCCTCCCCCTCTCGCTCGATGTGCACGGCCTGGTCGAGGTCCATCGAATCGGGCGGGTCGATCGTCACGAAGGGGTATTCGCGGCGGTCCGCCAGCGCCATGTCGGCCAGGCCCGCCTCGGCGCTGGCCGCCGCCTCGTCGAGGACGTCGTCGGGGAAGTCCTCCGCGATCTCCAGGCGCTCGCGAAGCGCACGCAGAACCGCGCTCACCGTCTCGGAGCCGGCTGTGTTCGTCGTCATCGGGCGCTTGGGCACGTCACCCAGACTATCGGCTTGATATCGCCAAACGCCACCGTAGGTGACCTCTCCCGCCGCGCCCCGGTCAGGCGCCGATCATCGCCATCTCGCCAGGATCGCGTCGCCGTAGAGGGGGACCAGTCCGGAAAGGCTCGCGCGCACGCCCGACGCGCTGACCTCCCCCGCGGCCACGGCCTCGTCCCATGTGGATCTCCCCACACACAGGTCGACGAAGACGCCGATCGCCATCTCGACGACGTTGGGGGGAGTCCCCCGGCGATGGCTCGGACCGGGAAGGATCTGCACGGCGCCGGCGAAGGGGACGCGCACTTCGACGCTGCGTCCGGGGTGGCGCTGCGCGAGCTCCCGGAGGGCGAAGCGAGCGGCGGTGCGGGCCTGGTCCGCTTCCAGGGTCTCTCCAGCCGCCGCCCTGGCCAGGAGCGGCATGGCCTGATGCGATTCGATCGTTCCCGGCATGCTCCCCAGGCTATACCCGCGCGAGGCGGCTGGGCTGCGGGCCGCGGGATTCGACGCCCAAGAGGCGAGCGGCGTCCAAGGCGCATGCAGGCCGGCCATGCCCGGGACTGGACTGTCCGGTCGGTTAGGCGGCGGCCACCACGGCCCCGGCCACGCCCGAGGTTCCGACCCGCGGGCCGTCGAGCCGGCCCCGGGCACTCAAGTGCCATGTATTCAAGACATCAAAGGCAACGCGAACAGGCGTAAACTGACAGGCGGACGAGCGTTCAAGTCGACATCATCGATTCGAGCGGGCATACGAGTGAGCGTGCCCCGGCGAGGAGGCGACGACGCACGCCAAGGGACGCCAGCAGGCCATCGTCCAAAACGTTGGCCTCGCCATCATCGGCACCGATGGCATCGGCACGCGCTACAGCTTGCCCGCCTCACTTGCCACACATGTTCTCCGAAGTTGAACAAAGGTTCTGATTATATGATCGTCACCCTCACCCCAAACCCGTCTCTCGATCGCACCGTCACGCTGCCGGGTCCGCTGCTGCGCGGGGCCGTCAACCGTCTGGACTCCGTCACGGTGGAGCCCGGCGGGAAGGGCGTCAACGTCGCCCGCGTGCTGGCGGCCTCCGGCCAGCAGGCCACCGCCCTGGTGCCCGCCGCCCCGGGCGACCCGCTTCTCAAGGCGATCGAGTCCCTCGGCCTGGCGGGCCTGACCTGTCGGGCCGTTCCCGTAGACGGGGCGGCCCGAGTCAACACCGCCGTCACCGAGCCCGACGGGACGACGACGAAGCTCAACGAGTCCGGCGCCGGCCTGAGCGAGGCCGAGATCGCCGCCATAGAGGGCGCGCTGTCCGAGGAGCTGCGACTCGCCTCCGAGGGGCGCAGCTGGGCCGTGCTCTCCGGGTCGCTGCCGCCGGGTGCCCCCGTCGACTGGTACGTCCGCCTCGTCGGCCTGCTGCGCCCGCTGGGCGTGCGCATCGCCGTCGACACCTCGGACGCCCCGCTCGCGGCCCTCGCGGCCGGGCTTCCGGACTGTGCACCGGACCTAGTCAAGCCCAACGGGGAGGAGCTCGCCCAGCTGGCCGGCCGGGGCGCGACGGACTTGGAGGACGCCGCCGTCACCGGCGACTTCGGCCCGGTGGCCGAGGCCGCGCAGGTCCTCGTCGGGCTCGGGATCGGCACCGTCCTGGCGACCCTGGGGCCCGCGGGGGGCGTTCTGGTCACCGGCGAGGGCGCCTGGCACGCCACGGCTCCTTCGGTTCCGGTGGTCTCCACGGTCGGCGCGGGGGATTCCTCCATCGCGGGCTACATCCTGGCCGACGTCCACGGCGGCGGGCAGGCCGAGTGCCTGCGCACCGCCATGGCGTACGGTTCGGCCGCCGCGAACCTGCCCGGCACCACTCTGCCCACGCCGCGCGATCTGCCCGCGCAGGCCGCTGCGATCACCCCGCTCGCCTGAACGCGCCGATCGCACATCGACGAGATCCCGCTGCGCTCCGCCTGGACACCGCCGAGCGTACGCCTCAATCCGTAAGCAAGAAAAGGAAGTAGCAAAGGAAACACTGTGACCGAACAACCACCCAGCGAGCAGACGCCGCTCATCATTCCCGAACTCGTCGCCCTGGACGCGGCGGTGGGACCCCACAAGAGGGACGTCATCAAGTTCCTCGCGCGCAAGATCGGAGACTCCGGGCGAGCCGACGACGCCAACGGCCTGGCCGGAGACGCCCTCGCACGCGAGGCGACCGCCCCCACCGGCATTCCCGGAGGCATCGCGATCCCGCACTGCCGCAGTTCCCACGTGCTCACCGCGAGCCTCGGCTTCGCCCGACTGGCCGAGCCGGTGGACTTCGGAGCGGACGACGATCAGGCGGCCGACATAGTCTTCATGATCGCGGCCCCCGACGGCGCCGACGACGTCCATCTTCAACTCCTGGCCAAGCTGGCGCGCGGACTGATGAACGACGCGTTCACCGACGCGCTGCGCGCGGCCGCGAGCGCCGAGGAGGTCACCCGCATCGTCACCGGGCAAGTCCAGCCCGAGCTGCTCGAGGCGGCGACGGAGCAGGTCGCAGGCTCGCCAGCTGCAGGCTCACCAGCTGCAGGCTCACCAGCCGAAGAGGGGAAGGCGTCGGCCTCGCAGGAGGCCTCGGCTCGGCAGGCCGCCGCGCCGGAGGCGGAGGCGCCGGCCCATACGCCCGCCGGGGAGGAGCCCGCCGGGGGCGGGGGATACGCTCCGTCCGGCAAGAAGGTGATCGTGGGCGTCACCTCCTGCCCTACCGGTATCGCGCACACGTTCATGGCAGCCGAGGCGTTGGAGCGGGCGGGCCACGAGCGCGGCATCACCGTCGCGGTCGAAGGCCAGGGGTCGGGGAAGATCGACATTCTCGACCCCGAGCTCGTCAAACGGGCCAGCGCCGTGATCTTCGCCCATTCCCTTCCTGTCAAGGGAATCGAACGCTTCGCGGGCAAGCCCGTGGTCGACGTGGACGTCAAGGCCGCCGTCGACGACGCCGGAACGCTGGTCGACCAGGCCCTGGCCGCCGCCGGAGACCCGCACGCCAAGCGAGTCCAGGCCGACGCGGGCGACGCGCAGGAGGCGGACGAGGAGGAGAACGTCCACTGGGCTCGCAGGCTCCAGCAGGCCGTGATGACGGGCGTGTCCTACATGATCCCCTTCGTCGCCGCGGGCGGTCTGCTCATCGCCCTGGGCTATCTCTTCGGCGGCTACGACATAAGCGGCTTCGAGCACAACGGCGCCAAGGTCGAGGTGGCCAAGAACATCGTCTCCCATTCGTCCCTGTGGAACCTTCCCGACATCGCCCAGACCGTTGGCGGGAAGGCCAACACGATGTGGGCGCCCCACGCCCTGTTCGGCTCTCCCTTCTTCGCCTATCTGGGAGCGGTCTTCTACATGATCGGCACGGCCGCGATGGGCTTCCTGGTGCCCGCCCTGGCCGGCTACATCTCCTTCGGGCTGGCCGGACGCCCGGGTATCGCCCCCGGATTCGCCATGGGCGCGGTGGCCGTCGCCGTCGACTCGGGATTCATCGGCGGCCTCATCGGCGGAATACTCGCCGGATACGTCGCCTCGTGGCTCACCGGGCTGAGCACTCCGCGCTGGCTGCGCGGGCTCATGCCGGTGGTCGTCATTCCGCTCGTAACGACGCTGCTGGTCGGCTCGATCATGTACATGCTGCTCGGCCGGCCCCTGGAAGCGCTCATGCACAACCTCGACCACGGCTTGAAGTCGATGAGCGAGGGCGGCGGCTCCGTCTTCCTGGGGATCATCCTGGGCCTCATGATGTGCTTCGATCTGGGCGGCCCGATCAACAAGTCCGCTTATCTCTTCGCCACTGCCGGCCTGGCTGCGGAGTCCACCGCATCCTACGAGATCATGGCGGCGGTCATGGCCGCGGGCATGGTGCCTCCGCTGGCCCTCGCCCTGGCCACGGCGGTGCGCCCGCGCCTCTTCACGAGCGGCGAGCAGGAGAACGGCAGGGCCGCCTGGCTGCTGGGGGCCTCGTTCATCTCCGAGGGGGCGATTCCCTTCGCCGCGGCCGCCCCGTTGCGGATCATCCCGGCGACCATGGTCGGCGGCGCCGTCACCGGCGCGTTGACGATGCTGCTGCACGTGGGGTCCCGCGCCCCGCACGGCGGTATCTTCGTCGCTTTCGCGATCGACGGATTCGCCAAATTCGCCCTGGCGATCCTGGCCGGCATGGCCGTCACGGCGGCCCTCGTCATCCTCTTGAAGAGCCTGAACAGGGAAAAGAGCCCCGGCAAGGTTCAGGCAGCCGCCTGAACCCGACGGGCGGCTTCAACAGTTTGCGGGCGGCCGCTTCCCCCGGCCGCCCGCAAACGAATTGGGCTCTTCGACAAGGCCTTGCCGCAAGATCAGGCCGAGCCCGAGAGCTTGTTCGACACGCTCCAAACCCTTGGTCGGGTGCTGGTGATCGTTGATGGGATGCTCGCGGGAGTGGAAAGCTCAGCGGGCACGCAGCGACTGGTTGCGTGACGTGCTGCCCGGTGTACCGAGTCAAGGCTCCGAAGAGGCTTAGAATCTGACGGCAACGACGAGAGGGGGCGACGTTGATCGAGGTTTCCGCCGAACAAGTGCTCGCATGGCGGCTGCGCAGGCAGTACCTGGAACCGTTGACGGACGCAGGCCCTGTTGAGATCGTCGGACGGCTCTGCGGTGTGCAGGCGCAGGTGGCTTCCGCTGCTGAGACCGCTATCGCCTTACGGCAACGCAATCCGCGACCTGAAGGGGTCAAGCGCGCGTACTCCGACCGTTCGCTCGTCAAGACTTGGGCGATGCGCGGAACGCTGCACGCGATGCGGTCTGCGGACGTAGCGGAGTACCTATCGCTGCTAGCTAGCGCTCGTACGTGGACCAAGCCCACCTGGTCACGGCACTTCGGCGCTACGCCAGAAGAGATCGAGCAACTGACGGAGTCTGTCGCTGACCTCCTCGACGGTCAGGTACTGTCTCGCGATGAGCTAGTGAGCGAACTGGTTCAGGACAAACGGTTCAAGGGGATGGAAGAACAACTGCGCTCCGGGTGGGGTGCTCTGCTCAAGCCTCTCGCATGGCAGGGTGCCTTGTGCTATGGCCCGAGCCGTTCTTCGAAGGTGACATTTACTAACCCTGCCAGTTTTCTGAAGAACTGGAATGGGCTACCTGATCCTGTGGAAGCAGCACCGGCGGTCATTAAGCGATACCTCTCCGTCTATGGCCCAGCGACCCCTGAAACCTTTGACGCGTGGCTTTCGCGCAACAGCAACAAGAAGTCAACGCTCAAGGGCTGGTTCGCCAGCCTTGGCGAGCAAGTCGTCGAGGTGCGGGTGGAGGGTGAGGCACGATATCTGCTCGCCGAGCACGAGGACGAGCTCGCGGCCACCCAGCCCAGCCGCGCCACCTGCCTCCTGGGAGCGTTCGACCAGTTCGTCCTTGGCCCTGGGACTAAGGACACTCACATGCTGGCGAATGAGCATCGCTCGCGGGTGAGCAAGGCTGCCGGTTGGATCGCTCCCGTCCTGACCCAGGGAGGGCGGATCACCGGCGTCTGGGAAATGGATGACGGGGATCTTGTCGTCACCCCGTTTCCAGGCGAGCAGGCGCCGTCGTCCAAGGCGCTGGAGGATGCAGCTGCGCGGCTTGCAGCGGTGCATGGTTTGGCAAAGGTGACACCGCGGGTGGGATGACCTCGACGTCGTTGGATCCGCCGACGAGTTTCCCACCGCGAACGCCAACAACGGCCCGAACATCGAAGAATCGGCTGCAGAAGCCGACGATCCCCGCCAAACCGCTTTCCCCGGAAGACAGATGCCATGCGTTCGCCGCGGCAGAACGCCACAGGCCGCATCTGCCGGAAGGCGGCCGCTAGATCACCCTCCACAAATCGCCCTGTCCAACGGGGATCGGCCATTTTTATCAGACAAGTCGATGTTAAGCACCGACGGCTCGGCGTTCGTGGCGATCATGCCCGCGTTGCCGTTTGGCCCCACCAACACGGAGGTCGCATATCCGGGAATGCCTCCGTTGTGCCCCCAAGCCACGCCGCAGCTGAGCTTTTGACTGTAGATTCCCAGCCCGTATTCGCCGCCGATCTCCGGCACCGAGACGCCTTTCTTCATTTCGGCGACGCTCGCCTGCCGAAGCAACGTGCCGTCATGGATCGACTGGGCGAACTTGTTGAGCTCGCTCGGGGTCGAGACCATCGCCCCTGCCGTCCAAGCCATCGACGGATTGAGGTCGGTGATGTCTTCGAGTTTGCCGGGCTTGTTGTCACGCGTGTGGTACCCGTGTGGGTGCTTGCCGCGAAAGGCTTTCTCGCCCGGGCCCGGCATGTAGGTGTGCTTGAGCCCGAGGGGCTTGATGATCTTCGTCTCGATCTGCTCGGCGACCGGACGCTTGCCTACGCGCTCGGCCAACAGCCCCAACACAATGTAATTCGTGTTCGTGTAAGTGAACTTTGCCCCCGGCGCAAACTGGGCCGGCCTGGTCAGAGCCATATCGAGGACGTCCCTGGGCGAGACATAATCGTTGCGAATGGCGAAAAAGTCCGGCAAAGCGAGCATGATCTCCGGCAACCCCGAGGTGTGCTGGAGCAGCTGGCGCACCGTGATCTTCTTGCCGTCCACGCCCTGGCCCTTGACTATGCCGGGCAGGTAGGTCTCGATCGGTTCGTCAAGCTTGACCTTGCCCTCCTCGACCATCTTCATGACGAGGACCGCCACGAACGTCTTCGTATTCGACCCGATCCGCACCTCCCCGTCAAGCGGAGGCGCCTCACCGGTCGCCAGGTTGCCCTTTCCAGCCGTCGCGCCAACCGTATTGCCGTCCTTGTCGGTCTTGGCAGCCAGCGCGCCCGGGTAACCGTTATCGACCAGGGTTTGAATGGTCGCCTTCAAATCCCGCTTCTGGGCCGCCTTCGACTTGCCGATTTGCCTTAAAGAAGACGCCTGCTTCGAAGAGGCCGAGTGCTTCGAAACGATCGTCTGCTTCGAGGCAGTCGCATACTTCGAAGCGGCCGCTTGCTGCGAAACGGCCTTCGACGCCGATGTCAGCGAAGCCGACGCCGTCGTCGACGCGGACGCCATCGCCGATCTCGCCGTCTCGTCCGCCTGCGCCGAAGCGGCCGAGCCCCACGCCGCAACGCTGAGCCCGATCAGGCACGCAAGCGACGCCGCCACAGACCGCGCCGAAGGCGGACGAGACGACGCAGCCCCAGACCCCCGCGGCCGGACGGCCCGAGAACGGAAAGCCGAACCAGACACGCCCATACCAGACGCAGCCGGACCGGACGCATCCGAACCGGAGGCCGTTCGCCCGTCGGCCCCCGACGTTTTTCCAGACTGGATCCCATCGCCCACAGCCTCGCGAAACTCGCCGCGACGGAACCATTTCATTGTTGTTTTCTTTGAGTTGCTCATGCCACCAGTCTCGCGGCTTCTGAGCAGCGCAAACATCCCGCTGCCAGGCCAATACGCACGTCGCACCGTCCCGAAACCAACGGTGAAGCCACCCCGACACCGACTTTGAAGCCACCCAGACGCATCGGAATATTCTTGCGGCATGCAGCCGACAAAGCCTGCCCCGACATCGGCTCCCTGTACAGACGCCCGCCTCCGCCGTCAAGGCGCAGGGACCCAATCGCCTTTTGCGACCGGAGCCTCGCGCATCCTATGCTTCGTCCAATGAAACTCTCTACGGCCTTTTCGCACGCGCCACGTGCGGCTGCGCCGAACGAGCCAAAGCAGTCCGCCCTCCCGCAGAAGGCGGACGCCCCGGCCGGAGTCCCTCACAGCCCGGTGTGAACCGCGGCCTCCGAGGCGCCCGGCGTGACGTCGCGGGCGCGGCGCACCAGTTCGGCGGCGGGCTCGTCATAGCCGACTCCTACGAGCTGACGCCCGACAAATGTCAAAGAGGTCACCGAGCACAGGGCGCACTCTCGTTTGCGCGGGTCGTGGGCGAGCGGGCGCCCTTCGACGAAGCGTCGCATCGTCCATATCGGGAGCTGGTGCGAAACGAGCATCGCCTCGCCGCCTTCGGCCTCACGGAGGGCGCGGCGCACGGCCTCGGACAGGCGTGCCACGATCTCCGTGTAAGGCTCGCCCCATGAAGGCTCGGCCGGATTGACGTACCACGGCCAGTACCGCGGATGGGCAAGAATGAGCCGGTTCTTGTTGACGTTGAGGCCTTCGAACTTGTTCCCCGCTTCAATCAGGCCCTCGTCGAGGACGACCGACAGCCCGTGCCTTTGCGCCGTCGGCTCGGCCGTCTCCCGAGCCCTTTCAAGCGGCGAAGAGACGATGAGCCGCAGATCGCGCCCGTCGAAGAAATCGGCTGCCCTCTCGGCCATGGCGCGCCCCAGGGGCGTGAGATGAAAACCCGGCTGCCGCCCATAAAGCTGCCCGCTGGGATTGTCCACCTCCCCGTGGCGCACAAAATGGACGGTCGTGAGTTTGTCGTTCATGTGTCCAGCCTGCCGTCGATTTGATGGATTCAGCTCGGTTTGATGGATTCAGCGTTGCCGAAGCCGAGGGATTCAGCCCGCCCGCGAGTCTGGCGCGTCTGCCGATTCGCCGGACGGCGCCGGGCCTTCGGAGTCCGCCGAACAGTCAGATGGCTGCGAGCCTCCGGCCCCTGGGGAGACAACCGAATCTTCCGAATCAACCGACCCGTGAGACGGCACGGAGCCCCCTGGGCCCGTCGGAGAGTCTGCGGGCTTGACAGGCTTCACTTCGTCGGCGACGTCGGCCAAGATGTTCGACAGGCGCCCAAGCTCGAGCATGTCCTCCCTGCCCAGCTTGTCGACGAGCACGCGGCGAACCGAGTTCACGTGGGAAGGGGCGGCCGAAACCAAGTATTCGAACCCTTTCTCGGTCAATATGCAGTTGACGCCGCGGCGGTCGTCGGCACAGGGCTCGCGCTTGACCAGGCCGGCGTCTTCGAGCCTGCGCACCGTATGGGTCAGCCGGGAACGTGAGTGAACGAGCCTGTCTGCCAGATTGGACATGCGGATCGTGCGCCCAGGCGACTCCGAAAGATGCGCAAGCACTTCGTATTCGTTGAGGGATATACCCTTTTCGTTCTCTATGTCCTGATTGAGCACTTCCATCACGAGGGAAACAGCACGCAAGAAAGCCCGCCAAGCTTTCTGTTCCTCCGGTGAAAGCCACTGAACGTCAGTCATCGCACCTCCCACACAAAAGGCCCGGAAACCGCCCGGGCCTTTTAGGTCACTTCTTGTTGCGACGCTGGTGCCGAGTTTTCCGAAGCAACTTGCGATGCTTCTTCTTCGACATGCGCTTGCGACGCTTTTTGATGACGGAACCCACAGGTTACCTCCGAAACTAATGGGCTTGTGCCCTCGAAATATTCAGGAACATACTAGCGCCTTGAGCGCCGTACCGGTAACACGGACCCGTCACTCGCCCGCTGCGCGGGCGGTCGGTTCGTCCTGCACGCCCAAAAGGGCGTCGATGGCCGACTTAGGAACCCGGTATGAACTGCCGAAGCGAACCGCGGGCAACTCCCCCGAGTGGACCATGCGGTAGACGGTCATGCGCGAGACTCGGGTGAGTTCGGCAACTTCGGCAACCGTGTAGAACTGCGGCGCTTTGTTCGGCAACTGCGTCATGAATCCCATCCTGCGAATACGTGTGGTGAACCTTTTCCGCACAGGCTAGCGGCGGTCACACCGCAAGGGTACATGAACTTTCACATCAGTCACAGCAGCCGGGCACCATCACCCGGGCGCGTCGCACCGCTTCGGCGTTTCCGACGGCGGGATTCTACGCCCGGGTCAGGCCTGCCGACGCTGCCAACAGGGACCAAATGGCGATAGTCTTGGCCAATCGACTCCTTTTCCCAGAGCCCTCGAGCTCTGAAAAAGGCAAGACGTGAAACAGGCAACAGTGAGGAGCGACCATCGTGCGCAAGCGAGTGCGGGCTCAGGGCCGTCCGTCCGCGGCGCCCGGCCCTTTCCTTCGGGCGCGGGAGCTAATGGACCGCGTCGCCCGCGATTCGCCCGCGCGCCTGGCCCTTTTCGTGTTCGCGGGGATCGTCCTCGTCGAGACGTCGCTGCTCTCGCTGCCGGCGTCGACCTCTTCGGGCCAACGCGCCCCCTTCGTGGACGCTTTCTTCACGGCGACCTCGTCGGTGTGCGTGACCGGGCTCGTCACTGTGGACACCGCCACCTACTGGTCGCCGCTGGGGCAGTTCTTCATCGCCATAGGGATGATGATCGGCGGGCTGGGCATCATGATGATGGCCTCGATTCTGGGAATCGTGGTGTCGCGTCGCATCGGCCTGACGCAGCGCTTCCTGGCGGCCTCGGAGACCAAGTCGCGCCTGGGCGAAGTCGGCCTGCTCGTGCGGGCCGTCGTCGTCGTCGCCCTCAGCGCGCAGGCGATCCTCTTCCTCACCCTCACGCCGTTTTTCATCCGCGAGGGCGACGCCATGCTGTCCGCGCTGTGGCACGCGGCCTTCATGGCCATCTCGATCTTCAACAACGGCGGCTTCGTCGTCATGCGCGACGGACTGGGGCCGTATGCGGGCGATTGGACGCTGACCCTGCCCATCGTCTTCGGTACCGTCGTCGGCGCGATCGGCTTTCCCGTGGTGCTCGACATGTGGCGGCGTCGACGCCATGCAAAGAAGTGGTCGCTTACGACGAAGCTCACACTCGTCACCTACGCGGTTCTCTTGCTCCTGGGCGCCCTGCTCTTCTTCCTCTTCGAATGGGACAACCCCAAGACGCTCGCGAATCTTTCCCTGGGCGAGCAGATCCAGGCGACGTTCCTGCATTCGACCGTCGCGCGTTCGTCGGGCCTGGCGACGCTCGACGTCAGCTCGATGACCCAATCGACGTGGTTCCTCCTCGACGGGCTCATGTTCATCGGCGGAGGGTCGACGTCGGCGGCCGGGGGAATCAAGGTGACCACCTTGGCCGTGCTGTTCCTGGCGATCGTCGCCGAGGCGCGGGGAGACCGAGACACTCAGGCGTTCGGGCGCCGTCTGCCGTCGGAAGTGCTGCGCCTGGCCATCGCGGCCACCTTCCTGGCCTCGATCATCGTCACCGTGGGCACAATCGCGCTCATGGAGGTCTCCGGCCTCCCGCTCGCCGACGCCCTTTTCGAGGCGGTCTCCGCCTTCGCCACCTGCGGCCTGTCGACGGGCGTGACGCCCGGGCTGCCGACGGCGGGCAAGTACATCATCGCCGTCCTGATGTTTGCCGGGCGCACGGGCACGATGACGCTCGCAGCCGCGCTTGCCCTGCGCACCCGCCGCCGCGTCATCCACTACCCTGAAGAGTGGCCTACGATCGGATGACGGAGGAGCACGGATGAAGAAGAAACAGATTGACGACGACGCCGTCCTGGTAGTGGGCCTGGGCCGCTTCGGCACGGCGATCGCCTCGACCCTCGACGGCCTGGGCCGCGAGGTCCTCGCCATTGAGCGCGACCCCGTCCTGGTCCAGCAGTGGTCCCACAGATTCAGAATCATCGAGGGCGACGCAACCAGCGCCGACGCCCTGGAACAGGCGGGCGCGCGCGAGTTCGGGGTGGCCGTCGTCGGCATCGGCAGCTCGCTCGAAGCCTCCGTTTTGGCGACCGCCAACTTGGCCGACCTCGGAATGAAGCAGATTTGGGCGAAGGCGACGTCGCGTTCGCACGGCCGCATCCTTCGCCGCATCGGCGCTCACCACGTCGTCTATCCCGAGTACGACGCCGGCGCGCGGGTCGCGCACATGGTCAGCGGCAAGATGCTCGACTACATCGAGATGGAAGACGGCTTCTCGATCATCAAGATGCGCCCGCCGCGAGACATCCAAGGGTTCACGATGGCCGAATCGAAGGTGCGCGAGAGATTCGGCGTGACCATCATCGGCGTGAAGGCGCCCGGCCAGCCCTTCGAGTACGCGACCGAGGAGACGAAGATCGGCCCCGAGGACGTCATCATCGTCTCCGGCGACTCCGCCCTCCTCGAAGAGTTCGCCAACCGCTGAAAGGGCGGAGCGGTCCATGGCAGCCAAAGCGGCGTCGCGCACGTTCACGTGCTCCGAATGCGGATGGGACACCTCGAAATGGGTTGGGCGCTGCCCTCAGTGCCAGGCGTGGGGAAGCTTGGAGGAAGGCGGGGCGCCGCGCACGCGCACAGCCTCCCTCGCTCCAACGAGCCCCGCGACGCCCATCACCGAGGTCCCCACGACGGCCTCGGTCAAACAGCCGACGGGAGTGGACGAATTCGACCGCGTCCTGGGAGGCGGCCTCGTCCCCGGGGCGGTCGTCCTGCTCGCGGGAGAGCCGGGTGTGGGAAAATCCACTTTGCTTCTCGACGTCGCCGCGCGCGCCGCCGAGGCCGCGGCCCAGTCCGGCCGCGCCCCGGTGCTCTACGTCTCCGGCGAAGAGTCGGCCGCCCAGGTCAGGCTCCGCGCCGAGCGCATCGGCGCGCTCCACGACCGTCTCCACCTGGCTGCGGAATCGGACCTCGCAACGATTCTGGGCCACGTGGACTCCGTGCGGCCCAGCCTGCTCGTGGTCGATTCCGTGCAGACTGCGGCCGATTCCCAGATCGAGGGGGCGGCCGGCGGCGTCGCCCAGGTTCGCGGCGTCACGAGCGCGCTCGTCGCCGACGCCAAAACCCGATCGATGCCGGTGCTGCTCGTCGGGCACGTGACGAAGGAAGGCTCGATCGCCGGCCCCAGGGTGCTCGAGCATCTCGTCGACGTCGTCTGCCAGTTCGAGGGCGACCGCCACTCGCCCCTGCGCATGGTCCGCGCCGTCAAGAACCGCTACGGCCCCACTGAAGAGGTCGGCTGTTTCGAGCTGAACGAGGCGGGCATTCGGGGCTTGGCCGACCCTTCGGGGCTCTTCCTGTCCTCGCGCCGCGAGAACGTGCCCGGCACATGCGTGACGATGGCCCTGGAGGGGCGGCGGCCGATGCCGGTCGAGGTGCAGGCCCTTATCGTTCCAAGCTCCGGGCCTCCAAGGCGGACGACGTCGGGTTTGGAGTCTTCTCGCGCGGCTATGGCGATCGCCGTTTTGCAATCGCGCCTTGGCCTCGACCTCGACCGCTGCGACGTTTTCCTCTCGACCGTCGGCGGCGCCCGCTCGTCCGAGCCCGCGACGGACGCGGCGATGGCTTTGGCGCTGGCAAGCGCGCGGCTGGGCAGGCCGCTGACCGCCGGAACCGCGGCGATCGGCGAGGTCTCGCTCACCGGCGAGCTGCGGCCGGTGACGGGGCTTCAGCAGCGCCTGGCCGAGGCTCGCAGGCTGGGCTTCGGGGCGGCGATCGTCCCTCGCGGAACGCGCGAAGCGAACGTCAAGGTCCCCGACGGCTTGGCGCTGCTCGAATGCGACGACATCCTTGAGGCCGCCGCCCGCGAGGGGCTCGCCTGAGGCCGGAATCGCCCTGTCGCGAACGTCTCTGAGCCTCGGGGCTTTGGACCTGTCCTCGCTCGGGCGTCGGACGGCGCCGGAGCTCTAGCGCCCAGGCGCAGATGTATTTTGCCCGCCGCCCGGCGCTTGCCCTGGGCCCCCGGAGCTCCGCTGGCCGGGCTGGCTCGGATTCTGCGCCGGATTCCCCGGGGTTTGGCCGCCGCCCGCGTTCCCGTCCCCGTTCGGCGATTGGCCTTCGTTTGAGTTTTGCCCCGGCTGGCCGGGATTCTGCTGGCCGGGCTGGCTCGGGTTCTGCTGGCCGGGCTGGCTCGGATTTTGCTGCCCGGGCTCGCTGGCGCTCGGCGCGGGCGACGTCTGCTCCAACGCGAAGCTCGCCTGCGCCTTGGCGGCCGCGTTGTCATTCAACTTCAGCTCGGCCTTGTACGTTCCCGGCTTGGCGCCTTTGGCGGTGTTTCCACAGCCCGACGCAGCCGTTCCTCCATTCCACGTGAGCGAAACGGTCGCAGTGTATTCGCGGTCGAGCAGCAGCCGCTTGTTCTCCGCGCCGCGGTGGCACGCGGCGATCGAGGCGACCTGGGCCGACCCGCTCGTGACGTTGACGTCGAGGTTGGACCAACCGACGTCGATGTAACACGGATGGGACTTGGAGGTGTTGCGGAGCGTCGCCTGAAAGGCCACCGGCCGCCCGGCGGAGCCGCCTTTCGTCGTCAACGTCGTCTGCACCAGCTCAGACGTGCACTTCACGGGCTTGTAATCGTTGGTCGGAACCTTCGTGGCGGTCTCGTCCTGCTCGCTGATTCTGGCGAGGACGAATCTCATGCCGACCACCACCACGACGACGAGGACGGCGACGAGCGCCCCGAAGCCAAGTCGACGATTGACCCTGGCTCTGCGCTCCCTTTCGGCGGCCGCCCGTGAGCGGGCTCGGGCGGCGGCACTGGGTCTGCTCCGCGGCTGCTGTCGCCTGGCGGGCCCGCCCTGCG
>ERZ773022.1241-NODE-1241-length-17640-cov-6.860563_pt1 | contig 17640 bp, 17 predicted proteins | sample MGYA00580839_ERZ773022 | MGnify/ENA primary metagenome ERZ773022 (study PRJEB29015, sample SAMEA2738020) | human oral metagenome | biome: human oral; feature: human-associated habitat; material: dental | place: China | collected 2044 ... | reverse complement strand
CCGACAGCGGTACACTGCAAATACCATTCGGAAATACTCACCTTTATATTTTGAGGAAGTTTCCCACCGGAGGCTTCATCAAGTAATGCGATCAGAACTTTATCGGTACTGCATCGCTCAAAACAGCGCAAACAAGCTGTCCGCGTGATAGTAAACCGACCGGTTGTCAAAATAGATATCGGTTCCATACAGCTCAGTACCGGAAATATACGCCAAAGAGCGGTAAAGGGCAACATAGTTATTTCGAATGAAGGAGCAGCAATCAATGGCTGCTCTACCGATTCTTGGTTAAAAGAAGCTGCATTCAGCTGCCAATATTCCCCGACCGGCAGCAGAAACTTAAGCATTTTGAGCGTATCGATCATACGCTGTTCATCCTCGATCATCATATCAGGAAAAACTGAGGCATCTCCGTTTGCTTCGACATGTAAACGCAAGAATAAAAAATCAAAAAAGCGCTTCAATGTGATATCATCATATACACCACAGGGATCGAGCGACGCTAAAAAATCCGAAAAAAATTGCGCCCGTTTTTGCATACTATCATGGCGTGCATGGCCGTACACTGCGGCGATAATATACATCTTTCGATCAAAGGGGGTTCGCTTAAAAAACTCCTCCCATCGGCCTTGCTGTCGGACTCCTTGTGAGCGTCTTTCAAGCGACCACGTCCATTCAGGAAGCTACGCTTGCTTTTATTCCGAAGATCATCGCGGTGTTTGTCGCCATCTTGATTTTTGGTCCGTGGATGCTCAGCATCCTCGTGGAATACTTCACGAATATTTTCGTGAACTTGCCGCTCTATATCGGATAGCGAGGAGAGATGCGCCGTGGATTTCTACACCCTGCTCCAGGGTCATGCGGCAGCTTATCTGCTCGTTCTGACGCGCGTTACGGGAATTTTCGTCATCGCGCCTTTTTTTGGCAGTCTGAACATCCCCGCGCATATTCGTGTGGGGACTGCTGTTGCGTTTTCCTTCGTGCTGTTCCCCATCGTGGACAGCTACGGCCCTGTGTCGGCACCGGACAATGTCTTCCTTTATGCGGCGGCAGCAGCAGGCGAACTCTTTGTTGGCTGGTTGATCGGCTTTGTGGCATACGTGACCTTTTCGGCCATTCATTTCGCCGGCAAGGTCATGGATATGCAGGTTGGATTCGCAATGGTCAATGTGATGGACCCGACTTCCGGTCAGCAAATTCCGCTTATCGGAAGTTTTCTTTATAATTTGGCGATCATCGTCTTTCTCGTCGTCAATGGACATCACATGCTCATTGCGGCGCTGTTTGAGAGCTTTCAATCCGTGCCGATGATGGGGCTTTCGCCTTCGCCGAACCTTTCAGGGTTCGTCGTCAATCTGGTCAACGGCGTTTTCGTCACAGGTATGAAGCTGGCGATGCCCGTGACGTTCTCCATACTCTTGACGAACGTCGGTCTTGGCATCTTGGCGCGCACGATGCCGCAGCTCAACATCTTCGTCGTCGGCCTGCCGCTTCAAATCGTCATCGGTATGTTCGTCCTCTCGATCCTCATGCCGTTCTACGTCTTGTTTCTGGATGTGTTGTTCAATGAAACGTATGCGCAGATCACTACCGCCCTCCATGCGATACAATAGCGAGATGCCCGAGTTCGTCTTCGACCTCCAGCTCTTTGCCGGAGAGAAGACGGAAGAGCCTACGGCGAAGCGGCGCAACGATGCGCGGCAGAAGGGACAGGTCGCGAGAAGCCAGGAGCTTAGCGGCGCCTTCGTGCTGTTGGCGGGCTTCTTCGTGATGCGCGCGCTCGGCAGCACGATTCTCACGGAGATCGAGACGTACACGGTTCATATCTATGCGAACATGAACCAGACGGTCGATGCGGAAACAGTCATGCGCCTCATCATCGATGGGATGATCGTTCTGGCGAAGACAGCGTTTCCTGTGATGATCGCCATTCTCGTCATGGGACTGGCCATCAATTTCTACCAGGTCGGCTTCATGTTCACGACAGAGCCGCTTTCTTTCAAACTGGACAAGCTCAATCCCATCACTGGATTCGGGCGCATCTTCTCGAAGCGCTCCATCGTGGAACTGCTGAAGTCCCTGCTGAAGATCGCGATCATCGGCGCGTTTCTCTACGTCTATTTGTCCGGCGAGATCATGCACATGCCGGAGTTCATCTATCTCGATCTCAAGAGCAGCATGGCGCGCATGGGCGATATCATCTTCTCGCTCGTATTTCAGATCATCATCGTCTACTTTGTCATGGCGGCAGCGGATTTCGCCTATCAGAAATGGCAGACGACGCAGGATCTCAAGATGAGCAAGCAGGACATCAAGGAAGAGTTCAAGCAGACGGAAGGCGATCCGCAGATCAAGGGCAAGATTCGCCAGAAGCAGCAGCAGATGGCGATGAACCGCATGATGAAGGAAGTGCCGGAAGCCGACGTCATCGTGACGAACCCGACGCATTATGCCGTCGCCTTGAAGTACAAAGCGGGCATGAAAGCGCCGGAAGTCGTTGCCAAGGGGCAGGATCTCGTCGCGCAGAAGATCAAGGATATCGCGAGAGAACACCGCGTGACAATCGTGGAGAACAAGCCTCTGGCGCGGGCGCTCTATGCAGCGGTGGATGTCGGAGGCATCGTGCCGCCCGAACTTTACCAAGCGGTTGCAGAGGTGCTCGCTTACGTCTACCGCTTGAAGAAGAAAAAATTTGCTTGATGAGAGGTTTCCTAGGGATAGAGGAGCAAGAACAGCATGGCGACAGAAAATCCGACGCTTTCCAATGGATTCATAACGAAATACAGCGACATTTTCATAGCTGTGGCAATCGTCACGATCGTCATCATGATGATCATTCCGTTGCCTACGGCTCTTCTTGATTTGCTGATCTGCGTGAACATCACGCTGGCGCTCGTCATCGTCATGGTGACGATCTACAATGTGGAGGCTCTTGATTTTTCCGTATTCCCATCGCTGCTCCTCGTGACGACGCTGTTTCGACTTGCCCTCAACATATCAGCTACGAGACTGATCTTGTTGAACGGCTATGCAGGCGATGTCATCATGGCATTCGGCAACTTCGTCGTCGGCGGCAATGCGCTCGTCGGCTTCATCATCTTCGTCATCCTCATCATCATTCAGTTTATTGTCATCACGAAGGGCGCGGAGCGCGTCGCGGAGGTGTCGGCGCGCTTCACTCTCGACGCGATGCCGGGCAAGCAGATGGCGATCGATGCCGACTTGAATCAGGGAGCCATCACGGATGTCGAGGCGAGCAAGCGCCGCTTGAAGATCCAGCAGGAAGCGGACTTCTACGGTGCGATGGATGGTGCTTCGAAGTTCGTCAAGGGTGACGCCATCGCGGCCATCATCATCATCATCATCAACATTACGGGCGGTTTCGTCATCGGCATGCTGACGCGCAACATGACGGCGCTGCAGGCTCTGCAGAGCTATACGCTGCTGACGGTCGGCGAGGGTCTCGTCAGTCAGATTCCGGCGCTGATGATCTCGACGGCAACGGGCATACTCGTCACGCGCTCGGCGTCCTCGAAGGGCAACCTCGGACTCGACGTGGCGCTGCAGCTCTTCAACCGCAGCCGCATCTTCTATATCGTCAGCGGCGTGCTGCTGTTCCTCGCTATCGTTCCGGGCATGCCGGGAATCCCCCTCGGAGCGCTTTCCGTCCTGTGCTTTATCGCGGCGCGCCGCCTCAAGGGCTCGGAGAAGGCGGTCGAGGAAGTGCCCGAGCAGAAGAAGGCGGAGAAGGCGAAGGCGGACGCCACGAAGCCTGAGAACATCGTCAATCTGCTGCAGGTTGACCCGATGGAGCTTGAGATCGGCTACAGCCTCATACCGCTCGTCGACACGGGGCAGGGCGGCGATCTTTTGGAACGCATCGTCATGATTCGACGACAGTGCGCGTTGGAACTCGGACTCGTCGTGCCGACGATCCGCATCCGTGACAACATACAGATCAAGCCGAACAACTACATCATCAAGCTCAAGGGAATCGAGACAGCACGCGGCGAGCTCATGCTCGATCATTACCTCGCGATGAACTCGGGCACGGTGTTCGAAGAAGTGCCGGGTATCGAGACGACGGAGCCGGCCTTCGGTCTTCCTGCACTGTGGATTGCCGAAGATCAGCGCGAGCAGGCAGAGCTCAATGGCTATACGGTCGTCGATGCCGTATCCGTGCTCGCGACGCATCTGACAGAAGTCATCAAGATGCATGCGGCGGAGATCCTCGGACGTCAGGAGACGCAGAACCTCCTCGACAACTTGAAGAAGACGAATCCGGCGCTCGTCGACGAGGTCGTGCCCGAGGTTCTCGTCGTCGGCGAGGTACAGAAGGTTCTCGCAAACCTCCTGGCGGAGCGCGTTTCCATACGCGATATGGAGACGATTCTCGAAGTGCTCTCCGACTACGGGCGCGCGACAAAGGACACGGACATCCTCACCGAGTATGTGCGCCATGCACTCGCGCGTCAGATCTCGCAGCAGTATGTGCAGAACAACGTGCTGCCGTGCATCACGCTCGACCCGGGATTGGAGAACCACATCGCCGGCGCGGTGCAGCGCACGGAACACGGCTCTTACGTCAGTCTCGATCCCGATGCGATGCAGCGTCTCTTGGCGTCGCTCAATGCGGAACTGCCGAAGCTCACGAACATGGGCTACGAACCGATCGTGCTCACAAGCCCTGCCGTGCGCACCTACTTCCGGCAGCTTGTCGAACGCTCCGTGCAGGGGCTTGTCGTACTCTCTCATGCGGAAATCGAGCAGACGGTTGAACTTCAGATTCTTGGGACGGTGAGAATTTAATTGCGCATCAAGGTGTTTCAGGCCGCCACGATGAAGGACGCCATGGCTCAGGTGAAAGACGAGCTTGGCGACGACGCGGTGATCCTGCATACGAAAAAAATAAAGAAGGGCGGCATCCTTGGCTATGGCGCAAAAGAAATCTTCGAGGTGACGGCGGCTCTCGACGAGGTGACGCGCCGCCCACCCAAGAAGCGGCCTGAACGTCTGCCGACGCTCGCCGAACTGCAGGCGGAGGCGGCAGGCAGCGAAACGAAGCCGAAGAGCGCGGTGCCGCTGCCGCAAGGTCATGCGGCTGCCCTGCCGCAAGCAGTGCCTGCTGCTCTGGCGCAGCAGGTGTCTGTCCCAGTTCCTACAGGGCCGCCGGCTGCTCCTGTGCCGCCGCTTATGCAGTCCGCGCAGCCGATGCAGCAGCCTCTGCCGATAGAGTCACAGCAGCCGATGCAGCAGCCGCGGCTTTCGCAGAGCGCAGCCAAGAGCTACCGAACGGCGGGCACGGAAGCTGCGGTTGCCGAGGCCGCGAGGCAGGCGCGTGCAGCAGCGCCCGCCTCGCCTGATGATGCTTCGGCTGAGCCATTCGTTCCATCGTTTCCTTCGGGAAAGGCGCCGGAAGCTCCCTTTCAGCCGCTCGTGCCGTCTGCCGGGGAAGCTCCGCAGAAACCGCCCGCACGCAAGGCGCGGCGCAGGAAGCCTGCACAGCCGAAGCGAAGAAAAGTGCATGCAGCGGAGGCGAAAGAAACTGCAGGAGTAGAGGTGGAAAGAGATGCGTCATCTTCGCGCAGGGGGAAGCGTGAGGAGGACGAGGCAGCCGCATCTTCACAGGAAAAGCGGCGAGAAGACGAGTCGCCGTCTTCCAAGAGTGAGGAAGAGCGCCAGCGCGAAACCATCGAGGAATTGCAAAACGAGCTGGCTCAAATGAAGGCGATGCTCGTCCAGGTCGTCAGCAAGGAGAAGACGCCCGAGGACGAGATGTCCCTGCAGCAGGTGCTGAAGCAGCAAGAGGTCGAATCGGACATCATCGACGACGTCGTACTGCAGCTTCCCGCTGAAGCCATTCTGGCCGACAAGGATACGCCGCTTGCCTTAGAAGGGCTGAAGAAGTATCTCGCCGACAACGTGCAGATGGCGGACGGCCTTGAACTTAAGAGCCGCAAGCGAAAGATCGCGGCTCTCTTGGGGCCGACGGGCGTCGGCAAGACGACGACGCTCGCGAAGATCGCCGCGCAGTGCGTCTTGGAAAAGGGCATCAGCACGGCGTTCATTACGGCGGACACGTATCGCATATCGGCGGTCGAGCAGCTCAAGACGTATGCCGATATCCTCGGACTTCCCATCGCCATCGTCTATACGCCTGATGAACTCAAGGAAGCCATACAGAAGTTTCGCCAGAAGCAGCTGATTCTCATCGACACGGCGGGGCGCAGTCAGCACAACCGCCGTCAGATGGCGGAACTCAAGGAATTTCTTGCCGTTAACCAGAATATTGAGAAGTATCTTGTCCTCAGTGCCACGACGAAGAATGAGGATGCGAAAGACATCATCGACAAGTTCTCCGTCTGCAAGCCCGATAAGGTGATCTTCACGAAGACGGATGAAACGAAGAGCCTCGGCATCATCCTGAACATCTTGCGCAGGAAAGAAATGCGGCTCTCCTATCTGACGAACGGACAGAGCGTTCCCGATGACATTGTGCCGGCAGAGGCCGGAAAGCTTGCGGAACTTTTTTTGAGGTAGATTATGCAGGATCAGGCAGCGAGCCTCCGAAAGCTCGTAGAAAACAAAAAGGACTCTGCCGCTGCGGATTCCGGCACGGACGCTGCCCGGGAGGGGCCAGAGCCGAGCGCGGCGCGCCCCGTGCCAAAGGAGGGCGCACGCATCATTGCTGTCACGAGCGGCAAGGGCGGCGTCGGCAAGTCAAACCTGACCGTGAACCTTGCGCTCGCCTTTCTTGCCGAGGGAAAGAAGACGCTTGTCATCGACGCTGACCTCGGCATGGCGAATGTCGACGTCCTTTTGGGAACCTCTTCGAAATACAATCTTCTGCATCTCTTGGATGAGGATGTCGTGCTCGACGACGTGATCTTGAAGGGGCCTTATGGGCTTCGCTACATCTCGGGCGGCTCGGGCATGGAACAGGCGGGCGAGTTCACGCCCGCCGAGCGGGATTTGCTCGAAGAAAAGCTCACGGGCTGCGGGGAATTGGCCGACGTCATCCTCATCGATACAGGCGCGGGCATCGGCAGAAACGTCCTCGATTTTATCTTGGCGGCGGATGAGGTGATCCTTGTGACGACGCCCGAGCCGACGGCCATGACCGACGCTTATGCCGTCATGAAGGCGTACAGCATGTATGCGGCGAAGCCGAACATGCGCCTCGTCGTCAATCGTGTCTACGACGAGGCAGAAGGTCTCGAAGTGGCGGAAAAGCTCAGGAAGACGGCGGAGCGTTTCCTGCACATGGAAATCCAATCCCTCGGGGCGATTTACGAGGATCGCACGATGATCCAGGCGGTGCGTCAGCAGAAGCCGATTCTTGAGGCGTATCCGGACGCGCTTGCGGCAAAGTGCATCAAAGCGATTGCGAGATCCATGCTCTATGGGGAAAAGGTCTTTGTCAAAAAAGGTTGGAAATCATTTCTGCAATATTTCCTTGATTTTACACGATGATGGGGAGGTGCCTTGCCATGGCAGGCGATTTGATGAATGCGGCAACGGTGTTGAAAATTGGGCAGAGGGTTGAGTTTTACCTGGAAGATGACGATATAAGATATACGAGCCGCATAGAAGATATCACTGCGGATCGATTGATCGTCGCGATGCCCGTGGACGAAAAGCGCCGCCCCATCATACCGGCGGCGGGTGAGCAGCTTTACGGTCTTGCCGTGGGCGAGGCATGTCGCTACCGATTTTTCTCCGTATTCAAGGGTAAAGCGCGCGATCCGATTCCTGTCTGGATGATCACGAAGCCGGAAGTCGTCGAGCGCCATCAGAACCGCAGCTTTGTGCGTGCTATGGTGCGCCTGCCGATTCAGGTGCGGATCATCGACACGGAGGGGCGCGAGAGCGAGCTTATGAAGCTTCACACCACGGACGTCAGCGGCGGCGGCATTTCCTTTGCCGTGCCGCGTCACGTCAAGGTCAACAGCCGCGCGTCCATCGTGTTCACGAACTTCCCAAATATCGGCACGCTGTCCGTCATGGCTCGCATCGTGCGCTCCCTGCCGCTTGAGCCGAGCGATCGCGGCTGGCAGCTCGGGGCGCACTTTCTGGAGCTTGACCGGGGAACGATGAATAAGATCGTCCACTTTGTCTTCAGTGAACTGCGCCGCCAACTCACCCTGCACCCTGACAGTCCCGCTCGGGAATAAAAGCAGGATTTTTGGCGGTGACGGCGAAGAATATTAAAGAATGATGCAAGTGATTCGCGATTCGCGTTCTGCCTGGCTGGTACCAGGGCTCTTGGCGAAGGTTGCGGAGCAAACTGACAGGCTGCTGTGCCTCTTGCGCAGATACTGCAATGAGCAAGACGCCCGGAGGCGGCAGAAAACAAACAGGGGGATTTGAAATGGAAACAAATCAGTACATGGACATGTTTTTGGACGAGTCGCGCGAACATCTGCAGTCCTTGAACGATGGTCTGCTGAGCCTCGAAAATGACCCGAACGAGGTGTCCGTCGTCAACGAGATCTTTCGTAACGCGCATACGCTGAAAGGCATGTCGGCGACGATGGGGTTCAACAAGATCGCCGAACTTACGCACGAGATGGAAGATGTCCTCGACCTCATCCGCAATAACCAGCTCAAGGTGACAGAGGACATCATTGAGACGATCTTCAAGTGCCTTGACTCCTTGCAGGAGATGATCGAGAACGTTGGCAACGGCGACCCCGAGGATCTCGTTGACGTTTCCGACCTCGTGAAGAAGCTCTCGTCCATCTCCAAGGGCGAGCCGCAGCCGGAGGCGGAAGCGGCGCCGGCAGCAGCGGAGGCGCCGGCGGCCGAGGCAGCGCCCGCATCTTCGCTCGATTATACCGAGAATGACAAGGACGCGATGCGCGCGGCGAAGCAGGGCGGCATGGCCGTCTTTCACATACACATCCGTCTTGCCGACACATGCCTTTTGAAGGCAGCGCGCACCTACATGGTCATGAACGCCCTCGACGAGATCGGCGACGTCATCAAGTCGGTTCCGCCGGCGGAAGATCTGGAGGCGGAAAAGTTCGATCATGATTTCGATCTCGTTCTCGTAACGACGTCTGATACACAAGCGGTTTCCGATGCGCTTGCACCCGTTTCCGAATTGGAAGAGGTGAAGATCGAGGAAGTCGACCCCGACAATCTCGCAGCGCCTGCGCCTGCTCCGGCAGCAGCAGAGCCGCCGAAGGCTTCCGCTCCCGCCCCCGCAGCACCAGCTCCTGCGGCGAAGCCCGCGGCAAAGCCTGCGGCGAAACCGGCAGCAAAGCCCGCGGCAAAGCACGCGCCCGCAGAGAAGAAGCATCATGCGAGCCAGTCCGTGCGCGTTGACATTGAGAAGCTCGACAACCTCATGAACCTCGTTGGCGAGCTCGTCATCAACAAGGTGCGCCTTGAGCAGATCGGCACGACGAACCGCATGCCGGAACTGACGGAGACGTTGGAGCAGATGGATCGCGTGACGACGGACTTGCAGAACGTCGTCATGAAGGTGCGCATGGTTCCCGTCAGCCAGGTGTTCAACCGCTTCCCGCGCATGGTGCGCGATATCGCCAAGGAGCTCAACAAGGACATCAACCTCACGGTCGAGGGCGAGGAGACTGAACTCGATCGCACGGTCATCGACGAGATCGGCGATCCATTGATGCACCTTCTGAGAAATTCGCTCGATCATGGTGTCGAGCATCCTGACGACCGTGAGAAAAAGGGCAAGCCGCGCACGGGCGAGGTCGGACTCATCGCGCGTCACGAGGGAAATAACGTCGTCATTATGGTCACGGACGACGGCGCGGGCATCGACGCCGAAAAGATTCGCGCAAAAGCTGTGGAGAAGGGTCTCTACACGCAGGAGGAAGCTGACGCACTTTCCGATACGGATGCTGTGCGCATCATCTTTGCGCCGGGATTCTCCACGGCCGATCACATCACGGACATTTCGGGCCGCGGCGTGGGCATGGACGTCGTGCGCAGCAAGATTGAGTCGTTGGGCGGTCACGTCGATGTTGAGACGAAGATTGATGAAGGCTCGGTATTCAAAATCAAATTGCCGCTGACGCTCGCCATCATCCAGGCTCTCCTCGTCAAGGTGCAGGAGGAGATGTATGCGATTCCTCTCGGCTCGATCGACAGCACGATCAACATTCATCCGGACGACATCAAGACGGTGCAGAATCAAGCGGTCATCGTACTGCGCGGGCAGATCATCCCGATCATCAACCTCAGCACGGCGCTGCAGGTGCCGCGCACGACGGACGAGGACAACGACGACATCTTCGTTGTCGTCGTCTATGTCGGCGAGCGCAAGGCGGGCATCGTCGTAGACAACCTTATCGGTCAGCAGGAAATCGTCATCAAGACGCTCGGAAAACTCCTTTCCGGACTCAAGCTCTTCTCTGGAGCCACCGTGCTCGGAGATGGCCGTGTCGCCTTGATTTTGGATGTCGGTACGGTCGTGCAGCAGTAAGGGGGAGGATTAGACATGGCTAAGGAAAAGAAGACAATCATGGAAGACGTTCAGGTGGCCGCGTTCAAGCTCTTGAAGGAAGAGTACGGCGTCAACATCCTGAACGTGCAGGAAATCAAGGTTTTGACGGACATCACGCGCGTGCCCTTCGCCCCCGACTACATCAAGGGCGTCATCAATCTGCGCGGCAGCGTCCTTCCCGTCATCGACCTCAAGCGCCGCATCGGTCTTGAGGACGCTCCCTACACGGATGCGACGCGCATCATCATCATGAAGATCGGCGAGTTCTCCATCGGCATGATCGTCGACGCCGTGACGGAAGTGCTGACCATCTCCGGACGCGACATCAATCCGGCGAAGGACGTCAGCGACAGCACGAGCAACCGCTTTGTCAACAGCATCGGCAACATTGATGCGCGACTGATCATCATGCTGAATCTTGACGAGATCGTTGACCTGCCGGAAGATATGAAATAAGATGTTGCATCCTTCTCCTGCCTAGCAGGACGGGAGAAGGATATTTCTATCGGATCATGCCAGTATGCTAGAGGTGCAGTTATGACGGAAGATATTATCGATCTTTCCCCGGTACAGCTTGATGTGCTGCGGGAGATAGGAAATGTCGGTGCGGGAAACTCTGCGACGGCCTTGTCGCAGCTCATCAATCGCCGCATTGATATGAATGTGCCGAAGGTTTCGGTCGTCCCTCTCGACGAGGTTCCCGACCTCGTCGGCGGGCCGGAGACGATCGTCGTCGGCGTTTTTCTGCGCGTCTATGGCAAGGCGCCGAGCAACATTCTGTTCCTCATGCCGAAGGACAGCGCTTTCTACCTTGTCGACGCCCTCATGGGCAAGGAGTCGGGAGAGACGACGCATCTCGACATGATGGCAGAGTCCGCCTTGATGGAAATCGGCAACATCTTGGCAGGAGCTTACCTCAATGCTCTCTACAGTTTCACGAACCTCTCGCTCATTCCGTCGATTCCGGCGCTCGCCATGGATATGGCAGGCGCCATCTTGAACGTCGTGCTCGTACAGCTCGGCCAGATGGGCGATCACGCCATGGTCATCGAGACGGAGTTCCTTGCCGAAGATGATGAGTTGCGCGGGCACTTCTTCCTTGTACCGGATCCAGGCTCCATGGAAATGATTCTTTCTGCAGTGGGGGTTGGATGACATGGCTGATATGTTACGCGTAGGAATCGCGGATTACAAGGTCGGTAAGGCTCCGCAGCAGATCATCAGCTACGGTCTTGGCTCCTGCATCGGCATATCCCTCTACGATCCGCAGACGAAGGTCGGCGGCCTCGTGCACATCATGCTGCCGGACAGCACGCAGGCGAGAGCGCACGAGAATCATGCGAAGTTTGCTGATACGGGCGTGCCTTTGTTGCTCGGCGAGGTCTTGAAACTCGGTGCGGCGAAGAACCGTCTCGTCGCGAAGATCGCGGGAGGCGCACAGATGTTCTCGTTCGCCAATGCGTCTGACGTCATGCGCGTGGGTCTGAGAAATGCCGAGGCTGCAAAGAAGGCGCTCGCCAAGGAAGGCATACGCATCGTTGCCGAGGATACGGGCGGCACGTACGGCCGCACGGTACAAATCGATTTGGCAACGGGAGATTACAAGGTCAAGACGATCGATCGCGGGGAAAAGATTATTTAACGGGGGATGGACTTTGTTTAAGATTGGAACAGCACTCGTCACGGGCGTCCTCGCTGCCTTCCTCACCGTTCTGACCGCCGTTTCGGCAGGCGCACGGTTTTCTACTGCAGCGGGGAGAAGCCTTGCGGTGTTTCTCGTCGTCACCGCGTTCATCTTTCTCGTTGCCTTTTTTTTGGAAAAGCAGTTCCCTGCCCTTTTTGCGCAAGCGCAGTCGGAGGAAATTCCAACGAGGAAAGAGGGAAAAGCGACGCAGACGGCGAATGATAAAGAGGAGTCGGAAGGCTCGGAAAATGCCGGAGAAGATGGGGAAGCAGCAGACGCGCAAGCGGACGGTCAAGAGCAGGATGCGGATTTTGAGGTCATGGAAGAGCCCGCCGCTGCGGTTCCCCGCGGAGAATGACTAGACGAGGAGGCGGCTGATTGATGAAAAAGGCAGAGACCCCCTCCGCAGAAATTCAAGATCTTTGGGCGCTTTACCGGGAAACGCGCGCACCGGAAGTTCGTGACAAGATTGTCGAAAAGTACTTGCCGCTCGTCAATATCATTGCGGGACGTGTCGTCGTCGGCCTGCCCGCACATGTTGATCGGGACGATCTCGTTTCGAGCGGCTTTTTTGGTTTGCTTGACGCAATCGAGCGATACGACGTCGAGCGCGGCAACAAATTTGAAACGTATGGCGGCGTGCGCATTCGCGGCGCCATGCTTGACTATTTGCGTACGATGGATTGGATTCCCGTATCGAAAAGGCAGAAGATTCGGCGCTATGAGCAGGCGGTGACGACATTGGAAGGCCGTCTGGGGCGCTCGGCGACGGATGACGAACTTGCCGCTGAACTCAAGATATCGAAGAAGGAACTGCACGATCTCGTTTCGCAGACGAATATCGCGACGGTCATTCCGCTTGAAGAGTATGTCCGCACGGAATCCCCGTCCTCACAGACGATTGATCCCGAAGAAAATGCCGAGAAAAACGAATTGCGCGACACCTTGGCGGAAGCGATCGACCAGCTTCCGGAGAAGGAGCGCACGGTCGTTTCTCTCTATTACTATGAGGAACTTACCCTAAAGGAAATCAGCCTCATCCTGCATCTTTCGGAGGCGCGGATTTCTCAGCTCCATACGAAGGCCGTCTTTCGGCTTCGGGGCTTTTTGGCGAGATGGAAAACAAGCCTCATGGAGTGAGGCAAGAAGGAGGCAAAAAAGGGCATGAGCGAACAGGAAAGGGCTGACGGAGAGCGTCCGGTCTACAGCAAGATTAATATCCATGTCAGTTCGGACAAGATGGTGGCTACGGTCGGGTTTGACCACACGGATTCCAACGCATATCCGACGGCGGAGATGATCAAGAAGGCGCTCCAGGACAAGGGTGTCGTATTCGGCCTCGACGAGGCGGCGATCGAGCAGGGCGCGAAGGATGGCCAGGATTTCGAAGCGGCGCTTGGCAAGGAGCCTCAGCATGGCGAGGATGCCTATCTGAAGAAGAACTACGACCTCGGGGTCAAGGGACGCCCCAAGACGGATGAATATGATCGGGCGGACTACAAGAACATGAACCTCTTCGTGCTCGTGAAGCAGGGCGAGCTTCTCGCTGAACGCGTTCTGCAGACGGACGGAGAGCCGGGCATGAACGTGCTCGGTGGCAAGGTCAACCAAAAGAAGGGGAGGCCGCTCGTATTCAAGGCGGGGAAAAACGCTTCGATTCGCGATGAGAATTTCCTCTACGCCGATATCGACGGACAGATCGTCGACACGGGCAAGGTCATCGGCGTCGACCCTCGCCTCGTCATCAAGGAGGATGTGGGCGTCGGCACGGGCAACATCGAATTTACAGGAGCAGTCGCTGTCCAGGGAAGCGTGCAGGCTGGATTCGTTGTCAAGGCTACGGGTGACATCGAGGTCGGCGGCATCGTTTCGGGCGCCGAGGTCGAGGGAAACAATATCCTCATCAAGGGCGGCATCCAAGGCATGAACCGCGGCTTCGTCAAGGCGAAGGGGACGCTCATGGCATTCTTCGCAGAAAATGCAGAGATCGAAGCGGGACATAATGTCACTATTGCTGACGTTGTACTGAATTCACAGGTGCGCGCAGGCAAAAAGGTCACGGTGCTTGGCAGACGCGGGCAGATCATGGGCGGCTCTACGTTCGCCGGGGAAGAAATCGAGGCGACGCAGATCGGCAATCCCGCGAATGTCGCGACGAAACTCGAGGTCGGTGTCAACCCGATGGTGCAGCGTCAGTACAAGGCGGTGTGCCAGGAGTACGGCGACACGAAGAAGAAGCTCGATGAGATCAAGAAGACGCTCGCGACGCTCGGCAAGGTTGACATCAGCAAACTGCCGCCCGAGAGGCAGGAAATGGTCGCGCAGTTGGGGAAGGTGCGTTTCCAAGTGGAAGGGCAGTTGGAGCGCCTTTTGGAAGAGATGGACGAACTTGAGGAGAAAATCCAGAGCATGAAGCGCGGCCGCATCCGCGCTGCCGATACGATATATCCGGGCGTGAAGCTCAAGATCAACAACGTCATCAAGAATGTTCATTCGGAGGAGAAGCGCTGCACGCTGAGCGTGGAAGGCGATCAGATCCGCACGGGCGCTTATTGATACGGGCGACGTTCTTGCGGATTGTGTCCTCTTGACTGTGCTTGGAAAGGATGGTGGGATGCATGGATGTAACCCCGATGAGTTTGCAGGCAATCGTGCCGCGCACCTCCGAAGCGACGCAGGTGCAGCACAATATGAATCAGCAGTCGGCCGTGCAGCAGGATTTTCAGGCCGTGCGTGACAAGCAGGAAACGGCGTTGAAACAGACGCAGGTCAGGAAGAAGGATCAGGCAGAAGAAGAACGCATCAAGGACGATCCCGATCGCCGCAGGAAGCAGGGGCGCGGCCGGCGAGGCTCTGGCGGCGGCAGGCATGCCGAGCAGGAGGAGGAAGCGCCGACGGAGAGGTTCGCCGTCGATGTATTTCGCGGACGCAATATTGATATATCTACGTAGGGAATGAAACGGGGCTGTCATAAGTCGTAGTCGACTCATATGACAGCCCCATTTTGAGGGGAAAGCTGAAGTCAGCGATTCCTGGAGATAAGGGGAGCTGCGAGAAGTGATCACGGAAATTCTGGGCGCATTGATTGTCTTGGGGGCGGTGCTCGTCCTCATCATGCGACGCCTTTTAAGCAAGGGAAAGGCCAAGGAGAAGGAGTCGGTCGAAGTTTCTGCGAGCCGTCTGCGCTATGAGATCGAGCGCTCAGGTGACGCCGTCATCGGCAGGATGCAGATCCATGTCGAACGATTGGAGCGCATTTTGGCGGAGGCGAACGCGCAGAAGGCGGCTTTGGATGAGCGCCTCGCTGCCCTCGCGCAGTGGGAGAAGGTCTACGGCGCACGGCTCGGCGCTTTGCCGCAGCAGATGGAGTTCGCGTCCTCTGCGCCCCGCACGGCGACGCAGGCGTCTCCGCCTGTTTCTCCCGTCACTGCGCCCCCGGCTGTTTCCTCCCCTTCTGCCGTCGAAGTTGCCGCATCGTCCGCCGCAGCCGTTGCGCCGCCCGCTGCAGCTTCCGCCGTCGGTGCAGGAGAGACGGCTGCGAGCTTTCAAGCAGCCCTGATGAAGCAGATGGCCGGAAGCCCGATTGGCGGTGCGGTGGATTTGCAGCTGCCGCCTGAAGAAATGGAGACGGACGCGGCGGCGAACATCGCGCATGGCGTTCAGGCGGCGCAGGGGAATATGCGTCGGGAGATTCCCGTCCAAGAAGATGCTGCATCCCGTGCGTTGTCGACGGCGCAAATGCCCGATGAGATGCAGGACGATGAGACGCAGGACGATGAGGCGTATGAGTACGAGGAGTACGAGTCGGAGGAAGAAGACGAAGAGGCAGTGATGGAAGAAGAGGCGGACGAATACGAAGAGGACGAACCGGCGGACGAGGAAGAGCCGCCGGAGTTTTCGGGCGAGGAGTTGACCGCTGCGAGGGAAGAGGATGAGGCGGATGATGATGTGAAAAGCCCGTCGCTTGATGTGCCTCCGAGCCGTCAGCAAGAGCAGATCCGTGCCTTTCTGCGCCAAGGAATGAGCGCGGAGGAAATTTCTCAGCGACTGGGCCTCGGACTCGGTGCCATCGAACTCGTTCGCCACATGGAAAAGCGAGCGCACGAAGAGTAAATAAATAAAAGGGCTTGGCAAAATGCCAAGCCCTGCAGTATTCATGGTGCGACAGGAGGGATTCGAACCCCCGACCCACGGCTTAGAAGGCCGTTGCTCTATCCGACTGAGCTACTGACGCGATGGTCGGAGCAGCAGGATTTGAACCTGCGACCCCCTGGTCCCAAGCCAGGTGCTCTACCAAACTGAGCCATGCCCCGAAAACGATGATGAAAAGTGTATCACGCGTAATGTGAAAATTATAAAGGATATGGCGCGTTTTGTCAAGGCAGTGTTGGGAAACAACGATAAGCAGGAATTTCTGAGAAAATCGCGATGAAAGAGAGAAGGACGAAATATGGCGCATACAGGTTACAAACTCCATGAGGAAGTAAAGACGGCGGGCGCCGCTTTGCGGCGAGCCGCAAGCCTCGGCGTGCTTGTGGCGGACAATGCCGCAAGGGCTGACGGTGAGGAACGTGATGCCATCCTCGTCATGAGTTTCGGCACGACGTTCAAGGAGACGCGCGAGAAAACGATTGACGCCGTGACGGAGGAGGTGCGGCGCATGCATCCCGCCGTCAAGGTCATGCTCGCCTTCACGTCGCACATCGTCATCGAGCGCGTGGAAAAGAACGAGGGCATCCGCTATCCAACGCCCGAAGAGGCGCTGCAGAGGCTCAAGGAAGAGGGCTGTACGCGCGTCGCTCTCGTCTCGCTCGACATCATCCCGGGCATCGAGTATGCCTACAAGCGGGAAGTCTTCGACGAATGCAAGGCGTGGTTTCAGCGTATGACGCTCGGTACGCCGCTTGTCTATTGGCAAGGGCAGGAGGAGAAGCGCGATGATGTCGCAGAGGTCATGGCGGCTGTTGCGAGGGAGTTGCCGGCGCGTGCAGAAGACGAAGCCGTGCTCCTCATGGCGCACGGCACGCCGCATCCGGCAAATGCCTACTACGCTGTCATGCAGGCTCGCTTGGAAAATCTCGGTGAAGAGCGCGTCTGCATCTACACCGTCGAGGGACGGCCGAATCTGGACGATGTCGTGCCGAAGCTCAAGGAGGCTGGCATAAGGAAGGCCACGCTCGCCCCCTTGATGCTCGTGGCGGGCGATCATGCGACAAACGATATGGCGGGCGACGAGCCGGATTCGCACAAATCGCTTTTGGAGCGCGAAGGCTTTTGCGTGCAGACGATTCTCAAGGGCATCGGAGAGAACGCCGCTGTGCGCAAAATTTTTGCGGCACGGGCAGCCGAGGCGTATGAGGCGCTGCTTGACGCGGCAGAGAGTAAGCGTTTTTGAAGGCATCGGATGCAGAAGGCCTGCATCGGATTGTGCGAAGGAGGTTTCGCCATGCTGTCTGCCTCTTTACCGGCGCTG